>Ga0123353_10002316_pt1 | contig 23655 bp, 40 predicted proteins | sample TergutLab28metaG_3_FD_92763 | JGI IMG/M metagenome (GOLD analysis project Ga0123353, IMG submission 92763) | Labiotermes labralis P3 segment gut microbial communities from Petit-Saut dam, French Guiana - Lab288 P3 | ecosystem: Host-associated > Arthropoda: Insects > Digestive system > Gut ... | reverse complement strand
TCATTTGGTAATGGTTCATTAACAGGAATAACTGGTTATGGTAGTTCTGATGCTATTTTAGTTAAATATGATGTTTCGGGTGATGTTGAATGGATTAAACCATTTGGAGGTTCCGGTGCAGATAATTTTAAATCGGTTTCTGTTGCATCAGATGGTGGTTTTTTTGCTGTTGGTTCTTGTGCTGCAGCATCATTTGGTAATGGATCATTGATAGGGGTTAGCAGTTTTACAGTTACTCCATATATTTCTGCTGTAATTGTTAAATTTGATATGTTGGGTGATGTTATTTGGATTAAACCGTTTGGCGGTTCTGGTATTTCAAATTTTAATTCTGTTGCTTCTGTTTTTGATGGTGGTTGTGTTGTTGTGGGTTATGCTGATGAATCATCATTTGGTAATGGTTCATTGATTGGGATAAATGGTTATGGTAACACAGATGCTGTAATTGTCAAGTACGATTTTTCGGGTGATGTTATTTGGATTAAACCGTTTGGCGGTTCTGATGGGGATTTTTTTACGTCGGTTGCTGTTTTGTCTGATGGTGGGTTTATTGTTGTTGGTTCTTCTAATCCAGCATCATTTGGTAATGGAGCGTTGATAGATGTTGTTGGTTATGGTTTAATTGATGCTGTTATTGTTAAATTTGATGTTTTAGGCAATGTTACATGGATTGAATCTTTTGGTGGGTCTGGTTCTGATACTTTTAGTTCGGTTGTTGCAATATCTGATGATAGATTTATTGTAATAGGTACTGTTGCTGCAGTGTCATTCGGTAATGGATCGTTGACCGGAATAAGTGGTTTTGGCGGTATCGATAGTGTGATTGTTCAATATGACATTGGTGTGTTGCCTGTAGTTATAAGATCTGAACCACCTTCATTGGCTGTTCAATCGGGTGATCTATGGTCATATACTCCACTAACTGATCCTTCTGGAACATTGATTGAAGTATCTGGTGTATCGTGGTTATCATCTGATGGATCTGTAATAAGCGGAACGGCGCCTTTACCGTTTTCGGGTAATTCTGAAACGTTTGATGTAATAGTAACGGCTGTTTTAGAGGGTTATGTTTCTGCTGTTCAAACTTTTACATTGACAGTTAATCTCGGAATTCTTACTATAACAACTGTCCCGTCTGAACAAATTATACAGTCCGGTGATTTTTGGACATATGTGCCTGTTACAGTTCCTTCGGGTGCGGTGATCGATGTTTCGGGTGTTTTATGGTTATCATCTGATGGATCTGTGATAAGCGGTGTAGCTCCTGATTTGGGATCCGATGTTTTTCAATATTTCAGAGTGGTAGTTACTGCGTCTTTATTTGGTTATGTATCTGCTGAGCAGGAATTTATTTTACTTGTTGAATCTGTTTCAGAATTTCCTGTAGAACCGCCGACAGATGGTGATGATGGTTCGTTTTTTGATGATATTCCCGTTGAAGTGCTTGCTATCGGGGGCGCTGCTGTTGTTCTTGGTTTAATGTTCATGAGACCGAGGGTGATTTAAATGGTTATAAAGAACGGTACAAAGTTTTTGACACTGTTTGCAGTATCTTTGATGTTCTGCGTTAGTATTGCAGTTTTTGTAAATTCGGATGATAGATCAGAGATTGAAACGGATGATGTTTTGGGTTCTCAGCCTATTTCTATTCAGTCGATAAGTACTCTCAGTACTGAGCGAAGTGTGTTTGTTACTTCTGTGACTACACTGTTAAACGGTAATGTTGTGGTTGTCGGTGATGGTGTAGGTTTAGGTACCGGTGATTTTTCGACCGTATCTGCTTTATCTGCCGGATATAATGGTATAATTGCATGTTATGATGAATACGGTAGTATACAGTGGGTTCAGCGGCTTAGTTCTTTGTCAGGTTCTACTTTTATAAATAGTATTTCTTCGACTTCTGATGGCGGATTCGTTTTAGTTGGTCAGACGCAGATAATGTCCGGTGATTTTGCGGGTCTTACGGTTCGCGGGATTCAAGATGCGTTCATTGCTAAGTATAATTCTTCGGGTGTTCTTCAGTATATTAAGAATTTCGGCGGAGTAGCTTTACAAGAGTTTTTTGATGTTGCTGAAACGTCTGATGGCGGATTTGTTGCGGTAGGTACCGCTTATGGTACATCTTTTGGAACGGGTGATCTTTTTGGAGTTGTTGGTCCGGGGTCCGGTAATGATAAACTCAATAATGGTATTATTGTGAAGTTTAGTTCATCTTTAGTTCTTGAGAAGGTTATTTTTGATGAAAGTTTTTTTAATTGTGTATTTCGAGGTGTTGATGTAAAAGATAATGGAGAGATTGTTGCAGTAGGTGAAGTTTATGGTGGTGGCGCCGGGATCGTTGCAGTATGTTCTGATACAGGATCTGAATATGTTATTTCTAAGAATTATTTACCTTTGCGTTTAACATCAGTCATATCTACGACGGATGGCGGTTTTGCAATTGCAGGGAGTTTTGGTTCTGTAGGAAATTATATGGGATTTCCGATCAAACTGCATTCTGCGGGAATATTCAAATTTGATTCTTTAAATGATTTTCAGTGGTTAACTACTGCTTCGGCGTTGGGTCCTCAAATAATATTCAATGATCTTGTTGAAACATCCGGCGGGGATTTTATTTGTACAGGTTATATTTCTTCTTCGCAGTCTTATGGTTTTTCTGGTGATTTTTCAGGAACTTATCCGCGCGGGCTTCATGATGGGATCAACGTAGGGTTTGATTCTTCGGGTGATCTGTCTTGGACTCGTGTTTTCGGCGGAACCGGTATGGATGAGTCATTGTCTATAACGGCGTTGCAGAATGGCGGATATGTTTCTATATTGTCGATCGGAGTTTCTGATTTAGGCGGAGGGGATTTTGGTGGTCTGTCTGCGTATACTTCTACAGGCGGAATAGGATTATTGATTTATTTCGGTGAAGAGAAAGTTCTTTCATTTTATTCAGTTCCTTCCGCATTGACAGTTCAGACGGGTAATGTTTGGTCGTATACTCCTGTTTCTCTTCCTGCCGGTGCAGTCATAAGCGTAACGGGTGCATATTGGTTATCATCGAACGGTACTACGATTTCAGGGGTTGCACCTATTCCCGTTTCCGGTATGTCTGAGAGTTTTAATATTATCGTAACGGCAACGATGGCTGATTATATTTCTGCGCAGCAGGTTTTCACAATAACAGTTAATTTGGGGGCTATGACGATAACATCAGTACCTCCTGATCCTTCTATACAGACTGGTTCTTTGTGGTCTTATACTCCTGTTGTTGATGTTTCCGGTTCGGTTATAAGTGTAACGGGTGCGTATTGGTTGTCGTCTGACGGGTCTTTGATTTCAGGATTTGCACCGGTTCCTGTTTCAGGTGTTTCTCAGGTTTTCGATGTTACGGTGACGGCTGTAAAGGCTGGTTATATGACCGCTACTCAAAAATTTACTATAACGGTTAATTTGGGATCCATGTCGATAACATCCAGTCCGCCCGGCGGAGGGTCTGTGTTATCGGGTGTATATTGGTCTTATATTCCGACGGCGAATGTCAGCGGAGCAGTTTTCAATGTATCGGGTGTTTCTTGGTTGGTATCTAACGGAGTTATTATATCGGGAACGGCGCCCGTTGTTGATCCGGGTTCTTCGGAATCATTCACCGTTACGGTGACGGCGGTTAAATCCGGATATGTAACTGCGGTGCAGACATTTACTTTGGTTGTAAGTGCAGAGATCTTACCTGATCAATTACCTTCAATTTCACTTTCAGTACAGAGATTGAATTCTAATACGTTCTTTTTTGATCTGTCGGATTCATTAGGTCATACATCGATAAGCATTGCTTTTGGTGATGGAATCGAAAGATTCGATGTGGAAACGATTGCTTATTCATATGGTCAGAACGGAGTTTATACTGTTGTAGTTACTGCTGAGAATGAAGCGGGTATCAGTACATTATCTAAATTGGTTTTCGCATATGATGAAACACCTGAAACATCGATTAGGCTGTTTTCAGATTATTCATATTTGACGGCTATACCTAAAGGTGCGGTTGTTGATTTTTTGATGTTTCCCGAAACATGGTTATCATATATGGTTGGTCCCGGAGATGATTTAACAGATTCATTATTGATCTATGGTACGCCGAATGATCGTTCAATGGTTGGTGTTACTTATACGGTTTCATTGATGATCAATGGTGTTTCAGAGGTTTGGAACATCGAAGTTTTGTCTGATGAAGGGGCGGGTATTGATCTTTTCCGTCTTGTAATAGTATGTTTAGTAGGATTTTTTGCAATTTGGTTGTTTGCCAGATTCTTTGTGAAGGGTGCGTGATCTGATGGGCTGGGCGTCTAAAGTAGGTAGTAAGATTATTGGATTCTTTAAAGGCGGATCTAAAGCTGTTGGTAAAACTACCGGTGTATGGAGTGCGGATGTCGGTAACTTCGTTAAACCGTTTTCTAAGAATGTTCCTAATATCGGTAAGTCTTTCGGTAATGCTGGAAAAACAATTGTTCGTTGGGGGACTGCTGCTAAAGTATCTTTGGTTGCCGCGGGGGCATCTGTCGGAGGTGCGATTGGTTATTGGATCCTTCAAGGGGGTCTTGCTCATGCGATAGCTGATGCGTTAGGCGTTCCCGAATGGGTTGCTAATGTTCTGCTTCTCGGTGCCGCTGTTGTTGTTGTAGGATGTGTTGCTTCAGTTATTCTCAGTTATCGGAGGAAGCGTTAAGATGCAGCAAAGATCTCATAGGGTCGGTTTTTGGCAGATCGTAGGTACTTTTATAACATTGATGTTTATAATTGAGATTTTGCTTCTTGCTGTGACCGGAGAAGGACTCGGAGAGTATCTTTCAGGTGAAACATCGTTCATTCAGGATATCATAGTTACTAAGATCGGGAACATGAGCGTTCCTGTTTTCTGGGTTTCTGTTATAACTTCTATAATTGTGGTTTCATTCATACTTTCGTCGATTTTCGTTCAGTCTATGGGGTATCATAAGAAGTAGGTGTTTTTATGAATAAAACGGGTTATTTTGTTGTATTTGCAGCGTTATTGCTGAGTGTCGGCGGAGTTTTAACGGTATTTCAGGGTATTAACGGATCGGATAATGATGATATGACATTAGGTACATCGGGTACGTTTCATCATTCGGAACGAATATATCTTGTGATAAATCAGCCGTTCGATGTAACTGTTACGGGAATTCCGGGACCGGGGTTTTTGCAAGGCGGGAATTCTGTTAGTCCGAGCACTTCTTATTCGTGGATGTCCAGTCAAAAGATCAATGAGAACACGTTTAGGTTTGTTGGTAAACCAACGGCTTTGGGTGATTTCAGAGTTGTGATTGGAGATAGAGCTAATTTGAATATTCATTTTGATGGTCGTGCTGTTATTAATTTTACAGTAGTTATGGAAGCTTCTGAAATTCCTCCTGTTGAACCTGATCCTGAACCTCCGCAGATACTTATTCCGTCAGTCTGGGATCATCTTCTGGAAGCTTTTATGACGCCGGGGTTCTGGGTTGTTTGTCTTGGAATGTTCTTTGGTGTTGCTGTAATGATAAGATTGACAGTGAACAAAAGGCGGTGATTTAATGGTTAAAAAGGAAGGAAACAGTCTTGGTGGTGTTGAGGGGTGGTTAGTAAAGTACATCAATTCTGATGGTTCAGTTGTTAAGAGAGTGTATTCGGATAAATATTATGCGGAAATTGGTATGAAAAAAGCAGTTGATCTAGGTAATAAAGCATTGTTGTTTAAAGATGGTAAACATGTAGATGTATATTCAAAAACCAGAATGTTTTCTTCTGTTAAATCGTTAGATTCTGATACAAGGTATAGGTGATTTGATGGTAGCTTTTGTTATTCCATTAATTGGATTTGTTATAACAGTTGCTGCAACATGGTTAATTGATCAGTATACGTATAATATGTTACTTAATTCAATCGATCAGAGTTTGGCTGATTTTTTGAGTATGTTTGTTCCGGGGATGGAATTTGATGAATTTATAGGTTTATCTTGGATATTTTTCGGTATCATTTTTGTGTTGATCTATGTTGGATTGTACATTATGATCGTTCCTCCTAAGAAAAAGAAAAATAAAATTAATAAAGGGTGGTAATTTTGTCGGTAAAAAGTATTTTTGGTGTTATGGGAATTGTTTCAATTCTTGTAATGAGTGGTTTTGTTTGTTTGAATGAGAACGTTTCTGCTGATGAAGATATGTCAGTATTGGGTGCAGAGGATAGTCTGTTTCTTGTAATTCCTGCTGAGCATCGTTTGATATTTCCATTTGGTAATCCGATTTTATTCGGTGTTTCGGTAGTTGACGGTACGATATTAACATATCGTATGGGTTCCGGATTGACAGGGATTCTAACTCTCAGTATTCATGATGGTAGTCAGATTTATCATATGAACGCACCTGATGTTGATGAGAATACTTCATTTATTTTTATTATTGATGCGTATAATGAAATTCTTGGTTCTACTGAAACGCTGGAACTTTTGATTTTGATCGGTGAATATGGAATTGCTATTGGTGAACCGGAAGATGAAGATGTCAGCGGTATTATTCCTGAGGATGTTCTTTCATTTGAAAATGCGTTCTATTTTCTTTTGTTTATTATCGGTTTGTTGTTGTTAATGATGGTGCTTTCGGGTTCTAAGAAGAACGGCAGGAAGGGCTGAATATGTCAGATAAGCCTAATTATCCTTGGCTTAGTCGGAACACGGGTGCAATAAATAATGTTTTTAGTGATACTTTTTTTAAATCTAGTAATAAAACATTCGGGGATCAGTATATTGAAATTCAAAATGAATTTTCTAAATTGAAAAACTCGTTTCGTCAAAAGGAATATTTGGATTGGTTGATTAGTAAACCCGCTGAACATGGTTATAGTTATGATGTTGTATCTGAAGTTTTTAAAAATCATGGTATTAAATATAAATCATCAGGATTTTCATATATATCTAATACTGTTCGTGATGAGTCCAGTGAATATTATGGTGGTAAAGACAGTGATGCTCATTATTTGATGCTTTCTGAACATAATAAAAATGTGTTTATGCAAAGGCGTTACCGTCAGGATGGTACTTTAACTCCTGAAGCTCAGTACGGTAAAATTAAATTTGTTTTGTTTAAATTAAAAAGTCCCGGTTATCGTAAAAATTGGATTGAAAAGTTATTGCGTGAACCGGAAGGACACGATTATGATCTTGATGTTATTTTAAAAGTTAATGATGATCTGAAGGTTTTTATTGAGCATAATAAATGGGATTTTCCGCAGGAATTTTGGGATAAATATTGGGCGGATAAACGTAAGAAGGGATCTTTAAAATGGAAAGCTAAACCATTTTTTGTAAAGATAGATAAAAAGACCGGTAAAATTGTGGATCAGTCTGGACCTGTTCGACCTCCTATTATGGAAACAGATTCAAAGATAGAACGTAAGCGTTTACGTAAGTTATTCAATAATGGGTTTTCGTTGGATGATGAATTTTCTTCAGAGAAAAAAGAATACAAAATCAGTGTTCGTGATTTGAAGGGCAGGGTGCAAAGATATCATATTTTAGGTGATGAAAAGAAAGATGATTTTGTATTTAATCTTCTTGAAAAGGGGTTGAATGTTCGTGTTGAATATATGGATCCGTTAATGGGTTCTGAAATTGTACAAGATTGGAGAAAGTGATAAAATGAGTTATGAAGTGCATGTTGATAAGGGTCAGGGATTGTATATTGTTTTAGAGAAATTAGGTCGTAATTTTAAAAAAGCGGCGCATAGGTTTTCTGAGTTGATGGAAGCTGCGGAGATTGGTGTTCGTATGCGGTTTGTTAAAAAAGGATTGTTTTATGAGTCAGTTCTTTTGGAGAAATTGAAAAGGGGGTGATTTAAGGTGAAGCCGTTTCGGTTGTTGTTGGCTGTAATAGGTATACTTATGGCGGGCGTTCTGCTTGGTAATGTTGCGATAGAGTTAACGGGTATGCCGGATCTGTTCGGTATTCTTTCTTGGAGCACATTGTTCGTAGCTTTGTCCGGTGCAGCTGCTTATTCGGCGTTGAGAGGGAGTTGATCGTATGAGCGGGATTTGGGTATTGTTTATAATCGGATGTATGGCAGCCGGGTTTTATTATAAATTCAGGCAAAAAATGATTAAAGCGGAGACTGAGATAAATGAGATTATTTGATCGAATAACTGGTATGTTTATCGGGAGGAATAATTCTTCTCAGTTCATTTCCGATGGATCTCAGTCTGTTCCTGAAGGATATCAGAGTTCGGATCACGGCAGAACATTTTATGATCTGATATATTCAACGAGGTTCATTGTTCTTATCGGTATTGTTTTGATCGGTGTTTTAGCTGCTTCGTTTTTAGGTTTGGTTTCGTTTGATTTTATTAAAGAATGGATGAATGAGGTTGGTTATTTTTGTATAGTTGCTTTTATTGTCGGTTTTTATTTTGCTGATTGGATTGTTGATCGATTGTATATTCCTCGTTTTAGATTGATTTTAACCATTTCAGATAATGATGTAGTTTCACTTAAAGCGATTCCCGAAACTGTTTTTAAATATTTTACTCAAGCCGGAAACAATTATATTCTGATGTCAGTGAATGGTAATCCTGTATATCTTGCTCATTCTGTCGATCTTGAAACGGGGGTAATAGATTATGGCTGGGCTCATCTTGATAAGTGGGAATTAGTAGCTGTTAGAAAAAAGATGTTCAAAGAATGGAAATTGAAATTTGTTGAGTTATTGTTAAGAAATATGGAATTGGAAGGTTTTACTAAAGGTAAATCTTTAGTTGCCGCTCGCGGCGTCTTGGAAAGAACTTTTGATCAGATAGAAAAGATGTTTGGTATTGTTGAAAATCAGGTAGATATCGTTGAACCTGTTGCTGAGAATATAACCGCTTTTTCTGAAGCTGAGTCGGAGGTTCCTGTATCATGAAATATGGTTTCTTTGATGATCTGAACTCAATGGAACACGGGCTTGTAGTTTCATCGGGTTCAGGTAAAACCGGTAAATCTTCTGCGGTTCATTATCTCGCAGAGTCTATTCCTAATTTTGCTGAACGCAAAAAAGTGTTCTATGATACGGTTGATTTTGATTACACGATGTACCCGAACTATGAATTAGTACATGATCTGGATGAAGTTCCTGCCGGTTGTGTTTGTTTTATCGAAGATATGATTCGTTTATTTTCATCGCGCGGTTCAGGTAATAAAGATATGCTTCCTGTTTGGCTGAGTTTAATTTCTCATAAAGATATTGTTGTTATGATCTCTACTCAGAATTACAGTGATCTCGATAAGTCGATATTACGGTCTCAAAAAGTAATTTCAGTTCATTCTTATATGTACGAAAATGATCTTCCTTTTGAACGTGATGAAATAAAGTTACAGCAGGCTGTAGCTAATGATCAGATTGAACGGCATATCAGGTCTCATCCGGATATCGATCCTCGCGCATTCAAGTACTGTCCCGAATATCTTCAAACAGTAACGTTATCGCTTCCTGATTGGTGGACCACTCGTCATTCTAAGATGTTCCGTGAGGTGAATGTATGTCGGTAACAGTTACAACGGATGCTGAATTAGACAGATTAATTTCAGTACGTATGTCACGTTTGGTTCCGTTACAAAAAATAATATCATTCGGTCTTTCAGAACACGTCAATGATTTTAATTTATATCGATTATACGGGGTCGATGAGCATCCTTTCACAAAACGGATGTCTGTGATCTCTGAACTGTCAGCAATGACATCTCTGATGCACTCTGCGACTCATACGGAAAAGGTCGCTCATTACGTTGCTTCATTGCAGCAAAAGGATTCAGATTTGGTTGATCTTCGTAAAATCACCACTAAAAGTGGTGTTATTGTTCAATCCAACCCGCATAATGAGTATGCTCGGCATCCCCTTGATAATAAAGGCATTTTCGATTCCGCGGATGCGGAATACGAAAAAGGCACGACCTTTTCCGCCAATAACCCGGAAAACCAGCCGGAAAAGCATCTATCGCCGCCGTCAGCGCAGCTAGGCGGCGAAGATGCGCTTTCCCCTGTCGGTGAACCAACTGCCCGTGTTGGTGATGAACCTTCTATCCAAAAATCAGAAGCTACACACGTAAAACATGGGAACGGTGATGTTTAATGGGTTATTCCATTGAGGATTACGATATCGACGGTAAATATATTCGGGCTTTGGAGCAGGCTGCTTATATTGCTGAGATCGAAGGTATAGCGGAGCTTACCGCTTTGTCTTCTCATCCTGTTACTGAATTTGTTAAGGAAGGTCGAGTTGAAAGTGTTTATCGTTTGGTTCCTGCCACAAGTGATAAGTATTTTTTCAAGGAAGATATTCCTTATCTATCTTGGACACTGCCTATGAGGGATGAGGTTATTTCTCATAAATTGGGATGCGGTGTTTATTCTTCAGAGAAGGGCGGTATGCTTTTGACTGCTTGCAGTCGCGATAAGTCTGATTATGCTAAAGCTATCAGTAAACATTGCTGGACTCTTGGTTGTGCGAATTGCGGTAATGCCGCTGCCCTTCGTCGCGGTGCTGAGTCTGAAGCTCGTCTTCTTGCGAAATTCGATATCGATTCACGGAAGGGTGTTCCTGCTTATTATCCGCGTCATTATACTATTTCACCTCCGCAGGAATGGGCTGTTTCAATGATGCAGCTTCCTGAAACTTATGATCGGATGTATAAGTTTATCATTCAGATTTTGAAGGATTATGGTTTTCATTCTGGTGCTGTTGTTTTTCATCCTTGGCGTCTGAATAGTAAGAAGGATGAGGAACGAAATCCTTCTCACAAAGAAGGTGATTGGCGTTTAGGTCCTCATTTTCATTTTATTGTTTACGGTAAGATGGATTCTGTTTCTTTTCATAATGATAGTAGTTTGAAAGGTTGGGTTATCAAGGAAGTTCATCCGGGTGAAAAGATCCGTTCGGTTCGTCAGACGATTGCATATCTTTTGACTCATGCGGGTCTTTGTTCGTTTCCGTCTGTTGAATTTTATGATGTTGAGGGGGTTGGTGATCTTGAAGGCGGTTATGAGGAATTTCGAGTTTATAGGTCTAAGGTGAACGATGAGGAATTTGATGTTGATTTTGATATTGTTGATCTTATGGATGCGATGGATGTTTGTGAGTATTCGGTTGAAGGATATATTCGGGAGCAGCATCATGCAACAGCGGTTGATTATGAGAGGTTAGTTCGTAATAAGTTAAAGGATTATTTTCATGGGTTTGTTGAGTGGAATATTGATTTTGATATTGTTGATCTTATGGATGCAATGGATGATTGTGAAGAGTCGGTTGAAGGATATATTCGGGAGCAGCAGCATGTTACTAAGATCGATTTTGAAGGGTTGGTTCGTAAGCAGTTGAAAGGTTATTTTCATAGTGTTCGCTGGTTTGGTGAATTAGGTACTCGTAATCTTCGTATTCTTGAAGTTTATAAGGATAAACGGATTCGTTCATGTCCTGAGTGTGAAGCTAAGCTTATGATATATCGCGGTGTTAATGATGTTACTCCGATACCGGCTGAGTATATGCACAAGTCTAAGATCCGTGTTGCTGGTGATGATTATGAGGATGTTGTTGAATTGTATGAAGGACATAAGGATTCTCTTGAAAAAGAGGGTCGTACAGTTATGGATTTTGCTTTGAGTGTTCCTCAGTGTTCAACGCCGGAGTCTGCGGGTCTCGCAGTTCATAGTCCCAGTGTATCGCCTTCTGAACGTGTTTCTAGGAATGAGAATGTTTTCTTCTTTATGCCGGATGCTTGCGGTGGTTTTACTCCTATTGTTGTTCGCAGGGACGAAGTTGATATGTTGAAGTATGAGATGTTTCAGGCTGGTGATCCCGATTGGGATAAAGTGTGGATCGCTAAACATAGCGGAGATAGGATTCAGTATATGTTCGATAAGGCGAAGCAGTCAGTTTGAATCTGATGATTTTTCGATCAATGTGTAACTTCTGGTTAATTCTATTGTGTATTCACGTATCACTGAAAATTCGGTTTTGCATTTATTGCAGGTAATATATGTAGTTTCATCGAATGTTTTTTGTCCGGTATCTTCTTGGTCGAAATCTTCTACGATTAGATTTTTGTTTTTGCATACAGGGCACAGATTATCCCAAAAGTCTGATGGATCTGTATCATCAAAGATTTCTTTGCATTTTGGACACTGTCCGTAGTTTTCATTGTTTTTTGTTAATACATCTACTTTAATATCACAGTATGGACAGTAGCATCCGTTTTCTTTAGTTATTGTTTTCATTCGGTTCACCTGTATTTAGGACAGTTTCGGCAGTCATAGATCTGCATCTGAAAAGTGGATTCGCTGTAACACGGGTCTTTTTCGGTGATCACTTTGTTTGTGCTTCCGCATATCCATTTTGGTTTATCTGATTCAGTCATTTTTATCATCTTTTGTATTTTCATAATTTTCTATCGGGAATTCTTTGTCGCATAAGTAGCAGTATCTTGTGTAGTAAGAATTCATTCTGCATGTTTCAGCGATTTCTTGACAGTTAGGGCATTGTGCGTATGGATCGAAATTAAATCTGTTCAGTAAGATGTCTTGAATACAATTCATCGCTTTTGCTGTTAGTCTTTTTTCTGTGTCTTCTAAATAATCATCGTATATTTTTTCAACTTCAACCAATGAGATAAAAGCATCCAATAGGTGTATTTCGCATTTGCTTTTGGTCATTTTATCACCGGGATGTATCGCAATATTTGTTGCATTTTTTGTTTATCAGCATATCGTTTTCATCGTTTCCGTGACACATGTTGCATGAGATTATTGGTGCGTTGCATGATGGGCATTTTGTTCTGATGTGATTTGGTATGATAACTTCAGAATCGCAATTCTGGCACCATTCAACGCTGCAATCCAATGCTGTATAGATTTCTTCTAATTTCGGAAAGTCGCTTGCTATCCATTTTCTGTTATGGAATTCTATTTTTTCAGCAGTTTCGATTATATCATCATTTATCAGCCATTTTAATTGCAGAGGGTCGTATTCTCTTTCAACTATTGAACTTCTGTAATCCATTATATAAGCGTCTTCGCCGTCATAGTCCGGATCGTCTTCTAGTCTTTGGTCTGTGTTTGTATGTATTACAACGCATCTGTCTCTTATAACAGATATTATTCTTCCGAATTGAATTCCGTATTTGTCTTGATAACCGAATATTTCATTCAGATGTTCGATTGCAAAGAGTTTCATGGTTAACATTTCGTTATTTGGGATCGGGTCTATCATTTATTCAACTCCTGATTCGATTTCAGTTTCAATTTCAGGTACTTCAAATTCGTAGTTCAGCCAAGATACAGCTTCTTGCAAAGTATCAAAATCTTCAGTGAATGCTTCGTTATGTGAATTGTCTATGGCTGTCCATCCATTTTCGAGTTCTATTAGGAAGTGGCTGAATTCTTTTACTTTTTTTATGTTTTCAAATAAATCATTAATATCATTGTCTTTGATGATGCAGGCTATGATGTCTTTGTATATGATCAGAATTTCTTTTTCATTTTTGTTTTCAGATAATATCATTTTGGTTCCTCCGATAGTTTGAGCATCCGTATTTGGTGCACACGTGTCTCGTTTTGTTTGTTTTTTTGTTGATCTCTCTTTTCATTGGATTTTTACAATCCGGACATTTTTTAATCAATTTGATCACCTTCGGTAATTATTGTAGCCGGTTTTACTCTGTAGGGGCTGTTCAGAAGTTTTAGTAATCTGTTTATTTCGTTTGCTTCCCAATATGTTATTCCGTGATACATGTAAACATGATTTTTGAATAGTTTTATTTCAATTATTTCTTTATCACGGTGGTAAAGGGTGTATACTATTTTTCTGTAGTTTATTTTCCATTTTGTGAGTTGCCATGTATTTTTGTAATAAAGGTTGATTCCGTTTTCTTTTCCATTTTCTTTTATTGTTGTTTTAATTAGTTTTTTCAGTTTTTCTTCTGAGAAGATTTCATACATTTTATTCCTCTGATATTTTTTTAATTTTGATCTCTATGAGTCTTGAGTTTGTTTTGCATTTCGGACACGCAAAATAATTTTTCATGGTTTCTTGTATGTGGATCTCTGCCAGTTCATGTTCTTCAAAATCAGATTCGCACCAGTAGCATCTGTGTGTCGGTCTGTATGAAACACTGCATGCGATTGTTCCGTTTTCTTGTAGGTCGTTTTCCGGATCGATAACAAGTGTGTTGTGGCATACTCGGCAGTGCGCCATTATGTAGTCGGGTTTTATGATCGATATTCTGTCGAATTGTGTGTTTTCACAGTCAGGGCATGTTAATATGTGTTCATCGATTTCCGGTGTCAAAGTTCATACCCCTCTATAATTCTGATGATCATATTCAATACGGCGTCGAATGCTTCTACTCTTCCTTGATATTCGTATAGTTCATCGTATTGTTCGGATGCTTCGCATTCTTCGCAGCATTCTTCATCCAAATTTCGGTATTCTTCGATTTTTGCGATAAGCTTCGCTAATTGGTCATGATTTAATTCCATTTTATTATCTCCTTTTTGAAAAGTGTTTAAGGAATCGTTGTTTCTTGTACTCCGAAAAGAACTCTGGTCAATGCTCTTATTTTTCCTTTGTATATGTTGATGGTTTCTTCATCGTCAGAGTTGATGAATATATCTGTTGCTGAGTCAAGCAGTTCTTTGATGTAATACAGGATCTTGGTTTTCATTATTTGATCGGGTGTATATTCATCCATCGTATCAGTCCTTTTCAGATATTTTATCGATGTTTTTTATTTTATGCAGTGCGGTGTTGAGCATTGCTATTTCACCTTTGTAATAGTTTATGTTTTCAATGTCTATGCAGTATATGAAGTCACGATATGCTCGGCTTAGAAGTTCATTTATTATGATTAGTGTTTCTAGATTCATTTCATGTGCGGTTTTATTTATTTTATCTATATGATCATCCATTGATATCACTCCATACGAATTCTTCTATTTTTTCTATTAGTTCAAAAATAAAATAAAAGGGTTTCATCGGATCACCAAATCGAAGGGTATAAGGCAACGCCGTCTTCATCGCATACGAAGAAGCTGTCTCCGGTTGTAACTAGAAGTTCTTCGCATCTTTGGATTGCTTCTTCTATGTTGTTGTATTCTTCGATCACATCATAGGATCCATCGTCAGGTACGATGCTGAATATCTCATTTCTGGAGTTCATCATTAGTATTCCTCCGGGAGCAGAACTGTTGTAACGCTTCTGTCAGCTTCAGTTATTATCCATATTTTTTGTTCCGGAATCGTATATGATCCCATTAGCCGATATCCTTTTTCCAGAGCTTCATCGTTGGCTTCTTTGTCTTCTTTACATAAGTCTCCGAAGTCTGAATTTTTATATCTTTCTAAGAGTTCAAAGATCATGTTCTTCATCAGGGTGTTCACTCCTATGGTGGCTACAATATTTCCTAATTCAAAATCAGACATCTTAATCACCTATTATTGATATCGGCATTTCTGTTCTGTTCATTTCGAGTAGTTTTCGATCGTATTTTTCTTTTCTTTCTATACCGAGGTCTATAATTTTACTGGTTTTTTCTGTTACTATCCTTTGCAGTTTGTTAGAGTTGTCTAGATTCGTGTTCAGAGTGTTGTCGCCTGCGGCTTTGTGTGAAACATAAGCTGTTCCTGCGTTGTACAGGTCATATACTGTTATTTTCTGTGTGTTGTTTATTTCAGGGTTCAGTCCTTTTAGATTTTTGGTGATCGCATCAATTGTTGCCGGAAGTATGGATATTCCGAATAACATCGCGGTTGCTTCGTCAATGGTTATTATTTCGTTTTGCAGATTGCTCATTCTGTTTTGTAATGTCGGAACATTTTTCATAAATCCATTGATCATTTTTTCAAATTGTTCAGTTATTTTATCAGGTTCGGTGAAGTGTTTGTAGGTGATGTTTCCTAATGTTTCGCCATGTGCCATGTAGTTGCTGCATATCATTCTGATTCCGATGAATTCAGCGCCGAACGATGTTTTGCGATTGTGTGAGTTGTAAAGTCTCATTCCGAGCATCATTGGATCTTCTTGTTCTTCCAGTATGTTTATGTGATAATCGGGATTTGTGAATATTGCGTGAACATTCATTATTCCGTTATCATCTCGTAATTTTCCGAATAAATTTATTCCTGTATTCTCACTCATGTTCGCTGTTGCTTTTATTAATTCAGCGTGTTGTAACGGTTTGTATCTTTGAGATACGACGGAGTAGATATTTTTGGTGTTTTCTCCGACGATCGCTTTGTAGTCTTTGATTGGTTCTGCCATTAGTTTATTATTGGATTCGTTATAGAACGTGGGGTATTCTTTTACCATTTCAGGTGATAATGTTTTGAGTTCAGCTGCATCAATGAAATTGATGTTTCTTATATCAGACATCATTGTTCTTTCGCCTGTTCTGATCTTTCCTTTTTTGCCGATGTTCACGGGTGTGTATCTTTTATCGAATTCAGGTGATACTCCTGCTAGTTTGAACATTTCTTCGTTGGTTATTTTTCTTATATTTCCTACGTTCATTTCTCTATAATTCATGGTATTTCCTCCAATTGTTTAATGAGTTTTTCATAAAGTTTGGTGCCGTCCCGGATTATCAGGTGAATGAACAGATTGTTCATTTCAATCAATTCAGAATCTTTCCAGTCGGCGATTTTTTCGGCGTCGTATTTATTCAGTCCGAGATTGTTTAGAAATTTAGCTCGGTCATAGTTATACGGTAAAATTCCGCCGTCTTGGATCCATGCGGATATTGCTTGTCCTATGGTTCTTATGTTTCGCATTCCCGCTTGCGGCATCCTTAGTGAGTCTATTATTCGTGTAAAACTCATTCCGGCTGGTATTCCGTCGTTTTCTTCAGGCGGGAATTCTGCAAGAATTCTTTGCTGGATCTTTTCGATGATCTCTTTATTGAATGATATACTCATTCGATCACCGTTGATTTTTTCAGAGCTTTCGCTGTTTTATTCATATTTTTATTTCTCCTTTAAAAAATTAAATCGTTTATTCGATCTCTGTTGCTATTGTTTTGTCGAATGAATCAGATAATATGTTACGGGATGTTTTTATTAATTCCATGTATAGTTTAGGTGTTTCTTTAAACATTCCTTCAGTCCATTTGGTCATTGTATCTGTTAATGCGACTGTAATAACCGACAATCCGATGAATGCGTTTGTTTTGTCACTTATTAATGGGAAGCCTTTAGTTATTATTTTTTCAAATTCTGTTTGTGTTCTGTTTGCTAGGTTAAAGATCAAGTCGGTCTCTCTTTTATGTTTTTCTTCATTTTGTTCATTTACCATTTTTATTCCTCTTTTGGATTTATTATTGAAAGGGTTTCATTCAATTGTTTTGTTATATTTTGTATTATGATTTCTTTTGTATCGCTGTTTATGTGTTCGGAAACGATTATAAACCATGCTAAAACGGAGTTCATAGCTGCGACCGTTATCGATCCTATGGTTATGTTTGTGTCAAAATCTTTGAATTTGTTAGTGATTGATTCTAATAAGATATCATAAATTTCTTCGCTGATCTTATTCATTTCTTTATGTAATATATCTCTGCGTTGAAGGTCTTCTGTTTTATTATCTGTTGTCATTTTATCACTCTAAGCATAATCTGAGTTTTTTCAGGAATTCTTCAGCTTCATCGTGCATCGGGTGCATATTTTCCTGCGTACGGAAATTTTCGTCGTGATTCCGATCTAATGGATCGAATCCTCTGTCCAGATGTATCAGTTCATGATACAGTACGTAATCCATTACGAATGCGGGAATATCTTTAGTATCAAATATTGATGATATTGCAATCGTTTTCATTAGAACCGAGCAATAACCTATTTTTTTATGTTGGGTTGTTTTGTCCATGTTAAAACGAGATCATCATCATGTTCTGTTAATCCTAAAGCGATGAGTCTTTGGTATGAGTCTTTAAGATCGCGGTATTCACCTTCTGATTTTCGTGTCAGATTTTTTGCTCTTTTTAGGTATTTTGGTCTGTTTATTTTAATGAATTCCGGACTGTTCATGTAATCCAGCATTTCCTGAGAATATTTCGGGGATTTTCTTTTGCATATTCTGTTGAATATTGTTTCTGCAATTCCTTTGAGAACATTTTCAGGTGCATTTATCAAATAATCGGAAACTTCAAATTCTATCCATCCGCAGCTTCTTCTCCATTTGATCTTGAAGTCTTTGAATTCATTGAATACTGCTGATACAGATTCGTAACCGTGTTCTTTTCCTATTTCTCTAAATGTTTTTTCTATAGCTTGCGCTGATTCATTCATTTTTTTTATCTCCTCATTTATTTTTATTTTGTTAAAAGTTTAATTTAAAACCGCAATCGCATGCGAACGGGCTTGAATTGAGTGTCATAGGACTGAATGTATGACCGCAATCAGGACACTGTTCATCATTGGTTGTTAATGAGATTATTGCTTTTGCAATATCTATTGCTTCTTCTGTGTCCATGTAAAGATTCATTTCTTCATCGTCTTTCAACGAATTCAAATATTGAACCTTTACGTGGATCACCATGTTTTTTTGCAGTTCTATGGTTGTTTTTCTGTCCCATTGATCTGTAACTGTTACGATCATGTTTAGTCCTCGTATATGCAATTTCCTTCGTTATCGTATGCGTATGTATCTATTCCGAGTTTTCCTCTTATGTAGAAATTCTTTAATTCTTCTTCAGAATCGAATTCTTTGAGTAGTTTTCCTGTTTCGGATTCGTACATGAAATATTTTTTAGAATTTTTTGTTTTTTGGGTGCTGGGTGTAATTTCAAATATATTACGTTCATTCTTTTCGAGTTCGGGGATTGCAAGTTCCAGTGCTCTGATTAGATCTCTGGCTTCAATTGCTGTTAAGTTTATTCTTCTTTTAGAACGATCGTTTGTTTTTTGATCGATCCATAAGGATGTGATGCCTATTGTTATTTCAGTTTTCCATGCTTCTTCGTCTGATTCTAGTATTATTTTCATTGTTATTCCTCTTGAAAAATTTATTAAAAGGTTTATTGAAAGGTTTATTCCTGAGTTTCCTCCGGGATCTTGACAATTTCAAAGTTTTCGGATATTGTCTTTTCCAGTGCTTTGATCATTGCTTTTACACATTCGATGTCTTTCGGGTAGATCCTGAAGTCACGGTATGTTTTTTGTCCGGTTCCGATCTCCTGTGATACCTGATTCAATCTCAGGTAAGGTTCGCTCATTCTTCCGTCGGGGTATATGTCGCTTTGAACATCAAGCCAAAGGTCGATTATCCTGTTTGAAGCTCTGCTGACATATGTGGGTGCTTTCTTGCTTTCCCATTTCTTTCTGTTGTCGTTGGGGTTGTTCGATACGCTGTTCTCTGTCTTTGTAGTCATTTTTCTCTACTCCTTTTTATATAGTGAGGAATGGATGCTCTGTACAGACTTGCGTGCGCAATGCACACCAGCCACGGCAAACCAAAACACGAAAAACCGTGGAGACTACAGCGAAACGGAGGGGAAGAGGGATATCTATACCTCCCCGTACTGTACGTCGGGCGCCTATACAGAGCATTTTTTTTCCTCACAAGGGGAGGAAAAAAAATCGCTCCCAGCGCCCGAACGTGCAGTACATACCGCCAAGGGCGGTCCCAACGCAAATAACGAAAACCATGGTGGTAACGAGAAACATGCGATAGAACAACCGCCTTTACTGTACGTCGGGCGCCATATGCAGGGCATCTTTTTTCCTCGCTTGCGAGGATGGAAAAAAGTGCCCCCAAGCGCCCGAACGTACAGTGTGTGATATTGCCGCCGAAGGCGGCAATATCAGCACCAACACCATAAAACCATGGTATTCCAGATGTAATAATACATGTAAATGTAGTAAAAAGATAAAAAGAATGAAGATGAAGTAGAACAAGCCAATACATTACCCGTCAGGGTACGCGACGGGCGGGTGGGTGGGAACGGAGCGTGGATGTTTTATATTTTTACAATTGTTTTCCGCAGTATTTACAGAATTCACTATCATCTATTTCTTCCGGATTTATAGGATTTCCGCAGTTTTCACAAACTTTGAATCCATATGATCTTAAATTATTTTTTGTAAAGTTTTTTATTTTTCTTCCACATTTTTTGCAATAATCAAAGTTTACATCTAGATCATATAATTCATTGCATCCGGTGCAAACGATTTGTTGCTTCTCTTTTAGAATTTTTTGCGGTTTTAGTTCATTTATTGATTTGGATTTCTTTTTCTTTTTATCTCTGATATATTCTAGAGTTGAAATACCAATAACCATTATTGTTATTCCGATCATTGTTACGAGTCTTGCTGTTCTTCTTTCTGATGTGTAATATTCAAAATGTATATCAGGGAATGTTCCTACAAGACGAGGGGGCGGTACTTGTGTTATTGCAATTATTCCGATGATTGTTGTGAAGATACCGAGGGTTATTATCATAAATCCCAGTATTTTTATGTCTTCATCATTCATGGTTTTATTTCAACCCCGATTTTTTCTGATGAGCTTTGATTATTATTTTCAGGTTCTTCAGTTATATCTTCGATCACATTTTTCATTCGGATTGCTAATTCAGCAATTCGCTGACCTTTATCAGTAAGATATAATCCGTTTTTGTTTGTTTTTGGATTTTTTCGTTCTTCGATGAAGTTGTTATCGATTAGTTCTTTTATTCGTGTTACGGATGTTGTTTTAGATCCGGGGAGATTAGTTTGAACTGAATCTTTGTTTATTCCCGGTTTTTCTAAAATCATTATTAAAGTATCGAATGATTGAGCTTTTTCAAGGTTTCTGAGTTCTTTCACGGTATTCATTATGTAGGATGTATTATAATTATAGAACGTACATAGTACGGAGCATGTAGCTTTAAATACTATCACGTACATACTATGTACGGAGCTAAAGCAGAGTCCCTTTCAAAGAACAGAGAGTAGTATGCCCAATGAAGTTCTCATTTCTCTGCAATGTTCCAATCTGAACGAAAAGTGAAGTATATAGTGAGAAGTGAGTGAAAGATGGTTAAGAAAAAAGGTAAAAGCATCAGCGACAAATTAAGGGATAAGAGATTAGCGAAGGTGTTCTGCGTTAATGGTCGATTTAGAGTTAAAGAATCTCGTCCTCGTCTTTTAGGTTGTGCTGCGTATTCTCCTTCTTATGATTTTGCAGCTTTTGCCGAATCGTGTATGCACTGTAAACATCATCGTAACCTAACGATCGATGGCGAAGTACCTTCTTGGGTCATTGACGAACTCAAGGCTTCGGAACGGCGTGTTGATTCGTTGATCGGTGCTATAGGGGGTCCTTCGGATGTATTGTAAAACTTTTCGTTCAGTACAATTTCTTTATTTTACAGAGGTGAAAATTTAAAATGAGCAGAGTGAAGTGTGATTGCGGTTGTATTGATTTTGTTATTTCAGGATTGGCTAAAAGTAAATTTATAAGAGTTCCGACAGCGGTTTTTGTTTGTGCTGATTGTTGTAAAGTGTTTACTTCGGATATTATGAGTAAGCGGATCGTAAATGAAATTGAAGCTTATGAATCGAGTGATGAAGGTATTATTGTTCTTTCTGATGATTCTTATTCTAATCTTTATGGTAAGGATGATGAAGATGATGAAGATGATGATTCTCCGTGCGATGGCGAATGTGAGGATTGTTCATTTCCTTGCGGTTATTATGATGATGATGATGATGATGATGATTCTGAAGACGGAGAGGTTGATTTAAGTGAGTAAAAAAGCAATTGTTCTGTCCGTTAAAACGCCTTATGCGGATCTGATTCTTGATGGTATTAAGACGTTGGAAGTTCGTACGAAGCGTTTGCCTTGGTCAGACATTGCTTATATTTACTCATCCGGATTCCTTCAGCAGATAGTGGGGTCTTGTTCTTATGTCGGACCTGTGACGCTTCCGCTGGAACGTGTTCTGGAAGGTGCTTGTTTATCTCGTGAACAATATGATGATTATGTCGGAGATAAGTTTGCGTATGTTTATGAGATAAGGAATGTAGTTGATTTTACCAAATCATATGAACTCAGTGATTTCGGGCTTCAGACTGCTCCTCAGTCATGGTCTTATGCCAGATTCATTCCGGCGTCGTGCATCATAGCGGAGGGTTGATTTATTGTCACGATATCCGTTTAAGACCGTAGTTAATCAAGTTCTTGCAACTAAATCGGTTAGCACCATAGCGGAGGGTTGATTTTTATGTTGAAACGTTTAGATTTTGGTAAGAATGTTTTAGTAAATGAAGCGAATGGTATTTTACATTATAATTTTAGATACAAGACATTGGAATCAGATATTTATAATGATTTGAGAAAATATGATGAACCGGGTTTAGTTGAAGTATATAAAGATTTGATTAGAGATGATTCTATTCCTGAGTGGAGAAGGGAAGCTGTTTCTAATGCTGTTCGTCTGTTTTTGTATGAGAAGGAACGGAAGACTTTAAGGTCGATAAAACCGAGGTATTATTGATGTCACGATATCCGTTTAAGACTGTAGTTAATCAAGTTCTTGCAACTAAATCGGTTAGTTGGTCTTCAATTTACATTGAGAAAATGACGGCTCGTTATGATCTTATGCAGCGCGAATTCGATTTTCTTCGTGAAAAAGGATTGATCTCAACTATGGATCCTAAGCGAATGACAGTTAAAGATATTCGTTCTTATTTGGAATATTATAATAAAAAGGTGAACCCGGTGACGGGTGAACTTATTTCTCCGGGTGAAGTGAAACGCACCGTAGGTGCGTTGAAACATCTTGTGGAATTTCCGTATCTGATTAATAAAAATTACAAACATAATAGGTCTTTAGAGTATTGTTTAAAATTATTCCCGCATCTTGTGCCTAAAGTTCATCACAAGCGTCTTCCTTCTTGGACTGATGAACAATTCGATGCCGTTATTTTTTCATCCCATAACGTCCTTGTGACGGATTTCGAGAGGATGCGGGCTTATGCTTTAGCGTGTTTATCGGCATGTGCCGGTGATCGCAACAAAGAGATCCGCTTTGCGAATAAAGAAGATATTGATATGGATTCTTGGGAGTTTGTCATCAAACATCCTAAGGGTGAAAGAACATACGGCGTGGAACGCTGTGTTCCGATAGAACCCGAATGTCATTACATTGTTCGGATGTATATTGAAAAGGGTCTTCCTATTTGGTATGCGAAGCATCCTGATAAGGTTGATAATCCTGCTTTGTTTCCTTCTTCTCATTCCGGAAGTTATTATCTTACTGATAAGTCGTTGCTTAAGTTTCTTAAGATAGTTGAAAAGGATGTTGGTTTTAATGTAACTTATCAGATTACTCGCAGAACTTATCTTCAGAGATTGAAAAATCGGGGAGTTCGGTCTGATGCTATATCACTTATTGCGGGTCATACTAATGATTCGACACTTCGTAAATATTATGCGGAGATCACTCCTGATGATGCAGTTAAGGCTGTTATTGCTGCTCGTGATTTAGTTCAAAAATCGATTTTTTTAAAAAAGATTGATTTGACAGCCAGTAGTGAAAATGGTGCCGAGGATGGGGTTCGAACCCATGACCTTCGGATTTCCCTGGAAGAGGTCTGATTGACCAGAACCCTATGAGTCCGACG
>Ga0123353_10002315_pt1 | contig 23656 bp, 22 predicted proteins | sample TergutLab28metaG_3_FD_92763 | JGI IMG/M metagenome (GOLD analysis project Ga0123353, IMG submission 92763) | Labiotermes labralis P3 segment gut microbial communities from Petit-Saut dam, French Guiana - Lab288 P3 | ecosystem: Host-associated > Arthropoda: Insects > Digestive system > Gut ... | reverse complement strand
TACGGAAAAAGATGATCTTTTTCCGTACTTTTTTTCAAACCGGCAATCCGGCACCGAAAAAGCGCAAAAAACATGGCCGCAAAATGATTCCGCCGTCTATGCCGCCGCTTTACCGAACCGCACATCCAAATGCTTCTGCGCCACCGCAAACGGCACACAGCCCAAATCCAACAATGCGGTGTGGAACGCTTTGTCGGTCACCGAGCTGTACCGGTCCCGCAGCGCCAGCACTTCGAGATAACCGCCGAGATACGGCAGGGTGCGGAAGGGGTGGGAGGCAGAATCGGCATGGTGTTTCTCCGCAGAGCTGGGGGGATAATTCATTTTGAACCAATTGCTCAATTCGTTTTGTACCCTTTTTGCCGTCCAATTTTCATAATTCACACCGATCTCTAACCGCATCTGGAGCAGGAACCCCCATTCTTCATTGTCCCGCAGATATTGTTTTACCGTATCAACCCCGTCGGTGTATTGATAAGCATAAAACTGCGCGTGTATCGCCCAGCCCTCCGCGTTGGCAAGAGATTGACTGAGCTTGCGGTAGGCCGACTGGTTGGAATACCCGAGAGCGCCGAACTGCTGCATATGCCCCGGGATCCCCTCATGAGCCATCGTAATGAAATTAGAAACCGGGTCGCCGGCGGCGGATTTCGGATTGATATAAATGATGTTGTTGTCGGGTTTATCCAATTGAGGCGGAAAATAAAAAGCGGGGCGGGCGCTGTCGGCCAGCGACTCGTCAATGATATTGACTTTATAAGTCAGCGAAGCCGGCATACCCGGAAAATCCGCCGCCGCCCGGGTCCGCAAAAGCGGAATATAGTCCTCAATTTTTTTGGGAACGGTTACATTTTTGCTCACAATTGAGCTGTCCTTCCGGACAGCGGCCATAATATTGTCGTATACTTTGCCAATCTGCCGGTCCAGCGCGGCAATCAGCTGTTCCGGTGTCATCGACATCCCCATCGCCTTCATCCGGTAACGATAATAGGCACGGCCGTTTTCATAATCCGCCATCCCCCGGCCGGCCGGGCCGCAGCTGCCGCGCAGCTCTTCAAGGTCTTCGCTCAGTTGAGAATACGCCTGCAAGACCGTCTCCACCGCGCTTTTATTCTGCTCAATATATGCCGTTTTTTGGGATTCATCCAAAAACGGGCAGTTGCCGATTCGCAGGTCAAAAGAAGTGAGCAGGACATTCTTTTTCCCGGCGTCGATAAAAGCACGAATTTCTTTCAATACCCCGTCCAGATCGTCCTCGCTCATAAAGGTATTCTTTTCGGCCTTCATCCGCTGCTGGTCAATCATCTCATCGGTCAAAATATGGTAAGTATCCAGCAATGTCAGATAATCGGTGATATCCCGCTCTCTGCCGAAAGGATATTCCGCCAGTGTCAGCGGTATACCCACATGGTCGCCGTCGTTGACTTCCATCCAATTGGCTAAAGGGGCAAACGCCGGGTCATATCCCGCGTCCAGCGCAAAATCATAGGCCATCAAATCATAGTCGATTTGCTGTACCGGCGAGAGCAGCGCCCGGTCGAATTTTTGAAATTTCTCCCGCATCCGCCAGACGCTGTATATTTCCATAAATCCCCAGGAGGGAGCCAGCTCCGGGATACCATAGGAGGGCGGTTCGGCGAGGTTGAAATGCAGATTAAACGTATTGGTGAGTACCGCCATCTCAAACATCTGCCGGGAAAATTCTTTGAAGCTGCGGCGGGCGGGATTATCGGGAAAATCGGAAATCTTTCCGACCAACTTCTGGAGGATCAGCCGGGCATCGGAGATATCCGTCACCCCGTCGTCGTCGACGTCAGCCCGCTGCCGGGCCAGCCAGTCCAGCATATCCTTTTGCACTAAATGCTGCAGCAATATCCGGGCGTCGGAGATCTGCAGGATCCCGTTGCCGTCTACATCCCCCGGCAGCATATCGGTCTGTCCCGCCGGTTCGGCCGAGACGCACGGCGCGGTGACCGGCGAAACCAGCAGCCAGATAACGACGACAACCGTGCTCAACCAACTCAACCCGCAGAGTATCAGCTTTTTCATAAGGCTTCCCCCTTTTTTTAAGATTTATAATGCAAAGAAAAAATGTGGCGGCGCAGCAGCAAACGCTTAAAATGGACTTATTTATGCTGCTTAATATATTGGTGTTTACGAGCGGGGCTATTTGGGTATCTGCTCTCCTGCCAGCCGCCCCTGTTTCAACGCCGCCGCCAGTACGGTTTTATCCCCGGCGGCGATCCATGCGCAGTATTCACGCAGATGACCGATCAACCGCTCAACTTCAGCGGTCAGCGGTCCGGCGTTCAGCGTCATCAGCTGGCTCCATAAATGTTCATCCACCGTCGACACCCGTGACACATCCCGGAAAGAACCGGCCGAGAACCCCATATGCTGCGACGCGAAAGGGGAGCGGACATAGGCGTTGGCCAGCAGATGAGGCAGCTGGCTGGTACAGGCGATCATCTCGTCGTGATGCTCCGGCGAGGTGACGGTCAGGGTGGCGCAGCCCAGCGCGGTGGCCAGCGCGCCCACCGCTTCCACCGCCGGCAGCGGGGTATCCTCCAACGGCGTCAGGATATAGGAGGCGCCGGAAAACAGCATGGGATCGGCGGCGGAAAAGCCGCTTTTTTCTTTCCCCGCCATCGGGTGACCGCCCACAAACTGCAGGCCGTGCCGGGCGCAGATATCGCTGCAGGGCCGGGTGATCGGGGTTTTGACGCCGCAGACATCGGTGATCACCGCGCCCTCGCGGAATTCCCCCGCGTACCGGTTCAAAAATTCCAACAGCGCGTCCGGCGGCAGCGCCAGAATCACTAACTCCGCTTCCCGGCGGCTGTCAAGGTCAAAAACACCGTCGATAGCCTGCCGTTCCAGTGCCGTTTCCAACGTCTGAGGATTCCGGTTATAGCCCAATACCCGATATTCAGGACAACGGCGCAGCGCCAGCGCCATTGACCCGCCGATCAGCCCAAGCCCGACAATCCCGATAGTTTTCGGCATGAAAATTTCTCCTGTGTTAATGAATAGAGTATATATATAAATAAGTATAGCATTTTTATCCGAAAAAGGCAAATGAAAAATTTGAAAAAACAATATAAAAATCTCCGCCGGAGCGGAGATTTCAGTTTGTCGACAAACTGACACCCGCCACATTTTTGTGGCGGGTGTAACATACTGTATCTTACGAAAGCATTATTCCGCTTTCTTAATTGGTATCCAAAATTCGTATCTGTAGCCGTCTCCGGTATCTGCGCCCCATCGTTCTATCAGAAAAACTGTATTGTCAGTTTGGCTGCACTTTGTGTATCCTTCAGGCATTTGTGCGTTTTTGTAATAGCTATGGTTAATATGCTTCATAGATTCATCATATGAAGATAACCATGCGGTTGTGGCTACAAGATATTCTCCCGCAGGAAATTTTGTCAGCGTATATCCGTCGGGTACATCGTCCACTTCACTAACAATTTTGCCCTGATAATAAATTTTTTTTTCGGGGGTTTTATAGTACCATAGGTTGATGCAATTCGGATCCTTTGCGTATGGGTCGATTTTATCATATCCCCCCATATCAAAAAAATTACCCCAAAATGCTCCGAAATCGGCATTTTCTGTAACAAGGTTTTCGATACCAAGGAAATAAAACTCATCGTGATGCATTTGGAATGTTATAACCGGTTCGCTCATGGTTATGTTCCCTCCGTTTCCCTTTTATTTTGATATCTCTTTATCATCAAAAGGCGCTCTTCTTTTTAGTTTATTCTATATTGCTTCTCTGAATGGAAAGACAACCAAGCCCCCGCTCTACGCATCCTCCGAATACCGCTCCAGAAACCGCCGGGTCCGTTCGCTGGACGGATGGTCGAACACCGCTTCCGGCGTACCGTATTCCACCACCGTGCCCTCATCCATAAACAGCACTTTATCGGCCACCCGGCGGGCAAAATGCATCTCATGGGTGACGATCACCATCGTGGTATTCTTCTCCGCCAGCCCGCGGATCACCCGCAGCACCTCGTCGGTCAGCTCGGGGTCCAGCGCCGAGGTCGGTTCGTCAAAACACAGGATATCCGGGTTCATCGCCAGCGCCCGGGCGATAGCGACCCGCTGCTGCTGGCCGCCGGAGAGCTGGTGGGGATAAAAATCCCGTTTGTCGGCCAATCCCACCTGATCCAGCAGATTCAAACCCCTCTGCTGGATCCCCTCCAGGATTTCTTTTTTGTTTTGCTTAAAATCCGCTTGCTCACGGGCCATCAATTCCCGCGCCAATGTGATGTTTTTCAGCGCCGTATACTGGGGAAACAGATGGAACGCCTGGAACACCAATCCGAAATGCAGCCGCTTGCGGCGGATCGACTGGTCGTTATAAAGAATATGATCCGACGCGTCAAACAGTGTTTCACCCCGCACGATAATGCGACCCTCATTCGCCTGCTCGAGAAAGTTCAGGCAGCGCAGCAGGGTGGTCTTGCCGCTTCCGGAAGACCCGATAATGGCCAGCGAATCCCCCTGCTCCAGCGAAAAACTGACACCCTTCAGCACCTCGGCCGTACCGAAGCGCTTGACGATGTTCTGGACTTCAAGAATTGGCATAATAAATCCTTAATGTGGAATATAGAGTGAATGCCACTTACTACGAACAGCGAACAGGCGAAGTCGCGCTTTAGCGCACGAGCCCCGATTTTATGCCCGGAAATAATCCAATTTTTTTTCAAAATACCCGAACAGCAGCGTCAGTATCCCCACAAAAGCCAGGTAGAATACACCGGTATAAAACAGCGGCCAGATCAACGCGTCGGTAGCGGCGAATTCATAGGCCACTTTGATGATTTCAGCCACCACAATCACCCGGGCGAGAGCAGTATCCTTCACCAGCGTGATAATCTCATTGGACATCGGCGCCAAAATCCGCTTGACCACCTGCAACAGAATCACCCGGAAAAAGATCTGGGATTTGGTCATGCCCAGTACCTGACCGGCCTCAAACTGGCTGCGGGATATATTTTCGATGCCGCCCCGGTAGATCTCGCTGAAATAACAGGCGTAATTGATGGTAAAAGCGACAATGACCGAGCTGAACCGCGGGATAAAGGATATCTGGAAGACGATACGCGGCACGAAATAGATGATGAATATCTGCAGCATCAAAGGAACCCCCCGGATGATCCAGACAAAGGTTTTGGTCAGATACCGCAACGGGGCAAGCCGTGACATCGATCCGAAAGCCACCGCCAACCCCAGCGGCAACGCCAGCACCAGCGTCAGCGCGAAGATCAGACAGGTATTTTGAAACCCTTCCAGCAGACGCAGCGTTACATTCCAGAATCCCATACAGTATTATCCTTTAAATGTGGTATCCAATACAAGACAGTGCTCAATACCGTATTTTTCGGCCAGTGTCTTCAGTACGCCGCTGTCATACAGATCCTTCATGGCGGTATTGACCCTGGCGGTCAGATCGCTGCCCTTTTTGAACCCGATAGCGTATACTTCCGACCCCATCTGAATATCGGCGGCGATGGTCAGATCGGCATAATTTCCTTTTCCGATCAGTTCCTGGGCCAGCAGGATATCTACGATGGCACAGTCCACATCCCCGGCCAATACTTCGAGGAAGGTATCAATCTGGGCCGCCGAATCGATGATCTTGCCGTCATCCCCGATAACTTCCGTTGCGGCTTCCTCACCTGCGGAACCTTTTTCTGCCGCGACCGTCATGCCGTCCAGATCTTCAACCGAAGTAAACTCGTCAGCACGGTCAGCTTTGATGACCACGCACTGCTGGTTGAGCATATAACCGTAACTGAAATCCACCGAATCACTTCTCTTCTTGTCGCCGTCGGTAGCGGATTCGCCGGTCACGCCGTCCCATCCGGTAAAGCCGTTCCAGATGCAGTTGATGGTGCCGGCTTCCAACTCCAGATATTTATTGTCCCACTCAATGATCTGGAATTCTGCTTTCATACCGAGCTTTTCCGCGACTTTTTGGGCGAATTCGGTGTCGAATCCGGTCCAGTTGCCGGCATCGTCTTTGAAATTCATCGGTTTGAAGATGGTGACGCCGCAGATGAGAGTGTCTTCTTTCTTGTCGCCGCAGCCCGCAAAGGCAAAAACCATGCCAAGGACCAGAACTGCCGCCAACATACCGCTGAGAATCTTTTTCATAACTGTGCTCTCCTTTTGAATTATGTAATATAAATTTTGCGCGGATTTCATTATACACTATATTACCGTGATAAATCAATAGATTATCCAATATTTTTTGCATGCCGTATCAATTTGCCATTTTCAATTTACAATTTGACCGCTATCCCCCGCTCCGCCAAAAATCTTTTCAACTCCGGGATCGCCACCTCGCCGAAATGGAACAGCGAAGCCGCCAGCGCCGCGTCGGCTTTGCCGGCGGTCAGCGCTTCGGCAAAATCCTCCATCGTCCCCGCGCCGCCGGAGGCGATAACCGGGATATTCACCGCTTCGGCTATAGCTGCCGTCAGCCCGATATCATAGCCGTTTTTGGTGCCGTCGGCGTCCAATGAGGTCACCAACAGCTCGCCGGCGCCCAACAGCTCGGCCTCTATCGCCCATGCCACCGCGTCCAAACCGGTATTTTTCTGCCCGCCGTTTGTCAATACCTCCCAACATCCCGTATCGCTGTTCCGGCCGGCGTCGATGGCGACCACCACCCGCTCGCTGCCGAATTCCGCGGCGGCGCGACGGATCAGCTCCGGATCGTTGACCGCGGCGGTATTGATGCCGGCCTTGTCGGCGCCGGCCGCCAGCACCGCGCGGAAATCCTCCACCGAACCGATGCCCCCGCCGACAGCGAAGGGGATATCTATCGCCGCCGCCACCCGCCCGGCCAACTCCACCACTGTTTTCCGCCCCTCGCCGGTGGCGGTGATGTCAAGAAATACCAGTTCGTCGGCCCCGGCGGCGCAATAGGCTCTGCCCGCCTCCACCGGATCGCCCACATCCTTCAGGTCAACAAATTTGACCCCTTTGACCACCCGGCCATCCTTCACGTCGAGACAGGGGATGATCCGCCGGACAGATTTTTCATTTTGATACATAACATACTCCTCCTTATACTCTGCTGCATTAGCACAGTAGCATGGTAACACAGCAGAGTGCCTTTGTCAAGATTTTTTTTGTGGGGTGCGGCCTTCCGCGCATTGTTTTAAACTATAATTTTATTAAAAGTCACATATAATTCATCATTCTCTGATAAAATCAGACAGCTTTTCAATAAACGGTTCATCCTCCGCGCAATCCGCTTTCAGATCTAATTCAACGTTCAGATCGAGGCTGAAGACCCCCATAATGGATTTGGCGTCGACGATATACACGCCGGAAGACAGGGTGACCGAAAAGGGGACTCCGGCACAGAGGGCGGCGAAATTTTTGGCGTCCTCCACCGTTTCAAAACAGACTTTGGATGCATACACCGGGTATCTCAAACCTTTCTTAATTTGTATAATAGCTCACAGGAGAGTAGTATAACTTTCTTTTCGGGGAAAATCAACAGGAAAAGAGTACAAACAAAACCTTGAAATACCGCGCGATTTCGCATATAATAGACATACTCTTTACGGGAGATAGCTCCATGACGGTTTATTTTTATACATTGGGATGCAAAGTCAACCAATACGAGACCCGGGCCATGATGGCGGCGGTCCGGGCGGCGGGGATGCAAGCCGACACCTTTTCCGCGGGATTTTCGGCCGCCGGGGATTATGCTTTGGTCATCAATTCCTGCACCGTCACCGCCGAAGCCGACCGCAAACTGCGGCAGCTGCTGCGCCGATGCCGCCGGGATAACCCCGGAGCGGTTATCGCGCTGACCGGCTGTATGCCGCAGGCCTACCCCGAGACCGCCGAACGGTATACCGAAGCGGATATCGTTCTCGGCAATACCGCCCGGGGACGGCTGCCGGCGTATATCCGGCAATTCCAAACGCTGGGCCGGCGGGTGGTGGATATTCTTCCCCACGGCGAAGCCTTTGAATCGCCGGGTGAACTCCGGGCTTTCGAGGGGCGGACCAGGGCGTATATCAAAATCGAGGACGGGTGCGACCGGTTCTGCAGCTACTGTATCGTCCCCTATGCCCGCGGCCGGGTGCGCTCGCGGCCTTTGGCGGAGATCCGCGCCGAAGCCGAAACGCTGGCCGCCGCCGGATATACCGAGGTGGTGTTGGTGGGTATCAATCTCACCGCCTACGGTTCCGAAATCAATCATAGCTTCACCCTCGCGGACGCTGTGGAGCAGGCCGCGGCGGCGGAAGGTATCCGCCGGATCCGGTTAGGATCGCTGGAGCCGGACCAGATGGACGGCCGCTTATTGGACCGGCTGGCGGCGCAGCCGAAATTGTGCCCGCAATTCCACCTGTCGCTGCAGAGCGGCTGCGACGCGACGCTGCGGCGAATGAACCGGCGGTATACCGCGGCGGACTATGCCGGACTGGCCGATCGGCTGCGGCGGCGGTTTCCCGGCTGTGCCCTCACCACCGACGTGATGGTGGGGTTCCCCGGCGAAACCCGGGAGGAATTCGCCGAATCACTCGATTTTGTCAAAAAAACCGGTTTTTCGCGGGCGCATATCTTTCCCTATTCCCGGCGGCCGGGCACCCCTGCCGCGGCGGCGAAGGATCAGGTGTCTGCCGCCGAAAAGGCGGCGCGGGCCGGAGAGATGGCGGCGGCGGCCGAAACCGGCCGGGCGGCATATGAGGAAACCTTTATCGGCCGGAACGCGGAGGTCTTGGTGGAAATCGTGCGGCCTGGCGGAGAATGTGAAGGCTTTAACGCCCATTATCTGCCGGTGAGGTTTTACGGCGAAACCGCAAATATGCGCGGGCAGACGGTCCGGGTACGGATCACCGGGCGCAGCGGCGATTTTTTGATAGGAGAACGGTTATGACCGCTATGACTTCCCAGAATATTTTATTCGTCTGCTCCGGCAATACCTGCCGCAGCCCGATGGCGGCGGCTTTGCTGACCATGCGGCTGAGTGCATATCCCGACGCCGGTATTACCGTCGACAGCGCCGGATTGTCGGGCAATGACGCGCCCGCCAACCCCGAAGCCATCGCCGCCATATCGGAAGCCGGCGGCGACCTCCAAACCGCCGGCGGCCTGGGCAGTCACCGGGCCAAACAGCTGACCCGGGTTTTGTGTGAGGACGCGGATCTGATCGCGGTGATGACCGACGCCCACCGGTGGCAGATCGAGCTGTATTTCGATGTGGACCCGGATAAGTTGGTGGTGCTGAACAGCGAAAACGGCGGTATCGCCGACCCCTTCGGCGGCGGCCCGGAGGTATACCGGGAGACGCTGCGGCAGCTGGCCGAAGCGATCGACCGGGAGATCTTGCCGCGGATTTTTAATGAATAGAGGTTTATGCGGGTATGCCGGAAAAATGTATCGACACAAAAGCAAAACCTTTTACCATCTATATCTTTGCGCTGGCCTTTCTTGGCATAATGATTCTTTCGACGCAGCTTTCGGTCATTGTCTGCTCGGAAGGGTACGGCATTATCGCGGGAATAGCTCTAATGCTCTCGGCCATCCCGTTACACATTGCGGCGAAAAAATTCCGGTTTTTATATCTGCTCAGTTTTTTGGCCAACGCCGCCGGCAGCGGTTTTTCGGTTTCCGCTGTGTATTTAGTCAAGGAGATTCCGGTCAGTTTGCCGGGAATGATGCTGTCCGCCATCCCGGCCGCCGCGGTTTTGAGCTTCATCTACATCATGCTCCGGGTATTTTCAAAGACAAAAAAATTCGTACTGATAACGGCGGCAGCGGTCAATATTGCGCTTGCTGTTATCGCCGCCGTATGCTGGTCGGAAATAGACGCTGTATTTTTCAGTTTCGGCTTTTTTGCGCTGCTGGTATCCCTGTTTTTCCTATGTGTTTTTGGTATTGCCATCAACCACGATGAACGTCCGGTTCTCCGGGATATTTCTTTTGGGAGTTTCGGCTCGTTTATTATCGTAACCGTGGTGGTTATCATTATTTTATCCGAGGGCGATTTTTTTGATTTCGACCTCGGCTTTGACGGCAGGAAAAAAACAAAAAATAAACAATAGAGAGGACACAGACCACATGAACATCCCATTTTTCCAAGCGTTTCTCCCGGCAACCGGAGAAAACACCAACTGGACCCCTTACATCATCGCCGGATTGGGCCTTTTGGTGGTAGCGGGCTTTGTACTGCTGACCATCGCCGACCGCAAACGGAATGCCGCAAAACAACCTGAACCGGCACCCGAAGCCGACAGCGCCGACCCTGTTGATCAGCAGGAGGAGCCTGTAACCCAGGAAACCGATTCGGTCAGCCAGGACGAGCCGGTTGATCAGGTTGATGACGGGGGCGATCCGGAATGACGGCCGGGAGATATCACGGATTCCGGCAGGTCAGCTTTTTGCTGGATGGGTTTGAAGCCGTCATCGTGTTTCCCGAAAAGCCGGAGCCCCGCCGCCGCTGGGTCTGGCGGGCGGAATTCCTCGGCGCCTTCGACACGGTGGACGTGGCGCTGCTGCGGGAGGGCTGGCATCTGCTCTATTACCGGATCAGCGACCGCTACGGCTCCCCGAAAGCGGTGGCGCTGATGGACAATTTCTACCGCTACGCCGTCGAGGCCCACGGCCTGCACCCCAAACCGGCCATCTTCGGATTCAGCCGCGGCGGGCTGTATACCGTCGCCTTCGCCGGCAGCTACCCCGACCGGGCGGGCGCCATCTATCTCGACGCCGCCGTCGCCGATATCACCCATTGGCCGCTGCGCCCGGGATATGATTCCCACGAAAAGGCCCAGTGCATTACCGAATATGAACTGGCGCCCGGCGCGGCGGATACGCCGGATAATCCGGTGTATCTGCTGCCCAACATCATCGCGGCGAAAATCCCGTTGGTGATGGTGGCGGGGCTGGCGGATGAGGCGGTGGATTATACCAAAAACGGCGGGCCGATCGTCGAACAGTTCCAGGCCGCCGGCATCCCGGTATCGGTACATCTCAAGCCGGATTGCGGCCACCATCCCCATTCGCTGGAGGAGCCGGCGCCGATCGCGGAATTTTTGCGGGAGCAGATTCTGTGAGCGGAGAAAAGCATCTCCTGTCGCTGCTGCGGGCGGCAATTGACCGGTATGATATGATCCCGGAGCCGGGCCGGCGGATCGCTGTCGGGGTATCGGGCGGCAAAGACTCGGCGGCGCTGCTGGTGCTGCTGGCGCGGCTGCGCCGGTTTTATCCGCGTCCCTTTTCGCTGACAGCGATCACGCTGGATCCCTGCTTTAACGGGCAGCCGGCAGATTATTCCGCGGTGGAAGTCCTTTGCGAACAATTGGAAGTGCCTTATCTGCTGCGGCGCACCGATTTGTGGGAGATTGTGTTTCAAAAACGGCGGGAATCCAACCCCTGCAGCCTCTGCGCCCGCCTGCGGCGGGGGATGCTGCACCGGCTGGCGGCGGAAGCGGGCTGCGATACGGTGGCTCTCGGGCACCACCGGGAGGACGCCGCCGAAACCTTCCTGATGAATCTGCTGTCCGGCGGGACGTTAGACTGCTTCAAGCCGGTGACGGTGTTAGACCGGCGGCATATCCGGCTGATCCGGCCGCTGATATTCATGCCGGAGGCGGAAATCGCCGCCTATGTCCGCAAAAGCGGGCTGCCGGTGGTAAAATCCCGCTGTCCGGTTGACGGCTGTACCAACCGTAAGCGAACCCGGGAACTGCTGGATGAACTGAGCCGGCAATACGGATGTATGGAGGATAAAATTCTATCGGCCATGCAGAAAGCGGGGCTGTCGGGATGGCAGTAATCAATGCTGAATGCTTAATGCTCAATGACGGTAGTTTTCAGTTGAGTGCGATAATTAAGCATTCAGCACTAAGCATTCAGCATTCAAAAAAGGGTGTTTTCTATGTCATTTCGAGCTATTTTAAGGCCTTCTCTTGTCTGGAAGCTTTTTTTCAGCATATTGTTCACCATCATTTTGCTGTTGGGGGTCAATTTGCTGTTGATTAATTTCAAGTTGGAGGATTACTACGCCGAGGACAAAAAGCAGACGCTGCAGGAGGCTTTTACCGATATCAACGCCGCTTTTTTGCGGAGTGAAACCCACGCTGTCACCGCGCTGAATCATTACGGCAGCAATGTGGGGTTGGAAATCGTGCTGTTTAATAGCGGGCGGCTCATTTACCACAATCTGACCGGCGGACTGGGGCAGAACGAACAGCAGATCGAGGTGTGGGTAAATCAATTATTAAACGCCCTGTCGCAGAATATACCGAAACAGACCGAAGAAACCGCTGTCGCCACCTATACGGATCCCCGGCTCGGAACGAATTTTATCACATTGGTCGGGGTGATGAACGGCGGCAGCCTGCTGCTTCTGCGGACCCCGATGGAGGCCATTATCGAGAGCGTCAGCGTCACCAACCGGTTTTTACTGATCTCCGGCGGGGTGTCACTGCTGATCGGGCTGCTGGTGGTGCTCTGGGTGGCCCGGTCCTTTACCAAACCGGTCAAAACCCTTTCGGGCATTGCCGAACGGGTGGCGCAGTTAGATTTTTCCGAGCGGTATACCGCCCGGGGGAAGGATGAATTGGGGCAGTTGGGCGAAAACCTCAACCGGATGTCGGACGAGCTGGAAGCTGCGTATACCCAACTGCGGGAGGCCAACGTCCGGTTGGTGGAGGAAAACCGGCTGAAAACCGAACAGGCGGAGGCGCGGCGGATGTTTATCACCAACGTCTCCCATGAATTGAAAACCCCGATCGCGTTGATCCAGACCTATGCCGAAGGGCTGCGGGAAACCATCGCCGCCGATCCGGACTATTATTGCGGCGTGATTGAGGACGAAAGCCAGAAGATGGCGGCGCTGTTAGGTAAAATGATGGCGCTGATGCAGATAGAAAGCGGCAGCCAGCCGTTGGAGATCGAACGGTTCGATCTGACCGGATTGGCCAATAATGTCGCCCGGCTGCTCTCGGCCGCCAACCCCCGGCAGGTCAGGCTGGAGCTGCCCCGGGAGCCGGCTTATGTGAAGGCCGACCGGTTTTTGATTGAGCATGTGTTGACAAACTATCTTTCCAACGCATATAATCATGTGGAAGAGGAGGGCACCGTTTCGGTCTCGATCCGGTCGGTGGAGGGCGGCGCGTTGGATATCACCGAACGGATACAGCTGACGGTTTTCAACAGCGGCAGCCATATCCCGGAAGCCGACCTGCCCCGGATCTGGGAGAATTTCTATAAAACCGATAAGGCCCGGACCCGGACATACGGCGGCTCCGGCATCGGCTTATCGGTGGTGACCGCCATCATGAAAGCCCACGGGATGCCTTACGGGGTACGCAACTGCACCGCCCCCGACGGGGTGGCGTTCATGTTTGAACTGGAAGCGGCGGAGGCTGGGGAATAATTTTTCTTGCATTCTTCATATTTTTGGTGTATACTTACAGAAACACTAAATAGAAAGAGGAAATATTCATGAAAAGAAAAACGATTTTTACAACGGCGGCGGCTATTATTTTGTTTTTTGCGCTTATTTTTCTTTCCTTCGCGGTCTGGATTTATATCCATCATGTCGGAGAAGCCCTTTCGGACGCGATCGAAGGCGGTATGAAGCTGAGCGAAAATTTGTATTTGTATATGAATTTTTGCATGCAAGAAATGGCCCCATACCTTGCTTACGGACTCCTGCTGGCCGCGGCGGGCTTGCTGCTGCTGAAACGGGAGCCTGAAAAAGCGCCTGCAGAGCCGCCGGCAGAGATTCCGGTTCCCGCGAATACCGAAACCGACCGGGAATTGGATGAATGGTTCGGCGGAATGAAAGAAAACGGCGAAAAAGAACCGGAAGCGCCCGTACCGCCCGAAGCGGCAGACAATACGGAACCCTCCGGTGAAGAACCCGCAGCGGAATAGTTTTGACTTTTTTAAAGAACGGCTTTTAATAAGCTGTTCTTTTTTTATCAAATGTTACGATTCTCCTGCCGCTTTTAAGTCTTGCCGTTTTCAACAATATATATTATAATCATGATAACGGCGACGGGGGCATACCTGCCGGAGGGGACAGCGCCGCGCTGAATGATCTGGGCGGGCTGCGGCCGAAAGGGAAAGCGGAAGAAGGTCATGTTTTTGAAGTTACCGCTTCAAATGGAAAGCAAAGGATAAAAACATTATGAAAAAACAAATCCTTTTGGTCATATCGGCGTTGTTACTGCTGACCGGCTGTTATTCGGAATATGACGGGGTATCCAAGATCCCGGATGAAGAGGACACCGCCCGGGCCGCCGTCATCGACGAATTCGCGGGAGAGGTCAGCGCCCGGCACAGCGGCGACTGGCTGCCCGCTTTCCGGGGGCTGGCGCTGCGCCCGGCCGACGGGGTGAGCACCGGCGGGGAATCCTGGTCCAGCCTTGAGCTGTCCGAGAACCGGTTTATTATGGTGGAAGAAAATGCCACTATAGAGATCGCCGACGCACTTGAAGCGGCGGAAAAGCAGACCGAGTTGTATCTGCTGGCCGGCAAGCTGTGGGTCAATATCAAGGGAACCCTCGGGGACGACGAGAGCTTTGAGGTGCTGACCCCCAATATGGCGCTGGCGGTGCGGGGCACGTTTTTTACCGTGGCGCTGGAGGGCAGCGATACCGTTATCAGCGTGTTCAGCGGAACGGTGGAGGTCCGCGCCCGGACCCGGGACGGACGGCTGCTGTTGGATGAACAGGGCAACCCGGTAATTTTTGATCTCAGCGGCGACACCGCCCGGATCACGGTGGAGAACGGCGTGGTGAAAAGCTTCTGGCAGGGCCGGCTGACCGATAAGGACGTCATGCCGCTGTACGCGCCGGGGACCGCGGGTCCGGGAGGGTTTTACACGGCGCTGCGGGAACGGGTGCCGGAGCATGTGTGGGATGACGCCAACGACGTCTATAACCTGAACAGTCTCCCGGCCGCCGTTCCGGAACCGGCCGGAGAGATACAGCTTGACCGGGAGGCCTATGTCCCCGGCGAGGCGATATCGGCGACGGTATTCGGCATCACCGAACCGATGGAACGCGCCCATGCTTTTATCGCGGTCTATAAACAGGGCGCCGCCCACAGGGATTGGGGACACTATCAATATCTTCAGGCGGGAAACAATATCAAAACATTAAAGGCCCCCGCGGAATTCGGCGGGTATGAAATACGGCTGTACAGCATGGACGGCCGGTATACCGACCAGACATTGGTCACATCGGTCCCCTTCACGGTGGAGTATTCCTCCCGGCAGGGCCGGATAAAATTGGATAAAACCGATTATATCCCCAATGAACCGATCAGCGCCGCGGTTTCCGATATCACGGCCCAGATGGAATCCACCCGCGCCTTTATTTCAGTCTATAAAAAAGACGCCGCCCACAATGAATGGGGCAGTTTCCAGTATGTCCGGGCGGGAAACGCCAGCCGGGAACTCCGGGCCCCTTCCGCTTTCGGAGAATATGAGATACGGCTGTACAGCATGGACGGCAACGTTTCGGAGAACACCTTTGTCACCGCGGTCCCTTTTACGGTAGGGTACGCCGTCAAACAGGGCCGGATTGCCCTTGACGCCGCTTCTTATCCTTCCGGCGGCGGTATAACCGTCACCGTTTCCGGCATATCCACGCAGATGGAGCGGGCAAAAGCCTATATCGCCGTTTATCCAAAAGACGCAGACCACCGGGCCTTCACCCAATGGAAACCGGTCCCGGAGGGCAGCAGTACCCAGCAATTTACCGCCCCCGCTCCCGGCGATTATGAACTGCGGCTCTACAGCATGGACGGCTATTTCAACGAAGAGGTCTTTGTGATGTCGGTACCGTTTACTGTTAGGTAGAAATTGGAGGTATTATGTCCCGATCCTGGACAACCGCGCAGAAACAGGCGATTACCGCCCGGGGGGGAACCCTATTAGTGTCGGCGGCGGCCGGGTCCGGCAAAACGGCGGTATTGATCGAACGGCTGGCGCGGCTATTGACCGATCCCGATAATCCGGCGGAGATCGGGTCGTTGTTGGTGGTGACCTTCACCAAAGCGGCGGCGGCCGAGATGAAGCAACGGCTGTCGGAGGCGCTGGCCGCCCGGCTGGCCGAGGATCCCGGCAACCGGCAGCTGCAAAAGCAGCTGCTGGGGCTTCCCCGCGCCAAAATCTGCACCATCCACAGCTTTTGCGCCGATCTGCTGCGGGACCATTTTCATCTGCTGGGTATCTCGCCTGTTTTCCGGATCGCCGAGGATACCCAGAGCGGCTTGCTGCGCGCCCAGGCGCTGGCGGATGTGATGGAGGAGCAGTATGCCGCCGATTCGCCGGAATTTACCGCGCTGACCGACCTGCTCTGTACCGGGCGGGACGACCGGGCGGTATATGAAGCGGTGGAAAAGCTCTATACGTTCACCCGCTCCCACCCCTTCCCCGACCGGTGGCTGGACCAAAAACTGGCGGCTTATCAGCCCGGACCGGCGCCGGATCAGACGGTATGGGGAAAAATTATCACAGAACACGCGGTATCCGCCCTGCAATACGCCGCCGCCCTCTGCAAACAGGCGGTCAGTCGGGCCATGTCCGATCTGGTTATTGCTCAATATTATCTGCCGGCGCTGGAAGAGGATCTGCGGCAGCTCACGGCGGCGGCGGAACGGCTGCCGGACGCCGGATGGGATGAGGCGCGGGAGCTGCTCGGGTCGGTGGAATTCGGAACGCTGAAAGCGATACGGAAATCCGCCGATATGGCGGATGACAGCTGTAAGGAGAAAATCAAGGAGTTACGTACACAGTATAAAAAACAGACCGAAACCGCCCTCAGGGGATTCTGCTGCAGCGCCGCGGAATTTTCGGCGGATCTGGCCGCGACGGCGAGCGGCGCGGCGGCTCTCTGCGGATTGGTGCGGCAGTTTTCCGATCGGTACGCTACACTGAAATCCGCCCGGCGGCTGTTGGATTTCGACGATCTGGAGCATATGGCGCTCCGGCTGCTGGTGGAAGAATCCGAAGAAAACTTACAGCAGACGCCGCTGGCCAAACAGCTGGCGGAGCAGTTCAGCTATGTGATGGTGGACGAATATCAGGACACCAACGCCGCCCAGGACGCCCTGTTCACCGCTCTCTCCCGCCCAAACAACCTGTTCATGGTAGGCGACGTCAAACAAAGCATCTACAGCTTCCGCAAAGCCATGCCGGAGATATTCATAAAAAAAACCAATACCTTCACCCCCTACACCGACGATATGTCAGGCGATAACTGTCAACTGTCAACTGTCACTTGTCAACTCCCTCCCGGATCCCTCATCCGCCTGGGACACAACTTCCGCTCCCGCCCTCAGGTGACCGAAGCGGTCAATTTTGTCTTTTCCCAGCTGATGAGCCGGGAGAGCAGCGGTATCGCCTACAACGAGGGCGAGGAATTGGTGGCGGCGGCGGAATATCCGGCGGCGGAGGGCCGGGAGACTGAACTGATCCTGATCGACGGGGCCGCGGGAGACGAGGACGCCGGCCCCGATACTGCCGAGGAGGCCGGGACCGCCGAATCCGCTTCCGACGCCGCCCGGTATGAACGCGCGGCGGTTGAGGCGCGGGTGATCGCCGAAAAAATCAACGCGATGCTGCGGGTGTTCCGGGTGACCGAAGGATCCGGCGACCGGCCGGTCCGGTATCAGGATTTCTGCGTTCTGCTCCGCAGCACCCAGGGGTATGCCGCCGCCTATGCGGCCGAGCTGGCCCGGCTGGGGATTCCGGCCTGGACCGAGTCGCGCAGCGGTTTCTTTGCGGCGGCGGAGGTGACGGCGGCGGTATCGCTGCTGCGGGTGATCGACAACCCGGTACAGGACGTGCCGCTGCTGGCGGTGATGCTGTCGCCGGTGTTCGGCTTCACGCCGGACGACCTCGCGGCGGTGCGGCTCGCCCAGCGCGGCGCGACGGGCGCCAATTTATTTGTGGCGCTGCGGCGGTATGCGGCGCGGAAGGGCACAGAAGATGATTTAAGCGGCCGGATCACCGGCTTTTTGCGCCGGTTAGACGGCTGGCGGGCGCTGGCGGCGGCGATGCCGGCCGACCGGCTGATCTGGCGGATCTATGAGGACTGCGGCCTGCCGGCGGTGATGTCGGCCAAGCCGGGGGCTGCTGAGCGGACCGGCAACCTGCGCAAGCTCCAGGAATTGGCGCGGGAATTTGAGGACGACGGTTTTCGCGGGCTGTCGGCGTTTGTCCGCCACCTTGACCGTATGGAGGAGCGTCAGATGGATATCGCCCCTTCGGCGGCCGGCACCGCCTATGCCGACGTGGTCCGCATTATCAGCATACACCATTCCAAAGGACTGGAATTCCCGGTGGTGTTCCTGGCCGGGCTGGGCAGCCGGTTCAATGACCGGTCAGCTATCGGCGACCTGCTGTTGGACGAGGAGGCCGGTATCGGGCTGATCCGCCGGGACGCGGATACCCGGCAGCAGTATGAGACGGTATCCCATCGGGGGGTATCGCTGTCGATCCGGCGGCAGCAGCGCCGGGAGGAGATGCGGATACTGTATGTGGCCATGACCCGGGCACGGGAAAAGCTGATCATGGTCATGTCGGTCAATAACGCCACCGCAAAACTCTCCCGGCTGGCGGCGGCGTTAGACAACCGGCCGCAGCTGCCGGCCTATGCCGCCGCCCGGGCGGCGGGACCGGGCGACTGGCTGCTGAGTGCCGCGCTGCGGCACCCGTCGGCGGATATTTTGCGGATGCTGGCCGGCGGTGATCCCGTCCCCCTCTGTCCCGCCATACACGATTGGCAGATTGTCATCTGCCGTCCGCCGGAGCTCCCGGCGGAACTCACCGATATTGCCGCACAGTTTGAAGCCGACCAAGCCCTCTGCCGGCTATTGGCCGAACGGATGGCCTGGGAATATCCCTGGCTTCCGCTGGGACAGGTGCCGGTCAAGCTGGCCGCCTCCGAGCTGGCCGCCGGGGGGATCTCCCGGGCATATGCCGCGACCTCCCGCCCCGCTTTTCTCGGCGCCGGCGGCCTGACCCCCGCCGAACGCGGCACCGCGCTGCACCAGTTTATGCAGTTCGCCGATTACGGCGCGGCGGAAACCGACCCGGCGGCGGAGGCGGCGCGGTTGGTATCCGGCGGCTACCTCACCGCGGCGCAGGGGGCTTCGCTGCCGCTGGTAAAAATCCGGCGTTTTTTTGCCGGTCCTCTCTACCGCCGGATAAAAGCCGCCGATTCGCTGCGGCGGGAAGCCGCGTTCACCGTCGAAATGCCGGTCACCGCCTACGCGCCGGAATTGGCGCAAGCAGAAACCACCATCCAAAATGAACGGATGGTTGCCATCCGAAATGAACGAATGGTGGTACAGGGGATCGCCGACTGCGTATTTGAAGAAAACGGCGGCCTGATCATCGTCGATTATAAAACCGACCATGTCAAAACCGCCGAAGAGCTGATGGACCGCTACCGCCGCCAGTTGGAGGTATACCGCTGGGCGCTGGCCCGGACGCTGGGATTGCCGGTGACCGGGTGTCTGCTGTATTCGTTCGCGTTGGACCGGGAGATTCCCGTGACCGGATCGGCACCGGACGATCCCTATGAAGCGGACGGATTTTTCTAACGGTTATCTCTCGCCGTCGCCCCCATACAGATTCATACGGAACAGCCGGGACTCGTCCTCCGGGTTTTTGCAGATAACCGTCGCCTCGCCGATCTTGCCCCAGTCAATGGCATTGGAAAGGGCCAGCAGCTGGGTCAGCCGGCTCTTGAGATTCAGCACGTCCCCCTCCGAGGTCTTGAGAAACACCTCTCCCTTGGCGGTGGCGGCGAATTCCAGCAGCTTTTGGAAATCAAAGTTGTGGATATCTGTTCTGGCCATAAACTCACTCCGTTCACTAATATAAATTTAGAAATTATTAGTATTATAACAGCCGCGCGGAGGGTATGCAAGAGAAGAAACGCTAAACTTTTTCCGGGAAGGCCGGCTTTTTGTGGTATATACTGCTTAAAAGACATATAAACTCCCGTATACTGTCTTGTTTTTTTATCTCTCAAGTGGTAAAATAAAAATATCTTTAAAATTTTGTTTTTATAAGGGAGGCGGCGGATATACATTTTTTGGATAAATTGCTGGGGATTCCGGCCGCCAACCGCCGGAAACTGCCATGCCGCGGCTCCCGGCGCCAATGCTGCCCGGTGGCAAAAAAAGCGGATAAACCGCCGACAAGAGCGCCAAATCAACGGTATGAACCCCACGAACAATCTTGGAACCGAGTTAAGCGTCTCTGTTGCGACAGAGCCGCAACGCAAGCGTCGGAGAATTCAACCCGAGAACGGATTAAAAATCCGGTAAAACCGTTTGCGCCGGAACCGGTCCTTCCGGAGAATCCGCAGCCACAGCCGGATCCGGCCGGCCAACCGGCCGATCCCGTATTGAGCAAACGGCTGGATACCTATTTCGCGCGGCTGCGGGAGCTGTATCCCGACGGGGAGATCCGGCGGCTCAATACCGGTCATAAAAAACTGGCGGAACGCGGCGCCGCTCTGCGGCGGGAAACCGGATATGAGGATGATACCGACGGATTCTTCGCGCTGGGCGGGTTCCGGTACTGCCGTGAGAGCGGCGGCCGGCCGGTCCGGGAACTGACGCCGGAGGATTTCCTCGGCCGGCTTTCGGAGCTGTTCCCGAAGGGAATCCCGCCGGCGCGGCAGATACAACAGGCAGATCACCAGCTCTATCTCGATTTACGGGCCGCGGCGCGGCGGGAAAATAAACCCGTCGGTAAACTTTTAATGGAACTGTCCGTTTTTGAAGAAAATAAATAATCCTATTCAGGGGGGAACAACATGTCTAAATATTGCCCGTTCTGCGAAACGGAATGCGAAGACCACGAAGAATATTGTTGGGATTGCGGATACAAACTCCCGCCCGGCCAGCTCTCGTCCGACCAGGAAACGAGCGTATTGAATGCGCCGGTTCAGCCTTTCGAAACTCTCCAGCCCAGCGCGCCGGAAGCTATACCGTATGAGCAGTCATATCAACCCGACGCCGCGGCAAAGAAAAAACTTTCGCTGCCCTTGATCATCGCGGGGATAGCGGCGGTGGCCGTCGTTGTTGTCCTGCTGCTGGTTCTTGTGGTCTTCAATTCTTCCGAAAATACCGCCGGAGAAGACTATTATCTCCTCGGCAGCGACAGGATCCCATCGGTCCGGCTGGCTCTCGGAGCGGATCGTAAAATTGAAAGCACCGATACCCAGACCAACGCCGGCGTCACCACGCATACCATAAAATATCAAATACCCGGCAAGGCCCAATACCGCGAGATGTTTAATTATAAATCCTATCTGTGCGGTAAAAATGGCTTTTCGGTGCTGGACGACAAAGATTTCAACGGTTCAGCCGAGGGGACTATTCAATTGACGCGCGCTTCGGACGACAGCGGGAACGAAATTTTGCTGCGGATTGATTATGACGCCGACGGATATACCGTCACCATCATCAAACAGCCGCAGGATGTAAGCAGCAGTACTGCCGAACCGGTCACCACGCCTACTGAAAACACTACCGGAGATATTACCGGAGATACTACCCGCGATATAATGGACCCCACCGGCGATGTGAATGTATCCACAACACCGGCCGCCGATCCGTGGGTGGGTTTATGGCGATGGATGGAAGGAGACGAAATCGTATTGCTGCTGTTAGATTCCGACAACACCGTAATATTTGCGGCATACAATATCCGCAAACCAAACGATAAAGAACTCAATTTTACATTGACCGGCAGATACAGCCTATCCGGCGGCAACATTACGATGAATTTTTTACGGAGCGACGGAAGCCCTGCCGAACCATTAACCCTTCCGTTTAAGATCGAAAAAGATGTTGTCGAGATGGACGAAGACGAATACTACCGGTTGCCGATGGAGGACAAAGAGGCCATATTTGCCGACCCGTTAAAATATTAACCGGATCTTTCCGGTGCGCCGTAACCGGCATATTTTCCTTTTACCTTCATTCATTTTTATATAAGGAGATGAATACATCGTGGCAAACCGTGTGAAGCTGACGATCTGCGGCACCGAATATATTATTACCACCGATGAGTCGACATATTATATGGAAGAATTGGCCCGCCGGGTTGAAAAAGAGATGAAGGATCTGCTGGCTTCGCCGCGGGTTTCCACCACGATGGCGGCGGTGTTGGCGGCGTTGACTTATGCCGACCACGCTCAAAAAGCGATCGACGCCGCCGATAATCTGCGGGAGCAGATGAAAGGATATCTCGACGACAATGCCCGGGGCCGCGCCATTTCGGACGCCGCGTCAAAAGAAGCGGCGCAGCTGCGGCATGAGGTGGCGCTGCTGCGGCAAAAAGTCGCCCTGTTGGAGAAAAAGGCCTGACACAGACCCGCCGATTCATAAACGCCTGACAGTTATTAAATGAAATGTAATAACCAATCGATCAAAAAACCAGAGGTTTTGGCTCCCGCGGGCGGGCCGGAATCGGTCATTGCCGCGGTGCGGGCGGGAGCCGACGCCGTCTATCTCGGCGGCGGTTACAGCGCGCGGCAATACGCGGTAAATTTTACCGATCAGGAGATGGCGGAAGCCATTTCTTATTGTCACCGCGCCGGCGCGCGGGTCTATATCGCGCTCAACACGCTGATCCGGGACGGGGAATTGGACAGCGCACTGGCCGCCGCCGCCCATGCCTGTGAAATCGGCGCCGACGGCCTTATCGTTCAGGATCTGGGGCTGGCGCGGTGCCTGCGGGCAATGGCGCCGGAGATGACGCTCCACGCCTCGACCCAGACCTCCTGCCATACCCCGGCGATGGTGAAAACAATGGCCGAAATGGGGTTTTCCCGGGTGGTGCTGGCCCGGGAGATGACGCTGGAGGAGATCGCCGCCTGTGCCGGGTTGGGAGTCGAGCTGGAGGTTTTCGTCCACGGCGCCCTGTGTATGTCGGTATCGGGGCAGTGTTACCTGTCGGCGGTGTTGGGCGGCCGGAGCGGCAACCGTGGCCGCTGCGCCGGACCCTGCCGGCTGCCCTGGTTGGACAGCAAACATAATGCCGATGAGCAATACGCGCTGAGCTTAAAAGACCTCTGCGCCGCCGGTCAGGTGGCTGCGCTGGCCGCTATCGGGGTCACATCCCTGAAGATCGAAGGCCGGATGAAACGGCCGGAATATGTCGCCGCGGCAGCCGCCGTATACCGTGACGCGGCAGACAGGCTGTATGAGCATCCACAGCCGGAGGGATTGGCGCTCACCCCGCTAAAGGCGGGAAATCAGGTGAAACGGACCACTCCTATAGGCGTGGTCGTCCCAAAAGGGCGAGGCCTGACAAATTTAAAATCGGTTTTTTCCCGCTCCGGATTTACCGACGGGTACCTGACCGGCCGGCGCGGTCCGGCGATGTTCGGCTGGCGGCGGCATGAGGATGTCCTGTCGGCTGACCCGGTACTGAAAAAGCTGCGGGCGGGATATCAGCAGGAGCAACCCCGGGTGGATATACACATGCTCTTTAACTGGGACGGCAGCACGGCGACGCTGACCGTCCGGGATAATGACGGCAACACCGCGGCCGAACAGATAACATCCGAAGCCAAAACCCCGCCCCTCGCGCCCGAACGGACAGCCGAAGCGGTGAGAAAAACCG
>Ga0123353_10002314_pt1 | contig 23666 bp, 7 predicted proteins | sample TergutLab28metaG_3_FD_92763 | JGI IMG/M metagenome (GOLD analysis project Ga0123353, IMG submission 92763) | Labiotermes labralis P3 segment gut microbial communities from Petit-Saut dam, French Guiana - Lab288 P3 | ecosystem: Host-associated > Arthropoda: Insects > Digestive system > Gut ... | reverse complement strand
TGGGAGACAGGTAAGTATGGTGACTGGGAGCTGGGAGATAGGTAAGTATGGTGACTGGGAACTGGGAGACAGGTAAGTATGGTAACGGAGCTGGGAGACAGGTAAGTGTGGTGACTGGGAGCTGGGAGACAGGTAAGTATGGTGACTGGGAGCTGGGAGACAGGTATGTATGGTGACTGGGAGCTGGGAGACAGGTAAGTATGGTGACTGGCTGCAGGCTGGACAGCTGAGGGATTTTGAGTCAATTCCCAGGAACAGTTAGAATTTTTCCTTTTCCCCTAAAGCATCCAACCCAGAGCTGGGGCCCTTCAGCCTCATATTCAGTGCACACCAGCAGTGAAGTGGCCAAGATGTGAATTTAACCACTCACATTCATCTAGTGCCAAGGTTATGAATGAGTGGAGCTGTGCCTTCATGGTATGCATTGGAAACTTTATGTATTGGACATGGGAGAAATCATAAATTGATAAAAAATTTTGGTCAGATAGTCTGAATGATTGGTACAGGTGTGAGATAATAATCAGGTGATTCTGCACAAAATAATGTAAAGTGTGGACATTTGTAAATGGTTCAGGTACTGGATCAGTGATAGGGTCTTGTGAACATGGTGTTGAACTTTTGGGTTCGATATTGGGTGAGGAGTTTTTCTGACTGCCTGAGGGACTGCTGGTGTTCAAAGGCTAGCTGACTGTGTGACTTATGAATCTTTCTGTTGATGACAAGCGGTGTTTTTTGAACTAAAGGGTACATGTTTTTTCTCATTTCATACGAGGATCATAGGACAAATCCTGTTGTCCAGGAAGTAACAGGTGGCTGAGTTTCAGCACAGTCTGCTGGATGTGGCTACTGTGAAAATCTTTAATTTTTCTACATGCGTAAAAAAACTTTAGCTTTTATTGTTAAGTTAAATTAGTGTGGTTTTCTTATTGCTTAATGAAAACTTATTCTTTGTCTAGAACCTTCATCAGCAGCTTCTGGATGGTAATCTGGATCCCAAAGAAATTGAGAAAGCTAAAGAGGGACAGAAACAAGATTATCCAGAGGGCATACCGGAATGTGGGACCGATGCATTGAGGTTTGCACTCTGTGCATATATGTTTCAAGGTGATTACTGTAGGTTCATGTAACATCACTTGATAATATTACAAGCTGTTACAACACACACACACACAGATCCAGAAGTTTGCAAAATTGACACTATGAAGTGGATTAATTCATAAACATACAAAATACAAAACATGAAAGACATACAGAAATTTTACAATAGAAAAAGATTTATACACAGCATTATGGAACAGCTGCAAACATAAAAAATTAATCAAAAAACAAAATGATTCTGTATTTAACGGTCATCTTAATGCTATTGCAAGTTTTGCCTTTTTATTGGGTGGGCGGTACAAGCCTCGAGTCTGGAATACACCACAGAATTGACAGTCCTACTGCATTGTTATGGCAGTGTACAAAGAACTGAATTCAACTGTTCTACTTTGACTTACCAGCAGAGATACTTGAGGGGTGTCAGTAGGCCTGTTACAATAGCTACAGAGCACAGATCATTTTGTGTTGTTGTCTGTCAACCAAACAAAAACAGTCCTTCACAGAGTACTTGTACTATACTGCATTACTGGGGATAGGAAACTACCTGTATCTGTAGTCATGGAAGTGAAATAGTGTACATTGTATGGAAGTAAAGGTATGAAGAGTCGTTTTGGAATATAGATGATGTGCTGAGGTAAGAACACAAACACACGTTTTTAAAAACAGAGATGATTCTTCTATGGCCTTTTGCTGCCTCCAACTGCCTGTTCAGTGATCCCCCATGTCTCACATATTGCAGGCTGTAAGCAAGGTGTCCACTTGCTCTGGTACCTTAACACTCTGATAGGGCATTAATAAATGAGTTCACTATGATTAAGGATTTGATGCTGAAATACTTAGAAGTGAGGAAATATACAATTGCAAATATATGTATTACGTGGCAGAATGGTTCGAATGTTCTGAGCTCTTCATTTGAAACTCTTGTAGGTCGAGACATCAATTTGGATATTCTTCGTGTTCTGGGGTACCGATTCTTCTGCAATAAACTGTGGAATGCAGTAAAATTTGCCCTTACATATTTGGGTAATGACTTCAAACCCGACCACAAGACTGAGAGTGTCAATGCACCTAGAACACTTGAGAGGAACAACAAATCTGTCAACTCGCCTGGCAATGAAAATGTCAAGTCAGTAGTTGCAAACTGCTTGCTGCATAAAGAAGTGTTGCAGTCTGACAAAACTCTAGAAGTTCTGAATTTGTACCTCAGAGACTGGAGTTACCTGGATGGATTTGTGCCATCACAAGCTGACAGTGCTGTGTTTGAAGCCTTGGGTGGTAATGGTTTATGCAATACAGGCACAGGAGAGAAATATCCACATGTACAGAGATGGCTGCGGCACATTCAGAGTTTTGGTGATGACAGGAGCTGCTTCAAGTCATCTGAATTAGTGGGCAGTGATGCAGAAAATAGATACAAGGTGAGCATGTCAGTTAAACACTTGGGCATTTGTTTTGTAAATGTTTCAGCTTGAGGTATGACGTGATTAAGTCAGCAAGTGTGTGTGTGTGTGTGTGCGCGTGCATGTGTGTCATTGTACATTCATAATCCAGCATATGATAAGAATATATGGTGTAACTCTGTGGGTTACAGATGGACTTCTTCTATCAAGTATGTGTCCTTTTTGTCACATCACGTTTAGGGTAATGCTGTAGCATATGTGATTGTTGAGCAGTATGTTGTTAAGAAAAAGTCTGTTGTATTCCATTTGTGATTTTGGTGCACCTAGAATATGGCAGAACTGAAAAAATAATGTGTGTATGCATCAGACTTGCTTTAAACTTGGGACAGATCCTATGGAAACATTCAAAATGCTGGAAGTAGCTTTTAGAGAGCAGACAGTGGGAAGAACGCAGGTTTCTGAGTGGCTCTTCAAGTTCAAAAGCAGTATGACCTCTGTTGAAGATTCTGAACGTTCAGGACGTCCATCAACAGGCAAAACAGATGAAGATGTGGAACAATTGAAAGAACTTGTGCTCAGAAATATAAGAAACACTACTGACAGTGTTGCTGATATGTTCAGAATTTTATTGGGGTCAGTTCAGAGCATTTGAGGGACAGCAAACACGTGTCAGGTTGACCACAAATCCATGCCTCCTCCGTTACCCCTTCCCAGAGAGTGAGGTACACAAGGGACAATGTGCGAACATGTGTCAAGAATGTTCAAGACAGGCATGAAAGAATCCTGGGATTACTTTCAAAGATGATTGCAGGTGATGAAACATGGGTGTCATGGCATGACCCAGAAAACAGGGGACAGTAGTGATTCAGGCAAAATCATAGAACACACTTGCCTGGTTTCAAACAATGCACAACTGCTGGGCTGATGGTACAAAATTCAAACGAGACTACTTTAGAGGGAACAACATTGATTAGAAGGTATGTGTTTTGTCACTGAGATTGCAGTCCAGAAAGTATTTGATTGCATCACATAAGCATGGGAGACAATCCCCAAATGTTAGGACTTGTAGTGCAAGTGTCATGTGTACTGTATATGTCCATAGTCACTACTATGAGAATGCTACGTCACAAGATTGTTCCATTTTTCCATTGCAGGTTCTTGGGAATGAGACTCCACTGGACCTATGGGTGCTGAGTCGCATATCAGCAGCAGTGGAACAGTGTAATAAGGGATTTGAAAATTATGACTTCCCAATGGTTACTACAGCCTGTTACAATCTCTGGTATGATGTCTGTGATGTATACCTCGAGAACCTGAAGCCATTGTTTCAAAGCAATGACAGTACAGCCATTTCAACAGCCAAAATGGTCCTGTACAAGTGCCTGCATGTGGGACTTCGCTTACTCTCACCATTCATGCCCTTCATTACAGAAGAATTATTTCAGAGGCTTCCTCATCTAGCTGAGGGACATCCTGCTAGTATCTGCATTGCGCCATATCCAGATTCAGATGAGGTATATTGTTTGCAGCAACTATCACAGTGAACTTTAGTGTGCTGGGATGTGACACTGTGTCCTTGGTGAGTAACTGCCAATGTCTTGAAGGGATTTAGTGTTTTCATCAAGCAGTGCTTAGCCTGCTGACACCCTGATGATGCAAGCACTACAATCATCTGAAACACCGGGTACTTGCCCAACACACATTGTCACATCCCAGGAGACTTGAATCCTCCACTACACTAAACATTTGAAGTGTGATGCTGATTCTGATCAATGTTTTTCACTATAAGGTAATAAAATAAAGTTGCAGGGACTGAAATATATAGTGAAATATACTGAGCTACGCTACAAAGCAGAATGTCGCGGGTTCGATCCCTGATGGTGTCATTGAAATTTTTCATTGTCTTAATCCTTTCAGCTGCATTCTAGCTGTGTAGTTGCCTCAACCTGTAACAGAAATGAGTACCAGGAATATTTCCTGAAGGGTAAAGGTGGCCAGTGCATAGTGCTGGCAACCTCACCACCTTCCTATGCTGATTGTCATGAAATCTGGGAGCCTCAACCTCCTGGAACCCCCAGGGCCTGTCCAGGCCTGTACATGGGTTGCTTTGCCTTTTACACTACTGTGAGAACCTCAAATCTCACAATACATTTTTTCTGTCTGTTTTGTCTATGGTTTATTTAACAGTGCTGTCAGTGTATCACAGTATCACAGCTCTGACCTATTCTGTTAAATGATGTTAATGTTATCTCTTCTCCAGAATGTTGAGTCCAGCTATGGGGCATGAGGCTCTCCACTCACCTCAATCTAGTGCTGAGATTAGGAATGAATGGAGCTGTAGCTGGGCAAAGGAGAGAACCTGGCCTCCTACAGGTTGGGGGTTGGACATGCGATTATGTCCTCACATCATAAGAACTCAATTGTCTTGAACCCCATGATGAGGCATAGGTGCTGAAGTTCCACATAAGAACAAGAGGTGGTGAAACATTTGTCTTAGGAATTTTCAGAATGCCACTGAGATAACTGTAATGGCAGGGCTATAGACTGTGACACTGAGGTCAAAGAACACTAGGAGTGGTGTTGCACTGAGCTGGATATATTATTGTACACTTATGATGATAATTTACTGGTTGACTAGCAAGGAATGTGCTACAGCCACATCGTATGAAGATTCATTGCAATGGAGCAAGAGGTTGACAGTCTCTGCATTAACATGTTTGTCTGTCTGTATGCTGTTTAATATGATTCTGTGACTTCTCTATCACTATTATTGCAGTGTCCATGGAGAAACATTGAAGTGGAATCTGAAGTTGAGTTTGTGCAGAAGATAATTCACACTGTAAGATCTGCAAGGTCAGACTACAACCTGCCAAACAAAGCCAGAACTGAAGGTATGGTATAGGTCTGTCTTCAACCATCATGTATGGATATAAAGTGAACAGTGAGTTATTCAAATTCTAAAGGCTAATTCACACATGCCTAAAATGAGGGTCTGTGGCTGTTCACCTGCTGGAATTGTGGGTTTGAATCCCACCAGGGGTTTGGATGTCTGTCTCTTGTGAATGTTGTGTGTTGTCAGGTAGAGGTCTCTGTGTAAGGCTGATCATTTGTCCAGAGGAGTCCTACTGAGTGTGGTGAAGGCTGACAGTGAGGAGGCCCTGGCCCAATAGGGGCTGTTGCATTATGAAAAGAATTCACACAATGAGGACTGGACGTGGATTGAACCAAGACTGTGTCATGATTTCTCATGGCTGCGGTCCAACACGGCACAGTGAGGCAGCACACACACACACACACACACACCTGTATGTGGTGTGCACCGAGATATGGCATTCTGCCTCAAAGTACTCTGGCTTTTTCCAGCTAACTTACAGACGTTTATGCTCTGTCACGGCACAGTTCAGCTGGTACACAGCCATTTGTGTGTGAATTCAGATGTGGCAGTATACTTGGGTGGGGCAAAATGGTATGCCCTGAAGCAGTGCAGCTTTTTCTTGTTAGCACATGGGCTCTCATGAGAAGCATGGCACAGTAGCCAGTCCAGTCTGTTGTGAATTAGCCTTGAAGTGTTTGGACAATAATATTCTATCAGAACATCTGTTTCTGGATTTTGTCCATGTGTAATTCTGAACTGAACTCATTGTTTTGATACTGAACACTGTCAGATGAGAGAGTGGGATGATAGCTGCTCAGGTGTGTCTGTCAGATGGGAGAGTGGGGTAATAGTTGCACAGGTGTGTCCGACAGAAATAGTCACTCTCAGTTGCTGACCCTACCATATTTACCTACAAATGAGGTGCAAAATTTTTTGTAACTTATCTGAAAAGTGGGGGGTTACCTTATAATCATGCATAGAGTTATGTATGTTTTGTACAGATATTTCCCTGAAACCTGTGGAGGGGGGTCTCTGATAGGCAGGTAAAAATGTGATTTCTTCAGAAAACTAGGTGAGTGTTATAAAGTGAGACCAAGACCAGAAGCAGGTTAACATCGTGCTTGCCATTGTAGTGCTGAGAGTATGTACTGGACACGTATTACTGGTCCTCACTGGATTTTTAGTGAGTACTTCTGCTTTATCTTTCTTTCCTTTTGAAAGTCTTCCTCACTTTTCTCCCTTGTTCTTCCTTCCTTCATTCTGTATGACATGGTTTTGTATGTCTGGACCTTGGTCTTCCTCTTCAACACTTTTCTCTCTGTTCTGAGTTCAAAACCTGTGTGCCCCCATGTCTTTATTCATTGTTGAAACATGACCAAATCTTCTTACTCTCCATCATTATGTACTTTTCCTTACATGCTTTCTGTGTTCTGTATCTCATTCTGTCTGTTCCATGTTTATTCTGGACCACTTATCACAGTTTACCAGCTTTGTGTCACAGGACTGCAGTGACACATGAGTGTTGTTCAAGCCTGTCAAAGTGTCATTTTTCTTGGATGTTAATACCATTATCATCTCCTTCTTCCACCACAGCTTAGGACTTCTGAATGGCTTGGGCTTCATTTCCATCTTTTACATGGTCTGCCTAGGTGTGTTTTTCCTGAAGTGGTAATGGATGGTGACCTTCAGGTACCTCCCTGCTCCGTCCTTTCATTGTGCTCTCATCCAGCTATTTTTATTGTCCCTAATTTTATCTAACTCCAAGAATATATTTAATTCCTGTGTTGCATTTTTGTTTTGTATCAGATCATGCAAAGTACATCTCTTGATTCCTCTTAGGAATTTAATGTCTGTAGCCTGTACATGACATTGGTCTCCATTTGTGCAGACCCATCATTCACCCCAAGTTCACTGGGAGTGAATACTGCTATCTCCATTTTTAAGTATGGCCACCAGTAATGTATAACTTGCAGGCATACAGTCCATTACTGCTGTGAAATCTAAAATACTAGTGCCTGTTCCTATATGGTAAAGGTTAATAATATTGTAAAATAAATCAATGTGTTTCAGTTGAATTTTTCATGTCCTGTAATGTAGAAAGTTGTGTTATTTCACCATTACTATTGTTTCAGCTTACATGGTGTGTTCTGATGTCACTACAAGTATTGTGCGCAAGTATCAGCATGCCATCAGCACATTGGCATATTGTTCTAAAGTGGAATTCTGCACATCCCCACCACAGGGCTGTGCAATACTGACGGTATCTGACAAGTGTGACGTTCACTTGTTGCTGCAGGTACGTGCAGCTGCTGTACTTGATGCAGCACATGTACTAGCCACAACATTAACTCTCTGCTGGAAGTATCAGGCCCACACTGTACATTGCTCCCATTTTGAATTTGGGAAGTCTTGAATTCATGTCTCAGCCTGCAGCCCAGACATTCTGTTTGAAGTGTCTACCATATATACGTGACATTCATTACGCACTAATCCAGCAGTGTAGAGTCAAACAGTACAGGCTCCAAGCAGCTGATTTTGAAATTTAGTAATTTACATCAATATATGCAATACAGCAGGTAAGTACAGTCATTCAAATTAGACACACCTTTAGGAGTAGGTAACAAAATCTGGATGCTGTGAAGAATGGAATAATCTTGTCCCCCTAGTGGGAACCTAAGTGTGCACTCTCAGATATCCCATGTGGAGGCATAAAAGTTGTGAATTTGAGTGAATTTTACATTTAAAAAATATGTTTTATAGTCTGGCCCCAAACTGAAATTTTCAGTTTAAAATTCAGTGTCATATACTGAGGTACCTTGTACAATACTGCGTTTGTTACATTACTTGACCGTCACTGTACAGATTATATCAACAGAACTGTTTTTGTTCCTTGTTTACCAATGATCAAACAAGTCACTAATCAGTTAAAACAGTAGTTATATCAGTAAGGGAACAATTATATTGAACAATGTGTCATTCATGAACATTTACAAATATAGCTGTCCAGCACTGCACATAATCCTTTGTTTCAAGTATAGACTTTATGGCACTTGCACTGATGTTCTTTTAAAAGGAAAAGCTCAATTTGTGAACTTGTGTGTGGTCACCTTATGTACATGTAACTTACAGCTGCTGTCCTCGGTCAGTATCACAATATTTAGCAGCTCAACTTTAACCTTTTAAGAAGGAAAAATTCTCGCAATAAAAAACAAGATTTTATTGCATCTCACAACTATGGCATGGCATGGTGTATTCATTACTCTAGCATGGTGTGCTCATTACTCTAGCATGGTGGCTGCTACACATAATGGCAAGATGGGTACCGAGTGAACTTCACACCTTTTGGCAGGGGTGCACACACCCAAGGTGATTAAATTTTGTATGCTGGTACCTAATTTTTGGCGTAATCATTGTAGTTTTTTTCCTTACATCAAAATGTACTATAATTTCATGTGCAGCAATTAGAAAGGACATAATTGTGAGTTTCACAGGTCACTTCAGAATTGTGTCCCATCAGTCCTGAAATAACTTCATTTTACCCTTCTGGCATTTAGAATTTGCATATGGCTTACACATTCTTGGAAAATTCGTGTGCCCCTGTTGTTGTGTGTGTCAAGAGCACCATTGGTCATAAGATCTGAGGTTCTCATAGCAGTGTGGCTGAAGATTCAGATCTTCTGGGTTGTGATACTGAGTTGTTGGGTGAGTGGCTCTCAACATTTAGCAGGCACTGTGATCCTTTCAAACACCAGAACCCACTCATCCAGCAACACGTCACATCCTGAACATCATGTTTCATGGTACAACAACAGGAGAAACAAAATTTACGTATTTATGTAACATACATACATACATCCACTGCCCCAACATTCATTTAATCTATATAACCTCACTTGTCTGCAGGGGCTGATTGATCCAGCCAAGGAGCTGTTAAAACTTCAGAAAAAGCAAGACCAACTTGAACAACAAGTAAAGAAGTTGAAGCAGACAATGGCTGCCCCAGACTACATTGTCAAAGTTCCAGAGGAAGTGCACTTGTATAACACTGACAAGCTGACACAATCAGAAGGAGAATTGGTGCGCCTTCTGTCTGCCATGAGTGCACTGAGAACAATGCAGTAAATGTAACAGCAGTATTAGGATTAGTGGTATAGACATTGTGTGTCTGTGTTCTGGTCACTTGTACAACACAACAACATGTTGGTTTGAGATGCTGTTATAGGCATTCACTGGGGACAATAATATCCCTTTTCAAACAAGTTTTGTCATTCATGCACTTGCCATTCAGTTCTTCTTTTGGTGCTCTTACTTGAAAAGTGTTGGTTCAAATGATGTAAATGTTACATATGTTACTTGAGTGACACAATAATATGTAAGTTAGACACATAATAAGCTGTAACAGAACCCCATCAAATGCCACACTTCGAGTGCAAAAGCGTTCAGTCTCGGAGCATTCACATGGGTCTTCCTGCCAACAAAATGCTCCTGGACAGGTACTGTCTGTCCAAATACTTCAGTATTTACCCTCCTAAACAAAAGATGTCAGATGCAATAAAAGTAAGTGGCATCAGATCACATATACAACACAAAAGAGAAAGCTGTGATTGTGGTCTTTTGGGTTGTGATCTCATGTAGCTGCCTGCTGCCTCCTTTGAAGATGGAAGCAGCAGGTTTAGGTTCCTCCAGACGGCAAGAATAATTAGAACACAATGTACGAGTGTCACACAATTCAGGAACAAGAAAACAACCACCTGATCAAGTCAATGTTCTTAGATGCAGCTGTGATGTAATTTATAACTTCAACAGTGATGATGATGATGATGTATACAGAGTGAATGGAACTTCTGCATTAATATTAAATATAAATACACTGTCACTATGAATTTTTTAAGTATGCAATTTAACATTAAATTATGTATTCTTTAATACATTATGTCACATAAACTTACCAAAATAGAGTTTTCTTCCATCCCACACCTTTCTGTTGCTACAGCTATCAGTAAGTTTTTCTTGTGACAAATTTTTATGCCAGAACTTATTACAGCATAATGTATGGGCTATACAATATCCAAGATGGGAATAGTTGTGACACAGCAGGGCTCAATCACTGGCTCAGTGACTGGGAGTTGACTGAACAGTGGTCAGTGCCTGTCTGGCATGGAGACATTCTCATTAGGCTCAAGTATAGTCTGGCATGGAAAGCGTGAGTGGAGTGCAGTGTCATGATGTATGTCCTAACATTACATCAATGTGCCACTGAACATTTGCGTTATATGATACTCATACACATGAAATTTCTTGACCAGGTAGTTATTAGCAGCTTCTTCAGAACAACTTTGCTCCCTTGTTACTACTACTACCACCACCACCACCACCACTAATGTGCCAGATTCGGCACCAGAGCCGCTGACAGGTATGTATCAAACTGCAGTAAGGGTTCTTCTTGCTTTTCAGAGCTTAACTGTGGTAGGCGTGCAGTTAAGTGTACTCTACATCAAATTATATGTGTGTGTGAATTTAAAAATGACTTCAGAGGTATTAACAGGGTTGCCTATTTGACATCATGTATGTATTGTTATCATGGTAAGTTTACAAACAATGCTGACAGTGAAAGCAGCTTCTTCAGAAAGCTATTACAACCAACCTGGCTGTAAAGAATTACATGCTCTGTCCAAAATGACCTAGCATAAGCTACATTTAGCTTTTGAATACAATAAAACTACCCACTCATTTTATCTGTCCATCTGACTGTGCACATACTTCTACATGTATATGTGCATATGTACATATGTCTGTAGGTAGTGCATCAGAAAAGCTGGTAAGTCAGCTTTTTGGGTCCACTTTCTAGCCTACACATGAAGCTATAAGTGTGAGGGCAGTGCGCCTTAACATGTGACACATATAGTATAATTCTGATAGAGAATAAGAAAGTAAATGCTAAATAAACTTTAAGGTATAAATGTGTGTTGGGATCTTATGCCATTTGAAGTTTGACCTAGCCTACCTGTAAATGTAGGTCACATTACTGCCACCAGAAGAATACCGTACAATATGTTACCTCAGTGCAATCACCCACGCCTTGTTCCCATATTCATGTAAGTCAGATGGCTTCAGTGGGTCAGTTGATCTAATGTTGGATAACTAAGGGTTCACTGAATGCCCACGTGGCTCATCTAAACAGTCTGTTAATTTTTCATCTGTATCAGACTTAAAGGGCATTAAACATGCGTTTACTGAGGATGCATGTGCACTTTCACTGTCATCCAATAGATCACACTGTGTATTAAACGTGGGTGACACCCCACCTTCGCATGATAAAGTTGCAGTTATATGTTCTCTTGTCAACAAAGAGTCAAATTCAGGTACATAAAGTGATGTCTTGGTTCTGTATGAGCAGAATTTTACACTGAGACAATGTGACAAAGATGTTCTGGTACCAGTTATGGTAATAAATAGTCATAAGCAAATGCAACACAGACTGCAGCTTGCCAAACAACATACTGTGTTATGACTACCATTATACTATGCGGCTTACATACAGAATCAAGTGGCTGAAAGGCACACACACACACACACCAAGTAGATGTGATGAGATGACTGTCCATGTGCACCCAGACTGTGGAAGTTACAACAGAATGTTAGGTTATGATATCATTTAGGCTTGTAGGTGGTCACACACTTTCCTGAGGAACCTGCTGCCTCCATCTTATACCTTGAGATGGAGGCAGCAGGTTCTTCCGAAACAGTGGTAACTGCCCACTGCCTTACACAGTATCCTGAAGCAGACCACAACGCTACACACACCACAGAAACCTGTCTTGTAGCTCTTCTGAATGTTACTGCTGGCTGCAATATAATGTGCATGTTAAGTGCACTGCAGTGCCCCTATGGACACACACACTTTCCTGCACAATGTGTCTAGTGTGGTACTGCTATCACCCTTGGGGAAAACCATGTTACAGGATAAACTTTAACCTTCTACTGGTGTTGCTAAAATATAAGGAGAATAATAATGAAAGGACAAATAAATGGGGTAGGAAAGCTATAAAAACCGAGGCATGACAAAGGAAGGAAGAAATTATTTGCCCTGTCATCTGTGAAGGGTCATTGCTAGTATCTTACACACTTCAAGTATTCTATGCTGTATGCAGAAGTTTAATGCTGCAAGTATGGAAATCCTGAAAAACAGCTCATGGTTTTTCCCACCAGATCTGCACCTAAGTAATACTACAGGCACCAAACATACCAATACACAGTAACAAAACCACTGTAATTAACAGAGAAACAACTGGCACAAATTAATTAGACCTATTGCAATATAGTGGGTGAGTCAAGTCAAAACTTTAAACATGACAAACACTGCAACCCTACTGTGTGTATCTGCAGGAACAGCAAGCCATCAGTATGACTCAGAAGAATACTGTGTGTGGCACATCTGGCAACACGGTGCACAGTGACACAGCTATACTGAACCTTTCTGCACTAATTATGTGGTAACACTTTTATAAGGTTTTTATTTGGCTCACCTTCATAATCATATACACAGTGAAAATAAAAGTGACACAGATCAGTCATAACATTTTTATTATCACAGGTTCAAAACCTGGTCCCAGGATGCGAGGTATGTGAACAGTACTTTAACTTTACAGTTGCACAGTAGCCAGTCCAGTGAGAAGTATGTGAAAAATGAGAAAGAATGGTAGATAACACTCTTGAGCCCCTCATAACAACAGACTATGTCAGAAAGTTTCAAGCAATCACAGTGGCTTTACAAAAATTTAACAATACTCATAATAAACACACATATGTGATCACAGCTGCAAAGAATGTAACTTTACTAAACATCTACATTATTTCCCAAATGGACACCTTAATTTCAAACCCAGTACTATTCTTTAAAGCGGCAAGCATAACGTCAGTGATTACCAAACACTCACTAGGCTGTTCACTGGTAATGGTGTGCATTAGTAGAACAGGCCCCTGGTAAGCCACACTCCGCAGCCTATGTGACATTTCAATGCTGCACAGGAAGTCAGTACTGAGAGCACCCCTGCCAATCATCTGCAATAAGACCAATCATGTTAATACTGTACAAGTTCACATTTGACAATGAATCAAACAAAAATATTAGAAGGGCAGGGAAAGGCCCTACAGTGTGCAACTAGATCAGAGCAAATTATCACCATGCGGTAGAAGCACATACTGTGTACGGTAGATCATTTCCAAAAATGAAAAAGCTGTACCGTACTTACATGCACTAAATTGGGTGGTAAAAAATGAAGGTCTTCATCTGACCTGCCTTAACACATTTTGTTAAATTAAGTATAAATCTTCAAACCTTTTCACAGATGCTGATTACTGACACTTCCTCACTGCAACATGTCAAAAGCAGCATGCCATACTTGTGGGTTTTGGGTTTTGACAGGGGTGAAGACATACTTTAGTCCTTCTAGCCATGATACAGTGTGCTGTGGTAGATAAGGTAAACCTCTTGTCCTTGGCAGGAACTATGCCATGATGCCCTGTTTGTCCAGTTGACAGTCTCATTACTATACTAACTATGCTATCCTGGGTATGGCTTGACATTTAAATGCTGTATTAAATGACACCTCATGGTGTGTTACACACCTGCATCCACAGACACGTGTTCCGTCCAAATACTTTATGGCACAGATAGAATAGGCCCCAGCCAGGAATGAAAAATGCGCGCACAAGTGATTTGAAGGTAAAGTGACACACGGTGCGGGTGAACTTCACTCTGTAAAGAATGTTAAGAACAATATACTGGATATGAACAGTCAGTGGTACAGCTGGGTCTGCAGTGAGGATGGTATGACTAGTCATAGAGCACATAAAGATAAATGTCACAATCCTGTTGGCCACATGGTACTGGCAGACTGACTACCTCCCTCCTACCTACACACCTAACTCACTCAATCACTAACTACATACAGCAGTCTTCCTTGAGAACTAATCAGTCCTTCGCAATTCAAGAAAAACCCCTGCATTCTGTGAAACCCAAAGGTTCACTACTGCATTTACAAAAGCCCACCACTTGTCCTGATCCTCAGCCAGATGCTCCAGTCCATGCTTGTCCATCCTCTATAATGTTATCTTCCTATCTATAACTAATCCTTCCAAGTGGATCCTTCCCTTCAGGTTTACCCACCAAAACCGTAAGCATTCTTCTCCTCCCACGTGTCATTAAGCCCTGCTTATCTCAACTTCCTTGATTGAATCACCTGACAAACATGATGAGCAGTGCAAATAATGAAGATGACACTGCAACTTGAGCAAAGGTCATCTTACAAACAGATCAGCTTTAATAACACTACTAATACTTTCAGTATTTTGTGTCACTAACTGTAAGACATTGGTATACATTATTTGCCATCACTCTGTACAGAAGAGCAGTGTCTTAAACATCCGGAAGCACAATTCACACTCTCTGCTGACAGTATTAGCAATCTACAGCATCCTTTCATTATCCGATAACTATCACTGGTCACTTCCTGCTGCCATGCTGTTCTGTATGTGGGCATCTGGCTCAGAGGGACATGTTAATATGCCAAACGAGCCAACAGGAAGTGGCAACTGATTGTTGGCAGATAAGACAAGGACAGTATATAATACAAACGATGCTTTATGACAGCATGGTATGCAAATCAGCATTTCACAATTTCATGGGCATTATGTCCTCCAAGATGATGTATCCCTCTAAGCAGAATTTAGATCAGTCTCCTGGGATATGACATCTTGTGATTTGGTACACATGAATGCACCAACATTTCACAATCCACCTCCAACATGTGGACAGCAAATTCCTCCAAAATGTTGGTACCCATGTACCAAAGTACAAGGTGTCACAACTTGGCATACTGTCTTGCCACTGCTAACCTCCCACAATATATTACCTACGAAAGCTCACCATTAACATTTTTTTTACTGTCCTTAATTACGACCATCTCTGTTGATGTCGCTCCATCCCAACAACTTCCAACAGAGATGGTGGGTTCATGCTTTGCTGAAACTGGCAGCCATGCTCCAATGGGTGCAGAACACATCCAATGAGAATTGAGGTGACACACATTAATCTACATACCCTGCCCACTGATTCCTGTTGGCTCGTATCCAGCTATGAACTTGGCCTGGTACAGGTATATAAGCCTGGCAGATTGAATGCCAGGTCACACCTCAGCATGCAGAGGATGGATACTACCTGACGTGACTGTCAGCCTGATAGGACTGCCACAAAACCTTCACGACTTACAGCAAGTTTTTATTGTCTTCATACTCACTAACTTCTCCAAAATAAAAGGTTTGTGCAATACAATACAAAGTATTGAAGTTCAATGAACCTACAGGTTTGCAATTTTGCCCTTGTAGGATCAACCATCTTGATACACTGCTTCAGTCTTTTGTGATTGGTTCCACCAAAGCATGATGAGACTGTGTGTCTGACAAGTCAGCTTCTCCCACTAGGCCAGGTGGGTTGATTTTGTGCTACATAATGCTACAAATACACTTCTGTATTATTAATATTACAGTAGACTGTTGAATATCCAAATTAACTGGGACTAAGGAAATTAGGTTTATCAAATTGTTCAGATATTCAAACATGCATGAGAATATTACCATAAAATACTGCATCTGACCTAGGAAATGGTTTGTAAAGTACAACCAGCAAATATTTAAACAATGATGCATACTGAATTTATTTTGATCTTACTAAACTGTTTGACAGAATGTCAACAATAAGTCCATATATATATATATATATATATATATATAAACACACACACATGTTATTACATGGCAGATAAACTTGGAAAAGTTTTTAAAATAATTTATCTTGAATTTTCTTTGAACCATGTGCGATCAGTTTTTTTTTCTGCAGCTCTATCTCTCATCCTTCTGAATGACAACACCTCAGAAGAATTGCACTCTGAGTGCTGCTCACACCATCTCATTGCAGCTTCTAATGCAATGCTCACTGATATTTTAGTACAGTAACCAAAAGGTGGGGACATGTTAACTATTTTTTTTAACTGGCAGTGGTTCAGACAATTGACACTCTACAGTATCAACATCATAATCCTCATTAGAGTAAAAGTTCATGCCTTTTATGCTGAAATTACTTCTTATTTTTATTACTGGTATTTTATAAATTTTAGAACCAAACAGGCCTCTTACACAGAAAATAAATTCAGATGTCTGTAACAGTTTTACTGGTCCATATCATCATGAATGTCAAGGCTATACTGCACCTACAGCAAACAACACAGGCCAGTGCTACACTTACCCTTTTGGAACACAATAGCTGCTCCAAGATATCAGATCACAATGTGAAGACTTCAAGTGCTGTACCATCTCACTGACACTATATGCTTGATCACAGTCATCAACCAGGCAGGTGAATGTGCGAAAGAGGCACGTCTTTTCATGTGCAGCCCTGTCAACCTGGGACATCACTTCAACACAACCATCTGTGCGATATTTGCATGGCAGCAGCAGTTTCTCCAGTACTGCTTCTGCAACATAGTTGCGTGCTCCTGATCTGGGGCGCTTGCACAACGGGCATGACGTAACTTGCGTCCAGCAGTCATTACACACATGATGACCTCTTTCACACTGCAGGACAGGCGATGTAACAATCTCTAGACAAACTGGACATTCCAGGGCATTCAAAATACCAGCTGTATAACTGACGTCTTCCGGGTGGCTTTCAGCAGTCTGGACTTCCTGTACGTGGAGAAGAGTTATGTACATAATTTTGGCAAGAAACAGAAATGTGTGACAGTTGTGAAAAAAGAATTAATTCAATGTAGCAAGAATCCTTCTTCGAAAGCTAACAATTTTTCAGCTATTCAAGAAATTCGCCACACTTTACGGAACTGGTTCGTTTTTTTATAGATTACTGTACATTTTTCAGGCTCCTTTGCATTTTCTTTACCAGCATTTCAAACATTCCTGAAACAAAAGAATGTTTTCATACAACACTTTCTAAATTTGTATTAGTTTTATTGGACCCAATTAATCATTAATATCGAGCCTCTACCGTACGTGTAATGTGCAATTTCAGATTCTTACAGTGCTGCTGATGGAGCTTTCTGTGATATGATGTCATGTCAACTGCTAAACTGACACCAATCTTGATGTCTCCATCAAGGCCTGTGTAGTCTACCCTTTTACAACAACTGGATCCCTGCTGATGGAGATAGCCAGCATCTCCAAAATATGAGAAGCTACTGAGACCCTGTTGATGGAGACAGCAAGCATCTCCAAAACATAAGTAATTATTGGGATCCTGCTGATGGACACAGCAAACACCCTTGGAACATCAGTACCTTTTGCCAATCAACATGGCATCACATCTCAGTAGAAGTGAATCATCAGGTACTTGTCAATTCCAACTTTCTATGCATATCTGTCATCAACAAGAGAAACTTTAAACAATTCAAAACAGTGTCTGCTGAAACAACACACACACAAAACCAATTTAATACAATTTTCATATATAAAGAAACATTTTAATGTTCCTTCCACTTGCCTTTCCAACACTGTACACTGTGATCTATTTGCCTTGTTCCAGAACCTAAAATCATACTTACATGGAATACAAAACAGCTAAAACCTGCTTCATGTTTTGGACATTAGGTATATTCTATATTGATATAAAATAATACAGCTTATGCCCCATGAAAACCATATATCAAAGAAAATAGTAGCTGAGGAACTGCTTGTGCTACAAGCAATTCTTGTACTTGCTGGTCTGTATCCTGCACAAATTAAATCTAAATGCACTTACTCTGTCAATCATGCCAGGCTTGCTCTCTGAAACAAAGAGACAGCCAATTATTAATATGAAACCAATGCATTTTAAAAATATTTTTACATGTAAAAAAAAAAAAATAACAAACCAGAAAGCATGCACTGTCACAGCAGCACAGTGTTGTCAGATTGAAAATACTGTTATTAGCACAGGGAATCCAATAATTTCCTTCAATATTACATATAAAACCTGGACCATGCCGTGGTTCAGGTGGCTAGCTACCAGCCTCTCACTGCAGAGGCCTAGGTTCAATCCCAGGCCAGTCCACACAGCACACGTGGATAAAATGGCAGCGGGGTAGTTTTGCTATAAGCACTCTGGCTTCTCCTGTCAGTATCATCCATCAATGCTTCATGCTCATGTAGTCACACATCACATATGTTATATAGTCTTAGCAACTGACAAGTGTCATTAAATAAAATGCTTTAAAAAGAATATACTTTCACCAATTTTCATTCACCTTCAAGGTTGAGTAACAATCTACTGACCACTGCAGAAGAAGGCAGAATGCTCTCTCAAAATATGAGGATATGATTACCCCACATTGCAGCACCATATCCCAACACAACTAAACCCTTCCCCACACAGTTCTCAACCTTACAACATCAGATCATTAACAACAGCCTGTATTATAACTAGACAAAACATGGGTTCATCATAACTACTCCAAAAATTACATTTGGCAGGACTCATGACGAATGCAATGCTTCAAAATTCTTCCACAAAAAGCAAGCACACTTATCTTGTGCCTCGCAGTATCAGCTAACGGAAGCAACTGCAACATTGGCACCGCCCAGCTAGTGTCCATGCATGATGACACTGACTTTTATTAGCTCGGCTCCATACACCTTTGAGTTCTACACCTCATATACAGTGACAGGACAGATCACTGACACACTGCACACAGCATGCCACTTTACTGACACACGCTATTCACCAGTTGGGTGACAAATGCATCCACTGTCAATGCAGACTGTATCACAGACCTTGGTAATGACATCGCTGATAAAGCACTAAAACTTCACAAGATCAGGCTTTAGCTCTTTTGAGATATTTTGCAGGGTCTGCTGGTAGCTGGTTACCAGTGTTTCAGGATGGCCTATCAATCCCATCGTCAAGTGTCAAGCAGTCCAAGAAGAATGCCAGGCTACATGTGAATCTGTTGTTATTTATACATATATATATATATATATATGGGATGCTGTGGGTTTATTTGGTTCTTACAGAGGTACAGGAGCTGATCAGGTTGCAGGAGCATTAAGTTGCTAACAGGACACAGGGGACAAAAAATGAAAGAAAGGTGCAAAAATTGAAGACACCACAGTAAAATCCTTCAATTCCTGCACTTCTAGTCACTTTCTCTCCCCTCACATCCTGGTGACAACTTCACAATCCTGCAACCTGAATGGCTCTACCATTCATGGTGTTTACACCATCCTAAATACAGGAACAGATCTGAGTGCTGCCTGACATTCTTCTTGGACTGTCCAACCCTGACATGACAGTAAACACGTAATGACATATGCTATGCATCATCCCAGAAGCGTGAAGGCCTCAACCACACAATGGTGGAAGCCTAAAATCTCACTTTGCACGCTGATGAACATTTTGCAACAAGTCCTAGAATTTTATGTGTCAAAATAAATGTTATATAATCTTAAGTGCATAAATGTGACATTCAACTTTAAAACTGGGAATTTCTTTGTCAATGGCCCTGTATTATAAAGAGTAAAGTGACATAACTAGCTGCAATCTAGAGCATAAAATGCTACAACATTAATGAAGCAAATAACCTGTTTGTTTTCTGCAGTTATATTTGCAATACTGCAGTCGCAGTTCCTCAAATGACAGGTCTGCATAATCTCTCATTGCTGTGATGTGCTGATGCCTCACAGGAACTGTTCTGGTACACCCAACCCTGACACTTGTATCAGTGCCTAGGACAGCCTCAAATGGCCTTTCTTGTTTGGGTGGTGCACGAATACACAGCCCTACAAAGAAAGAAGGAAATACAATTACAGTTGGTATTCAGAATGTCATTAGAATTTTTCACTAACTTCAATCCAACCAAGCTTCACTACGGCCCTGGGGTCGACTCAGCCTCTAACAGAAATGAGTACCAGGAATGTTAAATGTACAGGGCATCATGTTCTGTAACATCACTTTTATTAACCAACTACTGTATGCTACAACTGTGTATATCAAATCACACACTAGTTTCTGCTCCAGTACATTTTGGCATCTGATGCTGCCAAATTCAGGAAGTCAGTCTATTGTAATTCTCTTCTCAACACATCTAGAGTGATTTCATACAGAGTGCACAGTAACTATTGGCACTTACTAACCATCTGTTGTTAAGATTGTAGTTTAAAATGACAGATACACAACTTTAAAACACTGTTGAAGATCTTCAGTCATATCTGTGTCTGTCTGTCTGTCTATCTATCTATCTGCCTATCTATCCATCTATCTATGTCTGTCTATCTATCTATCTATCTATCTGTCTGTCTGTATATCTATCTATCTATCCGTCTATCTATCTGTCTGTCTGTCTGTCTGTATATCTATCTATCTATCTATCTATCTGTCTGTCTATCTATCCGTCTGTCTATCTATCCGTCTGTCTATCTATCTATCTACCTGTCTATCCACCTATCTATCTCTCTGTCTATCTATCTATCTGTCTGTATATCTATCTATCTATGTATCTATCTATCTATCTGTCTGTCTGTCTATCCGTATATCTATCTGTCTATTTATCTGTCTGTCTGTCTATCTATCTGTCTATCTATCTGTCTGTCTGTATATCTACCTATCTATCTATCTGTCTGTCTATCTATGTATCTATCTATCTCTCTATCTATCTACCTATCTATGTGTGTGTGTGTGTGTGTGTGTGTCTAGTAAAATGATTAATACATGTAAAATTGCTTAGTATCACTGATGTTGAATCAGGTGCATGTGGACAAAGTGGATGCAATGGCATCTGTATCATACCATTATGTGTGTGTGTGGAGGCCATATACAATTCCAGATTGGGTGCAGTCTCAATAATGTGTTGCTATTATGCAGTTTAAGTGTTGGGTGTATTGGCATCAGATTACGCCAGAAACGCATCGGAGAAGAAACTGGTATGTGATTTGGTATACACAGTTGTAATGCACAAAAGTTGGTTAATAAAAGTGATGTCACAATACCAGGAATATTTTTGGGGAATTTAGGTAGCCAGTGCACAGGACTGACAACCTTAACACCTTCATGTGCTTACTGTCTTGAAATCTGGAAGCCTCAACCTCCTGGAATGCTCTGGGCCTGAATACGCCTGTATGGGGATTGCTTGACATTTTGCACACACAGTGTGGCCATAAGGTGATGATCTGGTTTATGGGATTAGCTACTGTATAATAATAAACCTCTGTCTTTCAGTATAGGTGACCTTTCAGTTTTTGGCTGGTGGAGAACCTAGCAGACCTGGTGGAAAGGGCTACTCTGTACATCAAAGTGCAAAGTAGGGTATCTGCTTTGTTTTACCTGCCAGTCTGCTATCACCAATGCTGTGCAAGTGACTCACACCTAGCCATCAGCTTGAAACCAAAATATTACCTATACCACAGAGCTGGCTGCCATATTTTAATGCACACATAACAGAAATAGCACCAAGGAATTGCAGTGCACAGTAAACTGGACTGAGCATGTGCTACTGTAGCAATGCAATGATGGAAAGTAAAGGTAAATGCTAGAAGCAATAAAAGGAATGCAGAACTCTACAAATTCATCCGTACTTTTTGTGTAATTCAGTCAGTGGCACTCAAATGGGCTGTGGCACCAGTGTTTACCTTTATACCACTGACACACTGGGAAACTTGCCAGCTGATGTCAGGAAATATCAGTGTTGTGTCCAGTAACATACGCTGAAGGGGAGGATTGGAACAATATTATACACACACACACACACACACATATGTATATGTCACATTTGCATTCCTTTATAAATCACCAAAATATTAAAAATCAATACAAATAAAAAAAAAAGCAAGTGCAAGGCATTACACTTTAAGAAAGTACTGGTAAGGCAGGTCATCTGCAAGTTAGAAAATCACTGAATACTGGTACTGCACTCAGAACTTTGTGCATGCAAAAATGTATGACACTTAGTACAGAAATATATTGAAACATTTTGTGATGAAGAACAGTCAGCTACAACAACTGCAACAGCAAACACACTACTGGCACCCAGCTCTGAACAGCATATATTCCAAAATATATATATGTAGTAACAGGCCTGAAAGGGTTAATGAACATATATCAAGACCTGCACGATATAAGGTTATCATAGTGTGTAGCAGAAGACTCTTCTGAGATGACCTACTACGTCAAGCGCTAATATTTACTGTCATGTGTACGGCACTACAATATTTGAAACATTTTAAACTGTTTACCAGCCAACAAGTGAAACCTCCCAGAAGACCTGAATCATCATGAGAGATCTCACATAATTTCCCCAACTTTTCACGTCAACTGTCAATAAATGCAAAAGTGAGAAGCCTGAAAAAATACCATAACATTACAGACATACTGTATATGTAAGACAGCTGTGACCATGTTACTCTGCTTGAAAACTCCGAAAAGCTACTTTGAAAAAAATTTTATGTTGTGAGTTAAAAAAAATTTTCAAAAACAAAAATATTGAGCACTAACTTACATGATTTATTCTGTGCAGAATCACTCGACCTTGACTGGATGTGTGAGAAGCGTTGTGATTTTTCATGTGAAATGAACTTGTTGAAACACACATTGCTAGAATTCGCAGGCATTCCAAAACTAAATCCAGCAGTTTGTGTACCAAAATCAAAATTACTTGACACTTCCGGTGATTGTGGTGAAGTACGTCCAAAACTGAATACACTAGATGTTGCACTTGATGATGCTGGTGACTGCAATTCAGTTCCTCCAAAACTGAATCCATTACTTGTGCCACTTTTAAAATTACGTGCCAACGCTGATGAATGGGTTAAAGTTCCTCCACAACTGACTCTATTAGATGTTGTACCACTTTTCAAATCACTTAATGCTGCTAGTAATTGTGATGAAGTTCCTCCAAAATTGAATCCATTAGATATACCACTTTTCAAATCACTTGACGTTCCTGGTGATTGTAATGAATTTTCTCCAAAATTGAATCCATTAGATGTTGTACTACTTTTCAAATCACTTGATGTTCCTGGTGATTGTGATGAAGTTCCTCCAAAACTGAATCCATTAAATGTTGTACCACTTTTCAAATCACTTGATGTTGCTGGTGATTGTGATGAAGTTCCTCCAAAATTGAATCCATTAGATGTACCACTTTTCAAATCACTTGATGTTGCTGGTGATTGTGATGAAGTTCCTCCAAAACTGAATCCATTAAATGTTGTACCACTTTTCAAATCACTTGATGTTGCTGGTGATTGTGATGAAG
>Ga0123353_10002313_pt1 | contig 23668 bp, 12 predicted proteins | sample TergutLab28metaG_3_FD_92763 | JGI IMG/M metagenome (GOLD analysis project Ga0123353, IMG submission 92763) | Labiotermes labralis P3 segment gut microbial communities from Petit-Saut dam, French Guiana - Lab288 P3 | ecosystem: Host-associated > Arthropoda: Insects > Digestive system > Gut ... | reverse complement strand
TTTGTTTCGCTCTGCTACATGTTTTGGCCCTGCAGGGTCATATGTAAGGAGTACAATTAATATGACAAGAAATTACTAGAGTTAAAGAAAACTACATCCCTAAGCCAACTGACTTGTTACACACTAAAAAATGTATGTTTGTATGGCTGTGTATTTACTTCTTATTGATACTATTCCTGCATCAATAATGTTTCCAAAGACAGTACATCCAAATGTATAATCCTTAATACAACACATACCAACCTACTCAGTTATGTATAAAATAGTCCATGGTACATTAACAATGTCCAAACATGGTGGGTACTATCTGGTTATGTACATATTATGAACCATTACAGGCCTTTATTAACTAGTTTGTAAGAAGTCAGCTAACTTAGGGATATAACTGTGTCACAACTTCAGTAATATTCAGTAATGTTCATTGCTCTCCCTTAAGATAGCCTTGAATTGACAAGAGATGTAGGAGAGTAAAAAAAATTTTTTGTCCCAATTTATTTTAGTGTGTGTACTGCACTGAATTTTTAATCCATTCTCAACCTTTCCCTTCACGCAGTTCCACAGATAATTACATACTTGATATGTAAAGCAGTCCCACACAGCAGTCAGTATAATCACTGAAAATAAACAAACTCCGTAATTCGTTGTAGACTACATTCTGATCTCAAACACGATTATTCAATTAATATTTGACAAAGAGTTGGTAGGACAAAAGACCCCGGCTGGTAAGTACTTCATTCTTCTCAACCTTATTCCATATATGTTTACCTCATCAGAGGTACAATTTCTGATAATGTTTCGTTTTCATACAACTTACTTGTTACTTTTCCACTGAGTGCATACAGTTCCACCCCACCCCTGTCCCTGCCTTACAGCATGGTCCACTCTTGTTGCCCCATCCCCGTACTTACTCTCATGCCCTCCCAGCGTGAGACAGCACGCAAGGGTCTCAGAGCGCGAAGGGTCCGCATGGAGCGGAATGCGGGAATATCTGCCGCACCGGCCCAAATAGCCGCAAGGTTAATCAGAGACAGCTACACCATGGAAAAAAGAAGTTAGTCAAACAAAAACATGGTTGATTAATGAAGCAGCATTCAGCACTTGATGCAGCAATCTTCGGTTACTGCAAGAAACACATCTTCTTTCCCTCATTCTAATGACACAAATCTATACACAGCAATTATCAAACTTGTGTGAAATGAATGAACCAAAAACTGCAACATTTATAGCCTGCATATAACAGACATACTCACCTCAAACATAATGACAAGTAATACCAGTAATAACAAATTTGTTATTAACAAAGAACTAATACAAATTTTAAAAGTACAAACAACATTCACACTCCACTGTCTCACTGTGAACACTTTTGATACATGACATCACACACATAGTACCATGCCCCATGTCCCAGTACTCACCTCAGCTGTATGCAAAGTATATAATATGCTTCAACAAACTACAATCTAGGAGAAAATTAATTTTGTAATGTTACATATTATTTTATAGCATCAGAGTGTTTGACAATATATTTAAATATGAAGCAAGTAATTTTACAGACTAATGGCAGTGGAGAACTGTACTCATCATCATATTCATTCCTATTAATTCCTGTAATTACATGTGTTTCTTTGTCACTATTCTAAATAACACCTGGATTCTTCAGGAATAAATCACAATGGCTTAAGTGGGAATTGAATGTCCTTATCTTTTAATTACCATGCATAATTAATGCTCTCTCATGAAACGTATGTGTCTGCTTTCTATTTTGTGTGTTCTGTGATATACATTGTTTCTCCTTATGCATATTACTGTTCTTCCCTCTTATATGCAAATGTAAGGACCAGTGCCACCAGGTGGAAACCCAATTGCAGTAAATAAATATTATATTGTATCGTATATAAACTGCTGTTCAGGAATGAGAAAAGTGTTTGACAGGGGGAGTCACTTGAAATGCAACATGCTTTTATACAATTGTGTGACAGAATAAATGACTGCATATCGTCTTGTGTAAATATCCTTCATAAAACTTTATCTTCTTTTTGAGATGTCAAGGAAATGTAATAATTTTCATGGTCAAACATCCAAGCAGACCACATGACATGCAGCCCGAGAATGGACAGAGCAAACTCCTGAATTTCAGTGACCATTCACCAGTTGATACAGTGGAGTTAATACCCAAACAACAAGAAATGTTTTTGATTCACTGTCTGTGCTGGCCATTGCCATTATTCAAAATACAGCATTGGGTGGTGGCATGCAGCTTTAAATTTGATCCTAGTGAAGGAACTATCATAAACACAGAACAATATATCCAAAGATTCAGGTCTTCTGGGATGTGAGGCTGCGCTGATGGACTGACCCATGAAGAAGAAGGCACATGTTCCTTCAAAGGGTTGGAAACTGCTCACCTAAGGACACAGCAACACATACCAGAAGGCCCGGATTATCTACACAGTGTGAGAACCTGAAATATTGTGACATTAGATCTATTAACATCAGAAAGACAATCAGTCAGAAACCAATTCTGAACAAAACAACAAATTTCATTATGGCTGAAGAGAGACATGTTTAGAAGATATTTCTAATCATCTTATTAATATTAACATATATGTATGTATGCATGTATGTGTATGTGTGTGTGTGTGTGTGTGTCTGTCTGTTGTTGTTGGTGTTGTGTGCATGTGCATGTGTGTCTGTTGTTGTTGTTGTTGTTGTTGTTGTTGTTGTTTGTATGTACATACACACACACACACATTATGAAAGCATTATCAGCAAATAAAGTCAAAACATACAACATTTCAACACTCCAATTTTATAAAGCAACTAACATATGGAAAACTCTTTAAAATACGTTAAAAATACACACGCTCTTGTTGCTCTCTTCTACTCCATTCCTTCATATTTTTACCACATATTTTCCCAAAATTTACATACAACAACCAGGCAAAAGAAAAATTTCAAAGAAAACTGTAACAGAAACTAAATCCATTCAATCACATGACACATGATCAGGCACCATGTTGCAACATTAGTTCCACCTGAGTTAAAAATAGAATTAATGGAATAATTCCTCCCCACCTACACACATCTACCTTGGAATTTATGTCTACATGGCTCTCCCTCTATACAATTCTCTGAACATGGCATTAATATATATGTAGACATGGTTTTTCATGTAAATGTACAAACCATGTATATTTGCATTTATACCATGCTTCATCTTGTAAATAAAGTCCTGAATATATTGGACACATTTTCATTCCTTGATTTAGTTTGGATGAATATTACTATACTCCATCTTGTTCCACTGCAGGGCCTGTCCTATATTAAAGACTTCAAGACTGTTATCATATCAATTAATACATACAATATAAACATTTGCAGTGCAGGGTATAACTTGTTCCACAGTTCTGACAGGTTTTTCCTCGTCCACAGATGACTGCTTGTGCTACTGTACAAGATAGTGATGATGAAATAATGGATTAGGTCCCGGTATGATTTAAATAAAAACAACAAGCACAATCTTATCTCATTGGTGCAAGGTTCTTAACTCATGGGTCATGTCCAAAAATGGGTTGACAAGCTCTTTGAGATGCATCACAATCCTCCTTAATAACATGGAATATCCTCCGAACCAAGCATATCTTTGCATGAGTTGCTCGTTCAAGGTCGACATTCCTCTTAATATACTCATGAGTATTTTAATCTTACACTATTTGTGCAATATTCATGCTTATGCACCACCACATAACAGACTAATTACTAATCATGTTGTAATGTTATTTTGTATAAGTACCTAATTCCAAAAAATATAAGTCATATTTTAATAAACATAATTTACTTACTTAATTTGTACACAACAGTGTGGTAATTACAATGAAACACATTATTAACTCAAAGTAAAGTAAGGACTGCAGAAGTTGCTCCCAAACTTAATTTACAATCCCCCTCCCAAAAATTGACCCCAACAACCATGACTGGTACAATTCCTTGCATGGATAAAAAAAAAGAACTCAATACTTTAGACAAAGAGTTGCATACACTATTAATAATTTTTGTTTTCATTCGTTTATAAGTATATCACAACTGAATCAACGATAAACCATCCACCCTATATGCGACCCTGAGTTTTCATAGCAGTGTACCATGCAATTATCACAGAACTTTAATTACAAGTGTTTGTGTAAATAAAATTACACAGAAGATCATGTGCAACAAGATTACACCTTAGATAATTTAAAGCTTTCATAGTGATGAAATACAATAAAATATTCTCTGGCTATCTGCTGCATCAGATGATTGAATGGTGAGTAAAGCAACATTTAGAAGACACTGATGGTCCTTGAAACTTTAGCTTACTTGCAATTCAACCACCTGATGTGGCTAGTCCAAGAATATTTTATTGAGAATTAGAAGTATGCAACCCCATCTTTTTTCATGTAAGTTGATAAGTTTTATGTACCTTGATATTAAAGTAAAAAAGCAGTAGTTACTACAGTAAAGACATGAACACACAGTAAGTAACACAGTGTCTGTTTAAAGATGAGACTTGAATTACATAAAACTAACCAGAGTTAACCAAAACCCATGCAACAGTACTTACCATGACAATAACAAAATCCAACCAGCACCAAGCATTTGTAAAGTACTTTCTGAACCCAAGAGCAAGCCATTTGATTAACATCTCAATGAAGAAGATGACGGTGAAGATACGATCCATATAATACAAGATGTCCTGTAAAACGGGTCGCTGGGCAAGTAGTACATCTTCAAGAGCCTGAAACAAGTGGATATCAACTTAATGTTCAACTAAACAGAAAGTATGATACTGTCTTCATGAAACCAAAAATTACAATATTGATGTCAGAAATGTGATAATGATGATCTGTTTAATGTTACAACTGGGGTAGGGTCACCAAAAATAAGCATTAATTTTAAAAAATTCTAATTTGAGATAACCTATGGTTACGTGAAGCAAGTATTTACATTTTCGTGGAATGTATTCTGCTGTGGTATATAATATTAAAACTTACTTCCATACTGCAATAAACCATAACAAAATTTCATAATTTTTGTCAATATATGCTACATATTTCAGTCACACTGACCATCCTCAGACATTTAAATACACAACTTTAAAACCCCCCCAAAAAATGTTTTCTTGAAGCCATAAAACATCCTCACACCACACTGTTCCAAATGAAAAAAAAAAAAAACATGCTTCCAGGACATGGGTTTTACATGTACCACAATGTGTCTAATCACTTGTGTCTATTTCAGTGCACTGAAGCCAAAATGACATTTCTTTAGAAAATCTTAATTCCTTAAAGCACAACCTCCAGGAATGGTCTCTGATCATCCTTGACTTTGAACAGCTGTTGATACTTTAGATGGGAGCATCCAATGGGTTTAGTTTCATTTGTCCCAGTGACAGCAAAGAACATGATGGCTCACAAAGTGGCCCTTAAAATTAATGAGGGATGTGAATCACTTTGGAGGCCCGCTATTCCTCACTTGTGCAAAGTCAAGTTGAGAGGTACAGCATACTGTAACAACTGTTCTGGATCCAGCAGTTTTTGTTGGATCTGACATCTCTTGCCTGGAATGCCAGTATCTCACATCACCAAAATCCCCTGCAAATTCTTCTATTTTTCATTTTGGTAAATGTTTCTAGCATAGCAACCTCCTGATACATAACTAAATAATGCTCACCAAAGCAAGACTACTGAGTAGAATCATCGTGATTACGGCCGTCTCAAAATACTTGTTCTCAATGAGCTGGTAGGTTTTTTGTCTAAGGTTTGCCCACCCTTGCCAGAAGGGCGAATCATCGTCTCCAGCCAGGAATGGGAAGCGTTTGTAGCATTTGTCAGGGCAACAGTCTGCAGGGTAGTCAGATAACACCACATCTTCTGTGCCTGCATCCAGCACAATGGCATCATCTAAACGACCATCCTCTCCTTCACCATCTTCTTCAAGATCTGAAAACATGTACTTATTTCTACTCCCCAGATTCTCTGTTTTCTTAAATCAGAAATGGATCAGGACATCTTTTTGTTATCATAACACATAGATGCAGTAAGTCCCTGACTTACACATATCCATGGATACATGGATACATAAGTACACGGTTTTATTTAAAAATTTAGGCACTTCAACATCAATAATTATTTTATTGATTATAATCAATAAAATTCAGCAATATACCAACAAATGAAGTGTATTACAATACAAAGTATTTACATTTATAACACTATAATTCCCACATGTTTTCGAACCTTTCTTATAGGTTGAAATATGTCAGAGTTCTTATGTTTTAACTGTAAAAACTTTATATTGTAATATAATGCATATGTTGGCATATTCTTGAATTTTAACAATTACTGCAAGGATATGAATACCATAAAAGCTGTGGTCATCATACCAGGTACACAAGGCTCATATAATATAGTAGTTACAGTATGACACATTTCAACATACATATATGTCATACTAAGTGTTTACAAAGCAATTCTTTACTGTGCAACTTTCATATTTTGGCACTACTTTTTAGCTTTAACTAGCAACTGAAATGAATGTGTATGTCAAAAGAGGTTATCACATTTAAGCACTTTGATTTACATGGTCTTCAATTTACACAGGAACATTCATAACGAAGCAACTGCTTAAGTCAGTTTGGATTCTGAAATGCATAATCACATCATAAGCACACTCACAATAATTCAGCATTAATTTATGCCACAATGCAGGGAAAAAGAGGAAAAACATCTGGCAAACAGTAAAAATCATGCAGATCATCATAATGACATTTTCTCCTGTTACTTCCTCCTTCTTATGTCCAGCTATCTTCCTCAGCCCCCCCTATTCTCTAACATCATCAGCCTGTGTTCTTCCTTCAACATGTGAGACCAAGTCTGACACCTGATAAAAGACATACAAAAGCACAGTTCTGTATATTTTAAATTTTATATTGTTAAGAAAAAAAGGGACTAAAATTCTTGACCAAAGCTAGCAGGCATTCCCAGAACTTTATCTGCTCTTAATTTTGTCACTCATATAATTTTGATTTCTCCGTGTCATTAGCAAGTGGTCCAATTTTGCCAGTACAATGCAGTTCTGATCAAACGATAGTAGGCTGCATAACATCACAGTTTCTACATTTCTACTTCCACTACAGCAGTTGTGAACTTCAGAAGCAGTATAACCACCATCACATTCAATGGGTGAAGGGGGGGGGGGGATGCACCTTATAACTGCATGCAAAGTTAAACATGTTCTGTACAGGTACTTTCCTGATAACTGAAGGTTAAGAAGGCACAGGTCATCTTACACGTATGGTTTACCTTTTATTTGGGTACATACAAACAATCAACAGCCATGGCAAACACAGTATTTTGTGTGGTAAGAGACAATGCAAGCATACATGTTGCTTGATGCTTTGTTTCTGCTGAAACTGCAGCTATGATTCTGGGCTTTTGGGTTATAAAATTGCACAGTCTGGTATCTAATGATCAACGTTTTGGAGGAATCTGGTACCTCCAATTCCAAGGCAGAAGACGTGTAGGCAGGTGGTTCCTCCCACCCAGACAACACAGTGTCATAACTCATTAGACAAAAAATCTTTGCCACACTCAAAAACTCAAATCTCATATCTGAGGTTATGTTCTGAAATGAACACATTTAGCCTACATTTTCCATTGTGCCTCAGCACACCTATGTTACCAGGTATACTCTTGTAACAACTCAATGCTTATTTTCAGGTATGTCAATCTAATGAAATCTCTCTTCTCAGGTATCTCAAGTGAATAGTAGCTGTTTACTGTGAAACTTTAACAAATAATGAGTTGTGGAAGTGTACGAAACAACCAAGAATAGATTTGCAGATCAGGAAACGCAAGTGGGGATGGCTGGGCCACACACTGCGTAAACCGATTGATGATATAACCAGGCAAGCCCTAGAGTGGAACCCCCAAGGCAAACGGAGTAGAGGGAGGCCGAAGAACACGTGGCGAAGAACGGTGCTTGAAGAGGCCAAAGGAGTAAAAAAGACCTGGGCAGAGATCAAGTGCATTGCCAAGAATAGAGTGCGGTGGAGGAATCTTGTGGATGCCCTATGTTCCGCAGTGGAATGATGGGACTTTTGATTGATTGACTGTGAAACTTAACTTCAAGATTAAAAAAAAAAAAAGTATTTCTCTAGTGAAGGCTCAGAATGGGAAGTGTTAAGATTCCATAAATTAAGCACACACTTCAAATAAACACACACACACACTCACCTCCCTCTTGATCAAGGTCCTCTTTGCTTGCATCTTTCTTCTCCTCTCCATCCATTGTCTCTGCACTTCCCTTGTGACTTTCATCCTTGAATGGACGGTTTTTGTGACTGCCATATGTATTCGTACTGATCATAAAATGAAAATGCAGTTTATTTGAAGCAAAGTGAGACCATGCCACATAATTAACGGCACTATGTTCTAATGCCAACACACCAAATAATTAAGCTGTCCCTTGATTGGCTATGTTTCAATATGTTAGGTGTGACAGCCTACAGCCAGTCACTATACTGATAACACTATCCCAAGAAAATAATAAAATATAGATTTCAAAATGTGAGCAAATGATGACTGTATGTTGCATACATCTCTTTACCTTAAAGTATCCTCCTCTGGCCGATTATGTAGATAGTCACTCTCTATCCGATTGTCTTTGTGGTTTCCTTGGAATGAGTTGCCAATCACCTTTGTGTTATTCATTAATAATTTACTGTCCTTTTTCAATTTGTTTTTCAAATCTCCTTCATGAAATAAAGAAAGAGAAACAAATGATAAAACATGGCATTATAAATCAATGTTGCATTACTGCACTATAGGCATGCCAAAGGAAATCATCAGAGCCAGACAGACGGAGTGGGAGGAAATTTACCCTTTGGCCATTTCCAAAAAGATCAGTCCACTTACTTGCAATACAGTGGAATAGAATCAGACATAAATGATGTCTGGAAGTCAGGAATAGTGTTCGGCAACAGCATATGCACATGCACAGAGTTACCCCCCACCCTGCCAACTTACATGCCTCACCTTCTGATGGCATGAACATACACATTCAAGCATGTGCTCAGCTCATGGTACAAATAAAGACTTACTGGATCAGCCAATTTCTGTACTGTATATGACACTAAACCAACAAAATGCATAAACTTGTTCCTTAGATGTTTCTATTGCAATATCACACTGAATGTTCCTACATGTTTTGATCCACTAGGGACCCTCATCAGGAAGTCAAACTCGAATAATACAGCATAAAACCAAATCAGTCACTTTTGTACAAAGCCAACATGGAATAAAAGTGTCAAATAGTTAAAATGTAGATATTTCTTTGTATAGTTTTGTATAAATATGACGGACTTTGATATACTGGAAGAAACATCTACATCTTAACCATTACAGTATTGTGTGTGTTATAAAAGCCAAAAATATAGTAATAAAAATAAAATAACATATATTGAGACATATTAATATCACTTTATAGTACTTCAATTGACTGAAGAGATATTCTGCATTGTCCAGGTGCTTAGAGCACTAGAGTATGTGAAAGCAAAAGCGGTCTTCCACTATTCATGAAGGTCATGCCCTGTTTTGTGTATTTCCATATTTTTAACCCTTGGAAGCTATCCAATATAGAATATCCCTTTCACTCAACTGAAATAATGTAAAATGATTTTAATATATCTCAATATATAGGACATTATTTTGATTACTATAATGGCCTTTATATACATATTTTTACAGCAACTGATATAGCTTTTAGTTAAAGGAAACAAGTTGCAGAATACATATTGAATCATTGCAAAGTTTAGTTGCAAATGAGTGACTGACTCTCTATTCCTCTCTTTGCCTGTATATCACAATTGGATGTCACACAAACAGATAAAAGAAAGTGGTTCTGTAACGTTATTTACTGAATGTCACAATAAGCTGGCAGTGCATTTATGTGGATATAGCATGACACCCAGTTAATTGCAAATTTAAATGTATTCAGCTCTTTATAAGCCTTCAGTTTCAGAAGTAATGGATCATCAAAACACTGGAATAAAGTATGAATACATAAATGTCAAACTGAAATGAACAGAAAATCCAAACGTACAAGAATTCGTATAAAACAAAGACAGTCTGTTCTCCTAAGCTTAGTGGTTGTTTTCTTACAGAACATCATATTGTAATAACCTGAATGGGAACTGAGAGATTAGAGGGTATTAGGTATGAAACATAACCATGATCATCAGTTTCTCTTTTAAGATCTGTCATGCTGTGGTTAGTTTTAAGTGTTCATAGTCTCATCTTTAAATCATGATTTGAATAAAAACACAAAATGGGAGGAAAACTGTCACACATCAATTCACACTTGTCAGAAAAAAACATGTTCCCTAATAAATCCATCAAGTTAAATTCAATGTACATAACAAAATATAAGTAAAAGTAGAAAAGACTGTCAAGTGTAACACATTCCTACAAAGGATACAAGAAACAAAAAATTCCTCAGTAATGACAGGTTTCTATACAGGGCATAAAACCCAATTTCTCACATGCGAAAGTAAAAATTATCAAGATGTGTTCAATTTTAAATAAAGCTGGCTGTTAAACACTCACCATGAATGGTAAATTCCATGCCATCACCAATAGCCACCTCCAGCTGTGTCTGGTCTTTGGGACTCTTCTTGTCTCGATAAACAATGCCATCAGCCATAACTTCATCTGCTGTGAGGTCAAGATCAGTGTCACGCTCATGGGCATCTGCAGTCACACAACCCCAACCCATGTCAACCCCCCAGTAATCACATGACCAACATCCAGCTTAACAAGATGCAAGTTTTCATGTCAAATTGCATTAAACACGTATATTTAAACATAACTGCACATAATATTTAAAAAAATGCAAGTTGTGAAACAGTATGAATCACGTTATGGCATGCTGTTTCTTAAGCATGCTATATGGAGAACACACGCCTCAGTCACATGTATGGTGGGGATGATAGCACTTGAGGCTTGCCCCTCCTTATTACTGCTGTACTCTCCTCCAACCTGCCAAGGCTGAAGTAACCAGCCTTAAGCATTTTTAAATAGTGATGGTTAAAACATGGTTGTCACTACCCACAAGAGAACTGAAGGGAACTGTAGGGAAGAACACTGAAGGAAGAAGAATACAGCTTCAACAAGAGATCAATCCATGGGATTTCTTTATGTAGTCTCATTGTAGCATTTTGTAGTACAGTAACATGCAATGATGTTTTAGTGAGTTAAGTGTAGTACTTGCTCTTTACCTCCAAAACCAGAGCAACTCTCCACTTAGCCAATTAGTCATGGTGGCAACAACTGTCACCACACCAGTTAATCATACAATTAAACTGTTATTCACAGAATATAAATATATTAATCTACTGTTATGATGACTAGATATACAACAGTTAACAACCAACCACTTAAAAGCGGCAGTGGTAAACTTACATGCCACCTGTTGTAACACCAAAACACTCAACAATGGCAGTATTAATCTTAAATAACACCTGATGTAATAGTAAAACACTGAATATTCTGCCCAGACATCATACTGCTTAGTTTCAACTGGTTCTCAGTATAAATTCTAACTCTCTGGAATATCAACATAAAACTAATTTAGATATGCATGCGCTTTCTGTGAGGTGAAAACCAAACTTGTATGTTATTTACAGCAACTTCACCATTTAAACCACTTATTCCCTTATGATTTACTTCATGGCACTGTCACTAGCTTGTATTATATAGCAACAAATGGTGGTGGTGGTGGTGGTGGTGGTGGTATTTAATCATCCAGGAATGGGGGACTTTAAATCTTTTTTAATGGGGGTGACAGCCACATTTTAACACATGGTTTCAGTATTAGGACTGAAGAACATGCGATGCTCAGCCATGAGTATCACACACATGCACTGTTGCAGTAAGACAATGCACAGGACAGGAAGGTTCACAGTGTTTTGGAAGAATCTGCTACATGCATCTTCAGGGTAGCAAAATAGCAATATTATTTTTAATTTTATTCTTCCAGCATGAAGATGGTGCAACAGGTTTCTCCAAAACAATGGCAAACAGCTACCAAACAACATGGAATCACACCCAAAAAAACACTCTTCATGTGTAATACAGAGTCGCAAGGCTGACTACAATCTCCGTGTGCACAGCATGACTACAGTACATATTCTAAACTGGATTTTTATACATGTATATGGTGATGTTTAGCTTTAGAATGAGTCTGATATTTATATACACTAACTGACATGAACTAGAAGTGAAATGTGAGAATACAGAATGCAACTATCTACTAAACACAGAAAACAAATTTGTTGTAAAATGTGAACAACAAGAGCATATATCCATCAGGGTACCGCTGAAGATAGCAAACAGTTTCACAGTTGAACTGAAGTAAACAGAGTACATAAAAGGCAGAAAACAAGAGATGTGTTACACTGATTCATTACATTACCATGTACCTTACACATTAAATATGTAAAAACTCCACAATGGTACACATACCAGCTCTTATTATGTGAATGGGCTGAAAAGTTTTGCCTCCTCTGTCATACTTTTTACTAGAGCAATTAAAACTGGATAATACAGTAAGTCACATGATATCTCCCCTCCATCATACATAACCTTGAAACCACAGCTATCTATTACTCCCGTTCAGTGCCAGTAGAAACGGAAGGCTGTGAGGACATGCAGGTTCAAACGATGTGCCATTATCAAGTTCTTGACTGCGGAAAAAATTCCTCTCACATTTGTTGTCATAAACAGGCAGTGTATGGGGATAAATGTGTTGATATAAGCACAGTTAGATGGTGGGTATGGCAGTTTAAGCAAGAAGAAGTGGGGGAAGCAAGTTTGTGTGACATAGCAAGGCTGGTGAGGCCAGTGACTGTAACAGACAAGTCTCATCAAGAGCAACATGAAAAATAATTACTACTGAAACTGGAGGAGATTAGGTGGAAAAGTGATTATGCACAATTGTCAATGACAGTTAAAGGTGAATTAATTTTTTTTGTTTCACTTAAATATCTCCTATCCTTCATTTTTTATTTTGCTGGAGGCATAACTTTTCAGCCCACCTTCATATAATAAATGTCATATACAGTTTGATTAATAAAGATCATCATGAGGAAGACTTCCATGATTCAACAAGTGACACTGCCAAAGCTACACTTGATAACACACAACAGGATAAAATGAGTACAGTATACATCTTATGAGTGCACATGCAGTGAGTGTATGCGCGCGTGTATGGTGTATGTTGTATGGCAATTACTGTAGGTATTTTATCCTGTTGTGAATATGTATCAACTAGTGACAGTGTCAATTTCTGACCCATATATGTCTTTCTAATGATGCTCTCTATTGACTGAAACATGAATGAGATTCATTAAATGATATTACAAACTTGCACGTGTAAGGTAATGGCACTTTTTTCTCCACAAACAGCAAGTTACATTTGCAAAATTTCCACAGCCACAAGAAACTATATTCCACTTACATCATATGTACATAGAATGACAGCCTGGCAAATCACAGGCACTGAAATGCAGTGGCCAGTGATCTCAAAATTAAAAATAAAATTTCCACTGTATTGTCATATTTCTTTTTATGTCTTTTTATGAGATTTCTCTAAATTTCTGGACAGCTTTTCTTTATTATCGCTTTGAAATGCTGTTACTGCTATTGCTTACATTATTCAGTCATCTTCTATTAGTTTTACATATCACAGTAGTGTTTCAGGACAGCTCAGTTTGTTTACTGATTAGGCTACAGGCTGAACTCAGGATGCAGTCTAATTCCTGGCAGGGGCAACAGATTTTTCTCTTCTCCAAAATGCCCAGACTGACTCAACCGTTCCCCCCACTCCTACTCAACATGTGCCAGGGATTTTTTCCCTGGGGTTACAGAAGCCAAGGCACAACGTGACCACTCACCTGCAGCTAATGTTCACATTAAGAATGAATAGAGTTATAATTCTACTGCCCCTATTTGTGAGCATGGTGTGAACAGGGACAATTTTATTAGCAGTACCTAAATGCTTGTCCATTGCAGAATTTAGATTCTGGCACAGAATGCAATGTACAGCTTGTCACGCATAACCTATGTAGGTACTGCTGGATAAAATTTTCTCAGATTTGCAACCACTTGACGAGGATATCAGCCTGAGAAGAGTTTGTTGAATTCTGTCACTGTGAAAGCTTCACGACACACAGATTATATGTTGTCATAACCATGTTACCCAAACTACTGTTATCTGAACCAAGAATCACTCAGAATCTGAGATTAGCTAAGACTCTAATGTAAAGGAACTGCCATCCATTCATTATCACTCAGCTGGCTCAATGGTGGACCACTAGCCCATTTAGCAGGAAATCCTGAGTCTGACTCATGGTTTTGTATAGCATCTGTTCATATGTTACTAAGTTAACAACCCTTTAATAGTGTGTCCTGTTACTAGAAAATTTCAACATTACTTTGCTAAAAAAAATGCAAAATACTTTAGGTAAGAAAAAACAACTAAACATAACTACAAAGTCTGTTTCTTAAGTGCATAAATAGTTACCAAGATTGAAGTGAATTCCTGCATGTCACACATTCAATCAATCAAACCAAGTATTTGACAGATGTCTGGAATTTTTAAATAGTACAATGACTACGTCTAGAATAGGAAAAGCTGTCAGTTCAGCAGGAGGTACTGTTTCACTTTGAAGTGTTCCACATGAATGTGAAATGACTAATATGTTAAATAACAAAAATACAACACATGTCACATGCTGCAGAGTCACTGACACATTAGGCTATTTGTACATTCTTCACATACTGACTGAAGAAGCCACCACTGTAATAACAGAACACATTCTACCAAGAGACATGACGTTCTCACAGCGGTGTTACATAGGATTTAGGGCTTCTGGGATGTGAGACAGCATGACACCCCACATGACAAGAATCCTCAAAATATGGCCCATTTTACACGTGTAAAATAAGCAGCTAATGTACAGAGTGGTGTAAAACGCCAAGATGCAGTTTCAATGCCAGAGATTTTGCTGTTTTCCTTGATTGTGTTAAAGTAACAAATAAGTTTGAAAAAAGGATGGAATAAACAAAAAACATACACCTGTGTGGGTGTGTGTGTGTGTGTGTGTGTGTGTGCAGGTGAAAAAACTACATTCACCTAAAAGTGTGAACCAACATTGAGCAGCACATTCACGCACGCACGCACAAGGACAAGCAATCTGATTGGATATAAACCTTCTTTCCAACTGGAGGAGGGTCCCTCACCTGGCGTCTGATCGGATATCTGATTGGTTAATTTGGCGCGCAACATTTTTGCCACATTTAGTGCACTACGTTTAATCCAGTTAAAGAATCGTGAGAAACGATCGAACGCCTCGGCAATCTTGTTGGTTTCGTTGTCAGCTGTTGGTGCCGACAGACTCGATGAACCAAAGTTGCTGAGCAGAAGAGCCAAGAACAGATTCAGTACCTGAAATGTACATCAACAACTGACACTATATCCACTAACAGCACTATATGCATTCCTGTGATTTAGTAAACATTGTTAAATATGTAGAAATAAAAGAAAACATATGCACTGTTATGAAAATTTATAAACGCATGCCAACTTCAAGATTAAGTAAAACTGTACAAATAATGCTAAGCCAAGAGGTTGGGAGTAACTTTGCCTTTTAGACCCAACTGATTATGTCTTAAAATATTAGCCTGAAGATAGGGGTCAATACTGTTCAGAAAAGTGTTTTTGTTTTACTGTTCATTATTTTTATTACTTTCATTAATTCTACAACAGACAGGAGAAAAAGTCCAAGGAGCCAACAATCTTAAATGAGTTTTACTGTTTGAAACATCTCTAAAAGATGCAATTCACTGTTTAAACAGGCATCTAACAACCTGAAATATGGCCCTCTGTACTACACAAGATATTCATAGGATTCATGGACAACCAAATTATAGTCACGGTACATAATGTTACATGCAATGTGTGAAATCAAACAACATGAAAAATTCCTTGGCATTATGTGGAACTTAAAACACAATGCACATAATCTGCCCTAACACTTTCTTTGATAAAAATGCGTTTCTTTACCTGGACATACACGTATTAAATCATTACAGTTTCTTCACTAGTGCCTCTCAAATGGTTCAAAACAAATATATCTAGGTAAAACAAACAAATATTCATCCAGAAAAAGTGGAAGTGTAATTATCAACATTTGTACTGACAGCTGGAACATATAGAGAGATTAAAGATTGTGTAGAATTATCAAAAATGTCAGGCATTGTGTGAAATATCATCTGTTTCGTACACTACATTGGCACTCTGTACAATACGACCTATTTAAGTGAAGCCGACCTAGATATATCAATCCTCTAAGCTTATGTAACCTAACCTGTCTCTAAACTAACCTACCTAAACAATCATATTTGGATAAATATTGCTGTTTCCAGATCAACATGACTGTAGCAAATAACAATGCTTTGTTCACTCTTCTAACAACAAAGTACACTGTCTTATTTACTGTATTGTCTTATCACTCCTTACAGATAAAAGCAGAAGTAGTCTGTAATTCACACATTTGTGTTTGATTACTATTCTTCTGACTCCTATTATGACCCTTCCTAACTCTCTTGATATTTTATACAATACTTATAAACAATGATGAATACAACAAGTAAAGGCAACACAATCCCTGTACAGACCTGGACAGGCCCTGAGGGTTCCAGGAGGTTCAGGCTCTCACATTTCAAGACAATTGGCACATGAAGCCCTACACACCGGCCGCCTTACCCCCCAGGAAATATTCCTGGTACTCATTTCTGTCAGAGGCTAAGTCAACCCCAGGGTCAGAGTGCAGCTGGAAGGATGATGTCAAGGAAAACTCCAAAGACACCATCGGGAATCGAACCCGTGACCTTCCGGCATGTAGCACAGTGCCCCAACCAACTGTGCCACCAAATGCCCTGAATATGACAAGTACAATACATATTATCAAAACCCATAAATTTTATAACTCACGTCAATTGTCAGGCAGTATATGGAATGTTCAAAAATTCTGTTTAACAATGAATATAGTGCCTAGCAATAAACACTCTGCCTGCAACATACAGAACTGCACTCTTAAACCTGTCTAAATGATAAAATGGAATACAAAAATCATACATCACAACAATTCAAAACTGAAGGCAGTGATACTCACAACCAAATTCCCGATGACCACAGTAGCCAAGAAGAATGGTATACAAGACCAATCCCCAACAAGCATACAATCCCACATGGATTCAATCCACTCTCCACACAACACTCGGAATACAATCATAAATGAATGCATGAAATCTGTGAAGTTCCATCTTGGTATTTCTTTGTCTGGGAAACGTTCCACATTGTCTGCCAAAGAAAAGCCACAATTTAATGCATTACTTTCTCCATTCTTTTCCCACAGTTCTGTGGCCCAACATGGGCCATGGCCTCCTCATTCTTGAGGTTTCTATATAAATCACAACAATACACCACAGTCAGTAGGTCTCCTCTGGATGAGTGATCAGTGGTGCAAAGACCTCTATCCGACAACACACAACACTTGCAACAGAAAAACATCCATGCCCCCAGCGGGATTGGAACCTCGATCACAGCAAGTGAGCAGCTGCAGACCTATCCCTTACATCATGTGGCCACTGGGACCAGCTATTTGCCATATGCAAATATAAATTCATTTTGCTTTCCACTGTTCATAACCCACATGAGTTAATATGCCAAACACCATTCTACAGTGGATCACAAAGGTTAAACTAAAAAAATGCAATTCTGAAATATCAAAATGGTTTGGACAAAATACAAAAATGGAAAAGAGAAAACATCTCCATCTCCAATTATAAACCCATAATTTTGTTGCTTCCATCACAGCAGTGACTTTGAAGTTACAGTGACACCGTGCAGTCTGGTAGTGTGTACCAATGCCCCAAATGAATCTGTTTTTTCCACCGTCATGGTAGAAGAATGAAGGCAGCAGATTCCTTCAATATGCTGGTATTTGTCTACCAAACTGCATGGCACCACAACTTACAAAAGAGTCATCTTCATATAAAGGACAGATTTGTGCCGAACTGTTTATTCATTATAAGAGAACAATAAAGAAGAGCTATGAAATAATTTCAGCATGCACTCTCAATGAAATAAAATTCAGGATACGCAGAATGTTCATCTTTGTAAAAAGTGTTCATGGCAGCACTACATTTGGACACAATCAGGATGATCTTTAGGCATAATTATAACATTTGCACAACCAGAATAACAGTCATGCATAATTAGGATAACATCTGGACACAATTAGGATAACATTTAGGCACAATTATTATAACATTTGGACAATCAGAATAACCTTAAGGCATAATTAGGACACAATCAGGATAAAATTTAGGCATAATGTTTGGGTAATCAATAAAACATTTAGAAAAAAATTAGGATAATGTTTGGTCATAACCAGGTTAAAATTTAGGTATAATTGGGATAATGTTTGGACATAATCAAGATAATATTCAGATCCAGCTGTTCAAGTTCTAATTTTATATTTTAGTGAATACAGTAAAACTCTTGAACACAAAAAGGTGAAAGCACAATTGTTTTGGGAGTGCATGTGAGCCATACCAGTTGGGTTTGGCTCAAGGCCGTCTCCAGGCAGAAGCCTGTTCACTTGAACTTTCATCTCCAACCTTTGGTTACCTAGCGGCAATTGGCTGCCGTGAGTGGGCTAAGGGGGTGAGGGGGGTGTGTTGGGTGAGCTTTGCTCAGGGCTTGTGTGGTCCGAGAACTTTCTCTCGTGATCCAGCTCTCGTGGAAGAAAGGTTGACTGGCGAGGAGCGATCTGCCTGACCCAGCGGTCTACTGCATGCGGCGCAACGTTTTGGCATGACTGCATACTTCGTGATTCGGTCCTGGTTCTTCACTTTGCCAAACTGAAGTTTTGGCGGTGGGGCAGGTCATGCCCAGTGTCGCGCCGGCGGCCGGGGGTGCTCGGTAGAGGTAATGGCTTCATGCCATATATTTCCATGTCCGGTTATGACATGAATAATATAAACGTGCTTCTAGTGTTATGTATAGGTTTCAAGAGCAACACTGTGTAAATAAGTATAGTAGAGAATAAGTTTGTATCACTCTCAGGTTTATTACTGTTTTGTACGTAACTCTGTGACCTCTGTTCAGTGATACGAGTTGCCGCACGTGTTTAGCTATCGCTGTGGGGCCGAAGTTTGCCGCATGCTAGTCTGACTGGGCAGACTAGGCTAGTGCGGGCCTGTTATGAAGCACGATTGAGTTTCGCGAGAGCAAAACATTTTCAGTGAGCGGTTTTGTTGGTTCTGTATATTTCCTTCTTGGGTTACTCATTTCATGTCCATGCATTTTCTAAGGTTGTCTATGTTAAAGTGTCAGTCTGATATTGTTTGCTTGTCAGTGTTTCTAGTCTTGATTAATTAAAGTATGTATGTCAGGCTACATTCTGTATGTGCAACAGTGCTATGTTGAAGTGTCAGCCTGATATTGTTTGCTTGCTAGTGTTTCCAGTCTGGTTTAATTTACGTATGTATGTCAGGCCACATGCTGTATGTGTAATAGCGAACCCAGCGCTGCTGGCTCTAGTGATCTCTTTGTTTCCTACCTTTTGTATGTACTATCTACCTAGTCCTTATAATATATTGTTTACTTGTTTTATATCCCTGTGCTGGGTACATGTGTTTCATGAGACTCTGTTGCTTACTCTATCCCGCAAGAAATCCTCGCCGCAGAGCTTGGTCACCCAAACAGCCGGCAGAGATAAACAGAGTGCCGAGCCCCCCCACCATCTGTGCCACCTAGTGGGGCTCACATGGTCCATTAGAAGCTTCTTGTCACCCAAAATTAGGTCATGGCCCAGGATTTGGGAATTCCTCTTCCATCAAGATTAATATGTTGGTATAATTGCATCTGTCATTCCAATATTTCACAAGAGCACAGAGCCCATATTCAGTAGAAATTTATATTCGATTGTCCTTCAAGGGTTATTTACCTTACATAACGCACTTGGTTTGTAAGTGACCAATTCATGATAGTTACACCAGATGGCAGTTGTCAGTATTACACAATCAATATGTACCTAAGCTGTGGTCTGAATTGCAGCATAGTACTTTGCCAACAACATCAAGCTAAATACTTTTAAAATTTATGGCATGAATAATCAGTAAAACAGTCATCTCATATTATCCCTCTAGGGTTAAAATGTACAAAAGCAGATCAATTACAGGGTTATCTGTGGAAGGAATAGCTAGAAACGCTGTGCATTAGAGCATGAACATTATGTTAATTCCATCATATGACGGGGCTGAGGCTAGTAATGTACACAAGTGGCTCACAATGGAGAAAGCACTCTGTAATCAAGTATGATGGTGATAACCACAACAAATTACCACTCAAACGTCACCATACTTTATGTTGGTATGTCAACACATTCAAATCCTGTTTGAGACTGAGGAACCATTCAGGTTTATAGGGTTTTGACAATAGTGGATTATAACATATGTAACATCCAATGATAACAGTTTAGCTCTTTCTCAAGGCCCTATTAGCAAAGGTTCTCCAAATCCCCTTCCACTTAAAGACAGAGACATATCCAGTCTCCAAAATGCTGTGGGTCCATTAGCTTGAGATGAAGGACCATGTCTAAAATATCCATATCCAATTTAACAGGCCTCCCCCAAATGCAACCAAAATTAAAACTGGCCCATGCTATTTACCTAGTGTACTCCACCACTACAGAATATAAAGACTTCCTACAATGGGGTGTTGATAAGTCCTTAGCCTGACATACTTCCCAATGTTGTAGGACGGAATCGACAGTGTCGTTGGAAAGAGAGGTCTGTTCATGTGCCGATTTGCAAGTCTTTTCTTGTTACAGAGGCTGAAAGGAAGCATGTCAGCGATTTCAGCAACATCGAGATGCGAGCTGTCATCAAGTTTTTTTCCTGCAAGGCAAGGCAAGGCACCATAGGAAAATCACGCCATTCTGAAAGAAACATTAGGGGAACATGCACCATCGTATGCCACCGTCAAAAACTGGGTGGGCCAGTTTAAACATGGTGATTTTTCCACCTGTGATGCACCTTGTCTTAGACGACACAAAACAGTGACCATCCTGATGATTATTCATCAAATTCATGACCTAATCTTGGAAGACCGCCAGATTTCGGCTAATTCAATAGCTCAGCAACTGGGCATCTCACGTGAGCGGGTTGGGTCATCATTCATGGAGATTTGGACATGTGGAAGTTCTCTGTGTAATGGGTTCTGAAATGCCTGAACATGGATCAAAAACGTCAACAGTGCCAATCGTCTCAGCAAAATTTGGAATTTTTTCAGCGCGATCGAAATGATTTCCTGTCGCGATTGGTGATCATGGACGAAACCTGGATGTATCACTATGACCTGGAGATACAGCAACAATCAATGGGGTGGCAGCATAGCAGCTCACCCTACCCCAGAAAATTCCAAGTGCAAAAATCCGCTGGAAAAGTTCTCACCTCGATTTTTTGGGATCAAGATGGCATCCTCCTCATTGATTATCTTCCAAAGGGTCAAACTATCAACGTGGAGTATTACTCATCTCTGTTGGTGCAATTGAAGGACATTTTGAAGGAAAAACGCCGCAGAAAGTTCACTAAGGAGGACTTGTTCTTGCATGACAATGCCCCTGCTCACTGGGCACTTGCAACCCAGAAGAAACTGGTCTACCAGGGCTTCCAATGTCTTGTTCACCCACCCTATTCTCCGGATCTGGCCCCGTCATACTACCACCTGTTCCCTGGACTGAAAAAAACAATTGAAAGATCGCCATTTTTCATCTGACATGGAGGTCATTGCTCCCACGGAGACATGGTTGGATGGACAACCTTCTGAAATATTTTTTAGTGGCTTGCAAAAGTTAGAGCAATGGGCTAAGAAGAGTATTGAGCTACGTGGGGAGTACGTTGAATAAATCCTGAGTTTGGTCGCTGTAGCTTGTTTCCTTCCTGGTCGGGCTAAGGACTTATCAGCACACCCTTGTACTATGACATGAATTGCAATCTCGCTCTAACAAATTACTGAATTAAGACCAATATTATGTATCACTTACCAACATAATTTTTCCCAAACAGCTGCATGCCCATGACGGCAAAGATAAAGATGATAATACACAGCACAAAGGTTAAGTTTCCAAGAGCACCAATTGTTCTACCCATGATGGAAATGAGCAAGTTTAATGTCGGCCAAGACTTAGCAAGCTTGAACACACGCAACTGCGAAAGGAAACCGTCACATGTCAGAACAGTGTTAGCAAGCAACCAACAGGTAAAATTAAGATACAATTTACTGTTCATTTAAAATAACAATGGAAAAGGAATAAAAACACAAAACACTCTTTCTTTCTTCAGTTAATGTCATATAGTTCTATTTAGATGATGATCATGATCACGATCATGATGATGGTGATGACGATGACGACGACGATGATAATGGAGGTGGTGGTTGTGAAACACCATCACACTGAGTGGCAGATCTTTTAGCATCACTGCATCTACTGCCATTATTTATCATTAACAGTCTGAAATCCACCTACTTTAACAAACAAAAAACCACAACATGCAACATTCCTAATCAGAATTCAATAATGAATTATACCAGTCCAACATACATCTCACAACATTATCATAATTCCTTGTTATTCTGTCTATTCAGAATAGTTATTTTCCACGTGTGGTAACAAACCAACTGACAAAAAGGATGATTACAACAAATAATATGTCACTCTTCTCATAATCCTGTTCATTTTATTCCTGATCACTGTCCTAAATTCTACTCTCTCTGTTTTACAATTTACAGAACGCCACACGTGATATAAAAAACTTTCGGCACCATATGGTATGTCTGGCTTCTAACAAAAACAGACACTGCTGCAACTTTATAAATCTCTGCATACTACACTACAGGCAGTCAGTAATGACCTACCCCTCAAGCCAAGCTTTCCACTACCAGACAATGTGTAGCAAGTTACCTTCATGTACAAAATCTTTCCTGAGAAGCTTACAATTACAATACTGATCAAGATATATTTTGCTTCTACATGAAGATTAGTCTTATGGGATGTGACACGGAGCAGTTTAGTAGACAGGTACCAACAGTTTGAAAGAATGTGATGCCTATGTCTTTATCATAGAATAGACATCACATGTGCCAAAGACTTTCTATCATTTGTACCTGGCTGTACAGTGTCACATCTCAGAAGCAGACAACCTGCATCAGTATGTTCACAAAAACATGACACTGGAGCCAGATGAATCCAGACCACACATTCATACCCTATTTATCTACGATTAACTACAATACACGTCTGGTTTCCTGGTATCTGGAACACTCCAAAAGCTTGCTTTCCTTCAGAATGAGTATATTGAACATTTCTGGTACCCATGTTTCTGTAGCTCTCTCATCTTCACCACATGTTCCTGAACTTTTCTCAGGCAATGCCTTGCAACTAACACACTGTACCTTCAATTGAAAGTCATAAAGAGTTGTTACATTTTTGTTGTAA
>Ga0123353_10002310_pt1 | contig 23672 bp, 17 predicted proteins | sample TergutLab28metaG_3_FD_92763 | JGI IMG/M metagenome (GOLD analysis project Ga0123353, IMG submission 92763) | Labiotermes labralis P3 segment gut microbial communities from Petit-Saut dam, French Guiana - Lab288 P3 | ecosystem: Host-associated > Arthropoda: Insects > Digestive system > Gut ... | reverse complement strand
CGCGCTGAACGCAATCGGGCGATGAACGGCTCCGTGCGCGAAGTGGTTGCATCGGTTGACAAGCACCCGATGCCAACCACATAACGCGCCCGTTCGCCGTTAATCGTCCGATTGCGTAGGCGCGGCTTATGGAACATCCGCCCGCCCTGCCGCCCTGCTTGACGGGAAACACAATTTACGTTAAACAGAGGGTTTGTACGTCGAGGTTGATACAAATGCAAGAAGCCCCATACGGCTGATGTTTGGGGCTTTCTTTGTTGTCGGGATTTGGTTTTGGATAATTAAAACAGAAAGGCAAGAGGTGTTCGCTGCATTTGCCTTTATTGCCTATACACTTGCTTTTACACAAAACCCAACCATAACACAATTATGTGGAATTTTCGCGTTACGATGTACCCTCATGGGGTAGCCGCGTATAATGTTTATTTTCGGATATACGCCTCGTAAAACATGACTATTAGCCCTGCTATCATAACGACAAGGCTGATAATAAAAGGTATTGTCATACCGTGCGAGCCTAAAAAACTTCCCCTAAGTCCGCCTATTCCATTATAAACCACAGGATTTGTTGCCACGTTGATAAAAATAAATGTTGTGAATATTAAGCCAATTATTGCAAGAAAAATGCCGAATATCATTCTTTTCACAAATGCGACCTCCGTATATAATATAAATTATTTACGATAAATCATAGCATTTCGTTGTATCAAAATCAACGTTAAATAGGGGATGTTTAACAAGAAAGCCACCGGGAGCAAGCAACAGCAGGAAAATTATTACTTTAACTTCTGCCTGAATTAAGCACAAGTTGAGCCGGATATTTCAAAAGAAAAATCGGGATGCCAACACACCGGACACCAGTGGGGCGGGGGCGGGCGGACGTTCCATAAGCCGCGCCTACGCAATCGGACGATTAACGGCGAACGGGCGCGTTACGTGGTTGGCATCGGGTGCTTGCAACCGATGCAACCACTTCGCGCACGGAGCCGTTCATCGCCCGATTGCGTTCAGCGCGGCGTTGGAACTTCCGCCCGCCCCCGCCCCACGGAACACGGGTAGGTAAGACAACCTCTACAAATATTTGCGGTTTAAAATATTTCTACTCCAGCAACCCCTCCAGCCGCTTGATGATCTCCGCCGCGTCGCCGCATCGGAATTCCTCCAGCGCGTACACCGCTTTATTAAACAGCATCCCCGCATCTAAGGAATGCGCCATTACAGGTTTAATCGCCGCGAGGGCTTGCACCGCGTCATAACCTTCGGCGGCTGCCTTTACGTTCGTCAGGATTTCCAGCAGGGCTTTTTTGTCAATTGTGCTGCTTACCGCGCCCTGCTTGGATTCGTTTGCGGCGATCGCGTTGAATTGATCCAAAAAAATTGTCAGCATCTCCTTGAATGAGGGATAATTTACGTCGCAGTGATCCTTTTGCCCTTCTTGGGCGGCTTTTTCAAGCCGTGCAGCCGCGTTACCGATATCCGCCGCGCCGATGTTGCGGAATACGCCCCTTAACCCGTGTACATCGGTGGCGAAGGCTTTCATATTACCTTGCGCCAAATAATCATCCAATCTCCCGATGGTGTCGGGTAATAAACGGGCGGTCATTCGTACCGTTTTTTCGTAGACGTCCGTTTGCCCACCCAACACCTTGAGCGAACCCTCAACGTCGAGCCCGTCGATTCGTTTGAATTGCTCGGTAATGGAAGGCGTTTCGTCCGCGGCTTCACCCGCTTGTTCATTCGCGGCTTTTATGGTCAATTGACGGGCGGCTTCAAGCACTTCGGGCGGTTGCTTGTCGCGCACGTATTTGTTCAGGACAACGTTAAGCTGCCGCAGGTCGATGGGCTTGGACAAAAAACCGTCAAACCCTTTTTCCATGAAAATTTCCGCCTGTCCCGTTAAGGCGTTTGCCGTCAAGGCAACGATGGGTTCGTTATAACCCATGCCGCGTAAGTGTTCCGTGGTTTCGATCCCGTCCATCCCGGGCATCATGTGGTCCATGAAGATGAGGTCGTATACCTTTCCGTTTTCTATTTTCTCGATGGCGGCGCGTCCGCTCGTGACGGATTCGATTTGCAAGCCGTAAGGTTTCATTAAACCTTCAGCGACATAAATGTTGGGTTCCAGATCATCGACGATCAATATACGGCCGTAAGGCATTAAATCGCGTATGGCCTTCCTGCGTTCGCGGGTACGCTCCATACGGAAAAAGCGCAGGTTCTCCGCTGTTTTTGCCCCGATGGTTTCGTCGTTTACCTTTTGCTGCGGGAGCTTGACGGTAAATACCGAACCTACGCCGTGTTGTGAATCCACGTCGATTTCACCGTCCATGAGGTACGCCAGTTTTTGCGTGATAACCAAACCCAAACCGGTACCCTTTTCGACGCTGATTTCCTGATGGAAGCGGGTATATTCGGAGAACAACCTTTCCAACTGCTCCTCCGTCATGCCGAGGCCGGTATCCTCTACGCTCAGCAACAGGTTGCCGGATTCATAAACGATCTTAAGGGTGACTTTGCCGGCATCGGTGTACTTAAAGGCGTTGGACAGGAGATTATTTAAGATTTGTTTGATGCGGAGTTCGTCGCCGATGAGTTTCGTCGGCAGCGTTTCGTCGATTTCGAGCTTAAACTCGATCGGTTTTTCCTCCGCTTTCATGATGTTAAGGTGAACGGTATCGTTGACCATGCTCGCCGTGTCATAGGGGGCGGGGACGATATCCAACTTACCGGCCTCTATCTTCGAAAAATCCAGCACGTCGTCTATAATACCCAGCAACAGGTCGCAGGAGCTTAATATCTTTTGCAGAGCGTCGAGGGTATCTTTGGTTTGTTTCTTTTGCAAGAGGATTTCGGTAATACCCATGATGGCGTTCATCGGTGTGCGGATTTCGTGGCTCATGTTCGCAAGGAAGGTCGATTTCGCTTGGTTGGCGATTTGGGCCTCGTCGCGGGCGTTCCTGCGTTCGAATGCGGTGACCGCCAATGCCATGATGTCAGCCAAGCTGGAGGCGAAATTTTGCTCCTCGATGGTCCACTCGCGTCCGTCGGGGTATTTCTTGCAACGGACCTGCTCGATGCAAACGGTCCCGAAGAATTCGCCGTTGACGCGTATGGGGGCTTCGAGCATCGCGCATATGTCTTTGTTATGGGAAAAATATATATCGGGAAAATCGGGGTTGATGGAATTTTCGACCACCACGCGTTTGTTTAACAATCGGTTGACGTACAGGGAATCGAAAGCCATGTTGTAATCGTCTTTTACGAACATCCTTCCGGTTGCGGCGTCGCAGGCGGCTATACACACCAACGCATTCCTTTCCGGTGAATAACGCCATACCGAGCCGTAGCCGGCATCCGGGGCGAAGCAGCCCTCCCATGAAATACGTTCGGCAGCGGTTTGGATATCGCCGTCGGAAACACAGGGTTCCTTCGTCAGCGACACCAGCGCGTCCGATAACTTCTTCGCATAAGCGATGCTTCCGCGTATGTGGGTGATTTCGTACCCGATACCTGCGATGCCGAGGGGTTCGCCGTTCAGATTCAACGGTACGATCGTAACGGCGAAGAGCGGATTCGTGCCGTCGATACGCGGCAGCACTTCTTCGACGGTAACCGACTTCCCCTTGCGGATGGTTTCGTAGTCCTTCTTTTCGTGCCGTTCCTCCGTTTCGACGGGCAAGCCGAAGGCATCCGCGTCACCCTTACCGATGACTTGATCAATCGTCTTACCGAAATGGTCCAACAAAGCCTTGTTGGCGTAGGTGTAGCGCATGTTCATGTCCTTGGTAAAGATCAATTCGGGTATCGCGTCGAACATGGCGGTGAAGGTGGCCGTTTGCAACGTAAGTTGGTGGATGGCACGGTCGAGGGAATCGGCCTCGGGGTTGAGTAAAAGGCCGGTCGCTTCATTGGCGGCGGAAAGCAATCGCGGTTGGTTCATCATTCGAATTCACCTCTCTAACCGATTGTATCAATTATAACGAAAAAATGTAATGATTTACATAAAAAAAGTATTATCACATGAAACAATATACCCATAACCGCGCACTTATATAGTAGAGGGGTGAACACGATGCGCTTCGATGAAATATATGACGCCACGAAAAAAACCGTGTTGGCCTACATTACGGCCAAGTGCGCGCGTACGGCCGATATCAAGGATATATTCCAAGAAACGTATACGGCGTTGTATAAAGTACTGGAAAAACGCGGAGCGGATTACGTCAAGCATGATAAAGCCTTCGTGATGAAGATCGCGAAACGTAAGGTCGCCGGATATTATTCGTTTATGCAGCGGATGCGCAATATCATATCGCTGACCGCGGTAAACGACGGCGAGGAAGCCGACTTAAGCGGCTTTGACGCGGAACGGTTCATGACGGAGGACTTTACGGTCAACTATGTATTGCTGGAAAGCCTGCGTAAATACCTGAGCGAAAAACCGGAGGTTACGCAGAAGGTTTTCCACCTGGTGTACGGCGTGGGCCTTACCATCCCCGAAACCGCGGAAATGCTGGGGATAGGCGAATCCAACGTAAAAAACAGGCTCTACCGCACCTTAAAGGAACTTCGTGTCAAACTGACACAAGGTTAAAATCGGAAAAGAGGGATTATATGAAAGGCAATGAAATCATGAACCATATCACCCGCGATAAGATGCCGGATATGGAGCAGGTACGCGAAATCTGCCATACGCAAACCGCGCAAACCGCATGGCAAAGGCCGTCCGTTAGGCGATTGCGTTGGTATACGGCGGCGATCATCACAGCGGTTTCGCTGGCGTTCGCGAGCACGGCGTACGCGGTGGGGGTAATGATATACGAACGCAGCCGGTTGGATACGGGCGGTACGTGGGAATACGTCTTCGTGCCGGAGGACGATCCGGAATATATACAAAGGCGTGACGACGCGCATTACGGCAGATTGATATATAACAGTCCAAACGCCGTTATACCTTGGCGTTTCCTGTATGACGACCGCTATTTTTATGATGAACCTGAAAATGCGGCGGCTATTAACGGGATGCTTTCGGGTAAAGTCTTCCTTGCCGACGGAAGTCCGTTTCCTTATGACCTGTTAGTACACGGCACCTTTACACTACCCGCCGTTAATCCCGAATGGGCGGATTACGGCCCGTTCATATTCGAGGGATACCATATCGACAGCCGCGGGCATTTGCTGTACAACGCCGCCGGGGAGGAAATCGGCTATATACGGGCGTGGAGCCAACACAGTAAAATCCTGCGTTTGGAAATCCTGACCGTCGAGGAATATGAAGAAAAGGAAGGCTATAAAAATACATTTGAGGAAGCGGTCGCTTTCTTGGGCAGGGAACCCCGTCTGCCTGCCGTGAACACGGAAAAACTCAACCCCCCTATATTCGATATAAAGAGTTGGGTATCCGTCATGTATGTATGCAATGATACGAACCTGATGAACCGGAGCGTACGCATCCATATCGAAAATGCGCGGGGAAGCGGCGAAATCCCATGGGAAAGATCGTTCCCCGGCGCGGCCGCGGAATATACCATCGTAAATACGACCGTATTCAAAATCACCGGCCATAACTACGCCACACACTTTATTTGGCTGCACGACGGTTTGGTGTACCGCATGTACCCGCCGACCGATGCAAGCGATGATTGGATACGCGATGTGATCGGGAGTTTGGTGCGGTAAAGATAATCATCCCCAAAAAAATAACTTGCGCCCATACGGATGCAAGTTATTTTTATATTAACGGTTTTATTCCCTCGTCCCGAGCGAGCCCTTCGGCTTATTATATTCCTCATCGTAAAAATCCGGGCATATGTCAGCTTGCGTAAAAGCGTCGAGGTATGCGTTTAGGGGATCAATTCGCCATTTATCACTCTGACAGTAGTGTCTATGGGACTTGCAAAATTTGTCCAAGGGCCGCTTGTCGGGCCGTGTTGCGCCGTGCCGCCCGATGCCACAAAGAGCGCATCGCCGTCTGCGGCTTGGTTTGGCAAACCGTCTGTGCCTGCCGCGTCCGTTCCGGTGATAATCCCGCCGGTCATGGTGAATGTGCCGCCGCTTACCATCACGCCGCCGCCGTCGCCATCCATGACATCATTGCCGGAGATAGTCCCGTTGTTCATGATAAACGTGCCTCCGCGAACCCCAACACCGCCGCCGTTGGTAAAATAAGTGGCGGTATTATTGGCAATGGTCCCGCCGTTCATGGTAAACGTACCAAGTAATGACACACCGGCTCCGTCACGGAAGTTTGTAATATTGTATGAAATTTCACCGTTGTGCATGGTAAAGGTGCCGTCGGGACGCACATATACAGCGCCCCTGCTGGAGACGATGCCGGTGATTGTGCCGCCGTGCATGGTAAACACACCGTCTTCGTTCACCCGTACGGCACCGCCGTCGGCTTCCTCGGCGCCATAGGCAGTATGCCCGGTGATTCTCGAACCGCTTTGCATCACCAGCGTTCCGCTGACCGAAATTAACGTTGCTTGATAATTAAATGAATCGCCGGCCAATCCTCGCAGGGTGATGTTGTTGCCCAAAGTCAGGCTTGAACCATCGGCAATCCAAAACATACTGCTGTTACCTGTTAGTTGTATGGTTCGTTCCACGTCCGAACCGATTAAGGTAATGTGTACATTATCTTGGCTCCACCATTCCCCGATTCCATGTCCCCCAAGGGTTTGGTTTGTGTTTAACGTAACGGTATAGTTCCCTCCGGTTGTGCCGATGGCGGTCATTGCGGCGTCAAGGCTGTTGAAGTCTTGCGTTAAGGAACCTGTAACCGCAACCGGTGCGCCGCCGGGCACCGTATTCACAAGCCGGATATATTTGTGGTTATTATTCCAAGCGAACGCGCCGGAACCCGCAGTCGCGCCCAATGCGTTGTTTACCGTGTTTGTACTGTAGTCCCAGCTTCCGGTGATGGTAACCGTACCGTCCGCGCCGCCATTGCCTCTGCCGATGGCAGACTGGTTTCCCGCGCCGCCGCCGGCCGTTGCCGTAACCGTTCCGCCGCTGATGATGATAACACCGCCCGCGCCGCCGGAAGCACCGCCAATGCCCGCAGCTCCTACGCTGCCTGTGGCAGTCACTGTTGGGTTGCCGCGGATAATAATGGTTTCGCCGCCGGCATTAGCGACATTATAACCGCCGCCAATCCCTGCGGCACCCGGGCCGCCCGGGCCGCCCTGCGCGGTTACTACCGCGTCTCCTTCGATTGTAATAATGCGTTCCAAACCGCCGGTGCCACTGACACTGATGCCCGCGCCGCTATAACTCCTCCAACTGCCCCCCCAATATCCTTCCCAAAAACCGCCTGTGGCATTTACAACCGCATCGCCGCTGATGTTGACAGTCCTTGCTATTACCCCGTCGCCCGTTTTGGCTTCGACATTCACTACGCCGCCGGTTATATTAAGATTAAATACATTAAAACCGAACCGGCCGGTTTTGACGGTCACTATGCCGCCGCTGATGTTGACGTCATTTGCTACTATAGCGTCACCTTCATCTGTTGCGAGATTTTGGGTGATTATCACTTCGCCACCGGTAATGTAGATATTTTCGTTTACATAAATACCGCCGTACCATCCTTCAACACCATCATTAAGCTCGATTCTGCCGCCGTTGATTGTGAGATTGCCGCCGGTTTGATACGTCCAATCATCAACCCATACCCGCCATACGCATATCAAGGCGTTCCAAGACGCAGCGTTAATCGTTATATTTCCGCTTCCGATGGTAAGGTCGCCGCCGGTGATTATTATGGCATCCCCATCCCTGCTCGGAAGATGGTTCTTGTTGATCACCAAGCTGCCGTTGCCTTGGATGGTAAGGTCGCCATTAGATCGGATTCCTGCGGAGTCGGCGCTATTTTCGTTGATTGTAGTGTTGCCGTTAAGCACAACGGTGCCGCCATTTGGCAAGATAAACCCGTGCGGTATGGTATGCGTACCGCTCACAAACGTAAGTGTATTCGATGAATCATCCCACGACCAACCGTCGCCGCCCGCGATTCCGGGAACGGTTACCGTCGCTACAGGTGTGTTTGCATACGTCGTGCCGCCGTTTAATGACACGCGAATGGTGTAAACGCGATTCGGCTGGGCGGTATTGGCGGGGAAGGTAAGCGTCGCGGAACGCTGTGTTGCCGTTCCGCCCGCCGTCAACGCAACGCCGCCCACATCGGGGGCGTTTGACGTATTCCCGGGAAGGAACGCGCCGATGTGGATATTGTCGCCGGGGGCAAGGTTAAGCCGCGTACCCGTGACCGTAATAACATTATTTCCGCCCGCTGACGTCATCGTCGCGGTTGCGGGGGATAAACCCGTAACCGTTGGGGGCGGGGTGTCGACCGTTACCGCCGCAGTCGGCGTACCCGGCCAAGTATTGCCGCCGTCCAATGATACACGGATGGTATATACAAGGCTTTCGTCCGTGGTATTCGGCGGGAATTGAAGCCACGCTACATCATAACCGGAACCCCATTGCGGGTCATTCAACACAACGCCGTCGTTACCGCCCACATCGGGGTTGTTTGTTATATTGGCCGCAAGGAACGCGCCTATCCTTATATCTGCCGCGGCAGGTGTATCAAGGTTTGTTCCGCTAGCCGTTATTCGAATCCAACCTCCGGAAGGAGGTCTTGTCGCATGGTCGGTAACCAATCCCGTTACCGTACTGCCTGTCCCCGGCGGCGGGGTTGTTGGCGGTGGCGTGGGGTCGGGTGTTGGTGTCGGTGTAGGGTCGGGTGTTGGTGTTGGTGTCGGTGTCGGTGTTGGTGTTGGTGTCGGTGTCGGTGTCGGTGTCGGTGTTGGTGTGGGGTCGGGTGCCGGAGGTGGTGTATGGTCGGGTGCCGTTATCGGCGGTGCAGGTGTTGCCGGGGGCGGTGTCGGGGTCGGTGACGGTGTGCCGCTGTCCACGAAAATCGTTGTTTGCTGTTCATTGTTGATAATATCCCGTTGTGCCAGCAAGGCTTGTTGTATGATTTCGGCTTGCTTGGCTTCCTCGTCTTTCGCCGCGTCAATCAGCGCATCCAACCGTTGTACGTCCCCCTCGGTAACCGTGCCGATTTCCAACAGCATGGGCGCGTGTTCCTGTATATATTCCAATGTAAAGCTGTCGGGGATTAAACCGATATCAAGGGGAAATACGCTTACCGATTCCTCCGAAGCCGCCGTTATATTGCCGTCAACGACCAAAATATGCCCGGCTTCCATGTTAAAGTCACCGTCCGGGGTGCTTACGTCAAGGGAACCTTCCAACAGCACCGTCCGCGTAACGCCGTTGCGGTTGATTACGGTAAACAGGGTGCCGCGTATACCCATTATAGAGTTGCCCGATTTTACTTGGGTGTTGTTGCCTTCGTTCTGTTGTGCGGCATTAATTGAAATTGAACCCGTGATAACCGTCAATTTAAGGTCGTTGCGGTTCAGTTTGCTGACGTCTATTTTGGTGAAGGAATCCATGGTGACGATGGAGTTATTGTCCATCAGTATATCGAGTTCCGTATCCTTGCCCGTGGTGACGGTGTTCCCTGCGGCAAGCCTTGTACCGCGCGCCGCCCGAAACTCCCTTGCCGCCCCTCGGGTAAGGGTGGCGTTGTTGCCGTTTATGCTTTCAATGACAAAGGTGCGCGATGTTGCCGTATCGGAAGCGTACACGGGGACCGCGCCGAAACACAGCGCAAAGGCCAAAAGCCATGCGGTTATTTTCCTTTTCATCTGAAATCCTCACCTTCCAAGTCTATCGGAACCGTTTTGATTTTATTGTTAAGCATATCGGCTATATAAAGAATACCGTCCCTGTACACCGCCGCTGTGGGTTTGTTGAGCATTGCCCTGTCGGGCAAGCCGTCGCGGTTGCCGGGTTCACCGCTGCCTGCGGCGGTAACTACATTGCCGCTTGGGGTGAGGGCGCGTATGGCATGGTTGCCCGTGTCCGCTATGAACAGAACACCGTCCGCCCAATACAAACCGCGGGGGAAGTTAAATAACGCAAGCCGCGCCGCACCGTCCGCGTAGCCGCCCGTCCCGTACTCCTCGCCCATGGGGATGGGCGAAACGACCCCCGCAACGGTTGTGACGTAACCTTCGGGGGTAATGCGCCGTATGACGTGGTTGCCCGTGTCGGCAATATAGAGGTAACCGTTGCCGCATACGGCAATGCCGGAGGGTTCGTTAAACCGCGCCGCGCTTCCCCTTCCGTCGGCATACCCCGGCACGCCGTTTCTGCCCGCAACGGTGGTTACGCTGCCGTCGGGGGAAATGCGCCGTATGACATGGTTCAGGGTGTCGGCTATATAAAGGTTGCCGTTTTTGTCTATGGCAATCGCGGAGGGGGTATTAAACCGCGCCGCGCCGAACAACCCGTCCGCAAAGCCCTGTACGCCGCCCGCGAAGGTATATACCCTATCGCCGCGCAATAACCGTATGGCGTGGTTATCCCTGTCAACGATGAACAAATCGCCGTTGGGGGCGTACACACCGTCCACGGGCCGGCTGAACAGCGCGGCTGTTTGCGGGCCGTCCAAATGGCCGGGTTGAGCAAAGCCGAAATCGTCATTCACAACATCAAGGCCGAGCAGGGTTTGGGATTTCCGCTTGCCGAGGCGCTTTACGCCGGCGTTATAAGTATCAAAGACAACCAAGCTGCCGTTATTATCGAAAGTCAAACCATGGGGATTGGCGAAGAGCGTTTCAAAGGTGCGCCCGTCCGCGTTGCCAAGGTCGCCGCCGCCGAAATGGGTAAGCAACAGCCCGCTTTCACGGTTATTTATGATAAGAGCCGAAGTTTCGGCGTAGCTGACAGGGTCTCGGGGCCTGAAACTGCCGTCCGGGCAGCCGGTGATAAATTCCATCTCCGCTAGTTGGTATACGAAACCCCGCGCATAACCCGCAATGGTTTCATCGTCGGTAAACAGCGGGTCGCGGGTTACACCCCCCGCAGGGTCAAGCCCCAACCACCGCCCCACGCTTGTGGCTGCGTCCTGCCTTGTCAGCAGGGCATGGGGTATGACGTACCGCACCCCGTCAACGATCGCGCCGCCGACTATACCCAACTCGTACAGGAACATGATGTAGGGACGGTTCTCTGCCCGTATATCCGCCAAGTCCGCGAAAACGGTTGCGTCATATGTACCATCAAAGGGCAACGAAACGCCGTCGCGTTGCAAGGCAGCCTTCGCCAGCATAACAAAAAACGCTTCACGGGTAATGTAAACGTCGGGGTTGGGCGGCGACGCATCCGTCGCCGCTTTTACGGGTACGCTGCCTGTAACCAGTATGCAGGCAAGCGCCAATGACAAAGCCGCTTTCAGCTTATTTTTCAACAACATTTTAATGCCCCCTCTATTTCAAGTATTATCTGTCTTTTATTTTCCACGCAATTCCCTTTTACGGAAATAAAAAACCTGCCGTTTATATTTTAGCAGGTTCAAAATTCCAAGATGGCAAATGTCGAAAATCTTATACATTTTATTTCGGTTTAACCGCGTTCAAACACATACCCTTTGCCGTGTTCGGTAGCAATCGTATAATCGGAAATTTCTAACTTCCTCCGTATTTTTGAAACCACATTCCTGACGGCGGTATCGTCACCCAGCGCAGGCTGCCCCCACACCTGTTCGTAAATCTGTTCGGCGCTGATAATTTTGCCCTCTCTCTTTGCCAAGTAAAACAGCACATCAAACTCCTTGCCGGTTTTTATACCCGTCTCTTTGCCGTCACAGGTTACGGTGTTTGATATGATATTAAAATTAAGCCTCCCCTTAACCAACGCATCGGGGATATCCTTTGAACGGTTCAAAAGGGCTTCAACATTTTTAACAAGCACATTTAAGCCGTACGGCTTGGTTAAATAAACGTCGCCGCCGGATTCAAAACCATCAACGATTTCTTTTTCTTCTCTCAACCCGCTTAAAAAGAGGATAGGGATATTACTGCCCTTACGGATTTCTTCACACAAACCAAGGCCGCTTCCGTCGGGCAGCATGACATCGAGTATGATTAAATCGGGTTGCTCCTTTAATAACAGCTCCCGCCCCCGCGCCAAGGTTTCGGCTTCCAATACACGGTAGCCGCGCATGACCAAGGCTTTCTTGTTCGCTTCTTGAATGTGGGGATTGTCCTCCACCAGTAATATTTTAGCGGGCATCTGACGATTCCCCCTGCGCTATATAAATCGGCAGCGTGAAAATTACCGTCGTGCCCCGATTATGTTCACTCTCCAAGCGGATTGTGCCGCCATGTGATTCTATGGCTTCCTTGCATATAACAAGCCCAAGCCCCGATGACCCGTCACCGCTGATACCCCTTTGAAAAACTTTTTCAAGCATATCCGAAGGAATCCCCGCGCCGTTATCGATGACCTTGAATATGACCATTTTGTAATCTTCGCTGTTTTCATTACCCGCTTCCGCGGTCAGGCGGATAATCCCCGCTTCTGTATAACGGTTGGCATTGCCTATGAGGTTAAACAGCACCTGTATAAGCATATCGGGTACGACCCGCACGGCAGGGCAGTTTTTTTCAATCCCAATATCCAAACGGTTTCTACTCGTTACTAAAATCGGTTCACAAAGGGCTACAATGCGGCTGAATATATCCTCTACAAAAACCTCCGTTCCCGCGGTTGCGCTTTCCTTTGCCACGGTTATATCCAAAAGGCGGTCAGCCAAATGCGCCAAGCGCTGGGCTTCGCTTGAAATGGTCATAAGGTTTTTCTTTGTGTCCGCGTTTATTGCCCCCGCGTCAATTTCCATGTCGGTTAGTTGGGCGTAATTGTCAATGACGGTAAGCGGCGTTCTGATTTCATGGCTTATGTCGGCAAGGAAGCGGGATTTTAATTGGTTAAGGCGGGCAAGGAGTTTGTTGGCTTCGTCCGCTTCCAAGTTGCGCTGCCGTTCCGTAAGCAGTTGCGCTTCCGTGTGTCTGAAATTTATGGCAAGCGCTATTATATTGACCAATACAAAGACCAACGCGCCGATTTGTATGAAGTTAATCGCGAAAAACGCTCCCGGTATTATCCTGATAACCACCTCAAGATAACCGAGAAGCACATTTGCGAGTCCGCTGAATAAAACAAGTACATATTCCGTACCGCGCCTGTCTTTGTTTTTAGCTATTATAACCGCCATATTGATTATGACCGCTATTCCCGTCAGAATCAGCAGCGCGTTAATCGTGTTAAGAAACAGCGGCATTGTGTTGAAAGTATACGGCGTGGCTGCCCTTGTCAGTTCTATAAGAACCGAATTAACAGGGGTAGCGTATTTTACAATCCGGTTAAGGCCGCCCTTAAACATGGCATCTATATAAAAAACAATGAATATCACAACGCCATGTGTGGCTAAACGATTAATGGTCACAGATATTTGGAAACTTATATCGGGAAGCAAGGTATCAATAATCAAAAAATCCATACTGGCCGAGCGCAGCGCGAACATTAAACAAGCCATTGAAAACCAAAAGAAAGCCCTGCTCTTGAAAAATAAAAACATACCCAGAAACAACAACGATGCCATAAGTGTTAAACCCATGAAAATACTGACACGGATATGGTTAAAGTTGTTCATGGTTACAATCGGCAGCCTTTCGGCAAGGTACAGCGGATTCAACCTGCCGCCGCCCGCGGTGGCTAAACCCGAACGCCGGATGATGATTTCCGTAGCATCCGTTCCGGCTACAAAAAAAGCCGTAAAAAATTTTTCCTTTAATTCCGTGCTTTCCACGCTGCCGCCGGGTACGCCCACTTGCTCAATTAAAAGACCGTCTACCCACATGGTCATGGAATAAAGCGCGCTGTATCCGGCTAAACCGTAGGTTGTACCTTCGGTAAGGTTAAGGACAAGGCGGTAAGTAGCAAACGGTGTATGGCGGTTGTCCGCGGCCGTGGTGTTGCCGTTCGCGAAATCCTCCGGGCTGTACAGCCTTTCCGGGTATACTTCAAACAGCGCCGGCGAAAGGAAAGCAATGCGTGACGAAAAATCGAAACGATCAAGCCGTTCGTGATTATCAACATATTCCGAATCATATGACGTGAAAAATATCACGGTAAAAACCAAAGCTAAGGCTAAGAGCAAGTAAAGCAGGGCGGTATATTTTTGTATATGCCGCCCGGAGCTATTTTCGGTTAAAACATTACCGTTAATTTTTCTACTCATCATTTTCGGTTATTATCCTCCTTTGAGCGAATAATGCAAGGCAAAAAAAATTTTTATTTATTTTTAATGGAGTTAGACATTTGCTCGTCGCGAGCAAAAGTTAACTTGTCCCCCAATGGAGGACAAGTCAGGCATAATACCGTATGTAAACTTCTGCCCAATTTGAGCAGAAGCTGAAAGCAAAGGTTATTCCCTCATCCCAACCGAACCCTTCAACCGATTATATTCCTCCGCCACGCGGGTATCGTAAAGGTTCGGAGGGCTTGAAGCAAGAGTAAAAGCGGCTTTCACAATCGCAAGGGCAAGCCCCCAGCCCGCGATGCTCCATATCGGCCAAAACTCACCCCGCCCCGCAACGGTCAACCAAATAAACACCAAAAACGTATTAACCAGCAAATAAACCGTTACCATCATGCGGAAAACGTTTTTAAGGATTACGCGGCGGCGGGCCAGCTTCATAAGCTGCGCGTCATACACGGCGTTAACATCCTCCGTCTGCGGGGTGTCTTCTTCCGTATCCTTCAAATGCTCCATGCCGGCAAGGAAGCGCACAGCGGTTTGCTCCGCGTTCGTCCACACGGCGCGCTGCTGCTTTACGAGTTGCCTTGCGCGGCGGGCGAAGGTTTCGCCTATCTTTACGTTGTTGGAATCGTATAACATTACTTTCGGTTCCATAAGTATCTGCTCCTTTTTTTAGGTTAATGAACGGATACGCCATACTGTTTTCAGGCACGGGAAGCAACCGGCAACCCGACGGCCTTGGAGTGACCCCTCCCGCGTATCTTCCTAATATATACGCGACGGTTCGTTTTTCTGTCCGTTTCTTTTGCAATGGAATTGTAATAATCGGTAAACTGTGTGATAATGGGCGTTAGCAAAGTAATTAAATGGTAATACTTCTTATACAACACAAAGGAAAGTAGGCAAGGGATGTTTTCTTACAGTTTGGGGATTGACTTGGGCACGGCGAATACGTTGGTTTTTTCCAAAGGCAGGGGGATCATCCTTAACGAACCCTCCGTCGTGGCGATCAATACGGTTACGAAAAAGGTTATGGCCGTAGGAGACGAAGCCAAGCAAATGATCGGACGTACGCCCGGCAGCATCGTGGCGATACGCCCCATGAAGGACGGCGTAATCGCCGACTTTGAGACTACGCGTGCCATGCTCCGCTATTTTATCCAAAAGGCGCGCGCCCAGCGTTTGTTTTCGCGCAGGCCGCGTGTGGTGGTGTGCGTACCGTCCGGCGTCACCGAAGTGGAAAAACGCGCGGTGTGGGAAGCCACGACCGCCGCGGGAGCCAGTGAACGGGCGGTATTTTTGGTGGAGGAGCCCATGGCGGCGGCCATCGGCGCGGGCCTTCCGGTGGACGAGCCCACGGGCAGTATGATCGTGGATATCGGCGGCGGTACCAGCGAGGTCGCGGTCATTTCGTTGGGCGGTATCGTTGAGGCGAAGTCGCTGCGCACGGCGGGCGACGAGTTTGACAATTACATCATCAACTACGTGCGGCGCGAATTCGGATTGGCCATCGGCGACCGCACGGCGGAAAATATTAAGATTAACATCGGCTGCGCGTTCAGCCCCAATCCGAACACCACCATGCAGGTACGCGGACGGGATTTGGTTTCCGGCCTTCCGCGTACGATTATCCTCTCCGAGGTGGAGGCAAAAGCGGCGCTGTCCGAACCCGTGGCCGCGGTCATTGACGCGATCCGCTATACCTTGGAACGTACCCCACCGGAACTGGCCGCTGACGTGATGGAATCGGGCATCGTTTTAACGGGCGGCGGCGCGCTTTTGAACGGGTTGGACGAGCTTATCATGGAGGAAACGGGCATACCCGTACGCGTGGCGGAAGAACCGCTCAATTCCGTAGCCATCGGCACGGGTTTGGTGCTTGAACATATCAAGGATTTGAAGAATATATTAATCTCCCCAAGGAAGCTGAGGATGTAATGGTCGATTTCCTGCACAAACGAAAGCGTACGTTCCTGCTCAGCGGGATGTGCCTGTGCGTTTTGGCGATGATTTTGTCGGTCTTCCCCGGTATACGCCTGTCGGTGGCGGAGCAAGGGTTGGCGATGGTCGTCGTCCCGCTCCAACGGGGTGCGAATACGACCATCTTATGGTTGCAAGGGCGTTTTGCGGCGATGGCGGACAACGCAAGCCTGATTGCGGAAAACGCCGCCTTACGGGAAGAAAATATCAAACTGACGCTTAAAGTGGAGCAATTGCATTTGGCGGGGGAAGAAAATTACTATCTGACCAATATATTGGAAATGCGCCAGCGCTTCCCCGAGTTGCCGACCGTCGGCGCACGGGTAATCGCGCAGAATCAAAACAACTGGCGTTCGCGTTTTTCCATCGGGTCGGGCACGCGTGAGGGCATCGAAGCCAACATGCCGGTGCTCGCGGGCGACGCGGTAAAGGGTATTATTCGCTCCGCGTGGAACAACCACGCGGAGGTGATCACGATATTCGACGGCGAGTTCTCCGTGGCGGTACACAGCATCAGGGCCGAAACAGCCGGCATCGTACGCGGGGATATCCAGTTATCGCGGGAAGGGCTGCTGCGCATGGATTTGATCGCCGCCACCTCGAATATCATGCCGGGCGATACGCTGGTCACTTCGGCGTACAGTCCTTTGTTCCCGCCGGGGTTACCCGTGGGAACGGTTTTAAGCGTACACCCCAACCCCGACGGGTTAACCCAATACGCCTTGGTGGAACCCGCCGCGGGTACGAACAGGCCGCATATGGTGCTGGTGGTTACGGGGTAATGCTGCGCGTTCCTGTTATGGGTGTACTTATATTGTTTAACTACGTATCGCAAACCACAATATGGCCGGAGCTGGCTATATTGGGCGTAACGCCCGATACCGCGCTGATATTCATCGTCAGCTACGGCATGCTGCGCGGGGAGATTGAGGGTGCGCTGTTCGGTTTGGCTGCCGGGTTTTTGATGGATATATTCGGCGGGGAATATTTGGGGGTGTATGCGCTGATGGGCTTCCTCGCGGGGTATGTCAGCGGCAAACCCTTCAGGGATTTTTTTAAGGACAATTATTTCCTGCCGTTCTTCATTGTATTGGGGATGGCGTTGGTTTATCAGTTTGCGTTGTATGTGGCGTTGTTTATGTTCCGCGGGCATTTGGATTTTTGGTTTTACGTGTATTCCATCATTTTACCAAAGACGGTGTACACAGCGGCATTGGCTATACCTTTGTACCTGTTGGTGCATATCATAAACAAACGCGTTGAAACGTTTGAGAATAACCGACGATCGCTGTTTGAGGATAAGGAAAATGATTGAGATTATTAAAATAGCCGCCAAATATTTTTACCGATTTATCACACACAGGATCCTATGGCTTTTCGTACTCACCGCTTTGCTGTTTACGACATTGTTCATACGCTTGTTCGCTTTACAAATCGTTGAGGTTGACCGCTGGGTTACAACCCCGATTGAAAATATCTTCATCGAAATACCCCTGCAGCCCCAACGCGGCACGATATATGACAGGCACGGCAGGCCGCTGGCAATCAACCACTTGACTTTCGTGGTAAAGATGGACCCCAGCGTAAGCATCACCAACGAGGCATTATTAGAGCTTACGCTGTTGTTCGAGCGTAACGGCGAACGGTTTGTGGATGATTTCCCCATTGTGACACCCGATTCGCCGGACGGCGACTTTACGTTTAACTTTACCGGCACGAATACAGAACGGCGCGCCAACCGCTGGAAGGATGATATGGCCATCCCCAACCACACCGAAGCGACCGCCGAAGAAAGTTTTATGCAACTGCGCAGGTATTTCCGCATCGACCCGGAACTGTGCGACGAGGACGCCAGACGGATATTGAACTTCCGTTGCCAAATATTTATGCTGCGGTTAATCGATTTCCGCCATTACAACCCTGTACCGATCACCTTCGCCATGGATGTTTCCCACGCCACGATGGCGGCCATATCGGAGCAAGGTAATTTTTATACGGGTCTGTTCATCGATATCCAAACCCGACGGGATTACCCCGGCGGGCGTTATGTGTCGCACATCATCGGTTATGTGGGATTGATAACCGCCGACCAATATAACGCGAACAAACACTTGGGTTATACGCAGCAGGACCTTTTCGGCCGCTCGGGTATGGAGAACGCGCTGGAGCTTTTGCACCTGCGCGGCACGTCGGGCTTGCAACGGATAGAGGTAAACCGCGCGGGCCGCAGGATCGGTACGCCGGAGATACTCGTGGAGCCTATCCCCGGCGACGCGGTGTTCCTTTCGATAGACTTGGAATTGCAAAAGACCGCCTACTATATCCTAAAGGAATATTTGACCCAAGCGCTCATCACACGCCTTATGCTGCTGCCGCTGAGCACGGAACTGGTCGCCCAGAATTTGACCATACAAAACGCGCTGATCGCGTTTGTACGTAACGGAAGTTTGGATGTCCGCAAGGTGCTGGACGCGGAACCGGGCAACGGTGCGTACGCCATGCGGCTGTATATCATTGAGCGCGCGCACAACCGCAACCCGAGCGCACGCGGCGAAGGTTTGGCCGAAATACATCGGATCATCGTCGACGGGCTGGAATCGGGGCGTGTTACCCCCGCAAAGATGCTGTTAACGTTGATCGGGACGGGACAGATAAGCGATCCCGAAGAATTGATCACCGCGCGCCTCACTACCCGCCCGCAGGATGCGTTGACGGTGCTGATCGATAAACTCCGCGCGTGGGAATTGACCCCGCAGCAGTTTAACCTCGACCCCTCCACGGGTTCGGTCGTGGTGCTGGACGTCCACACGGGCGGGATATTGGCGGCGGTATCATACCCGTCGTTCGACAACAACAACATGGTCAACGTAATCGATCAGGATTATTTGGCCCGTTTGAATACGGACCCCTCGCGCCCGATGGTATACCGTGCCCTAATGGAAGCCCGCGCACCCGGTTCGACCTTTAAGATGGTACCCGCCATCGCCGCGCTGGAGAACGGCACGATCGGCGCGAATACAATCATCACGAGTTCGGGTAACTTTTCGCTGAACAACGTCCATGTATTAAATTGCTGGGCGACGTGGGGGCACGGTCGGCTTAACGTGACGCAAGCCATCGCCGTAAGTTGCAACGTTTTTTTCGCCGAATCGATATTCCGGTTGGGCAACAATTTCGGGCACGCCACGCGTAATTCGTACGACGCGATCGCCATATTAAATGATTACATGGCCTATTTCGGTTTGCACGAACACACCGGGGCGGAATTGTGGGAGCATTACCACGCGGTACGCCGGGGTTACGACGGTCTGATGATACCTTCGCCGGAATTAAACCGCCATGTATTGGCGGACAATACGGCACAATGGTTGGACGCCAACAACGCGCAGGTAGCCATCGGCCAGGATATTTCGAACTATACCCCCGTCCAAATGGCGCGGGTTATGTTGGGGCTGGCCAACCGCAGTGAGCCGTATCCCCTGCACTTCGTGCGTATGGTGGAAGGACGGCAGGGGCAAATCCTCGTGGACAGGCGCAACGCCCCCGAAATGCCCGAGCCTTCCTTGGAAATCTCAAACGCCACTTGGAACACGGTAATCGAGGGGATGCGTCTGGTAACCGAAGGCAACGCGAGCGGTACGGCATTGGCGGTATTTAGCGATTTATCCATACAGGTAGCCGGTAAGACGGGCACCGCGCAGGAAGGACGCAACCGTTTCGACCATACGGCATTCGGTGCGTTCGCCCCGTTGGATAACCCGCAGATCGCCGTGTACGTAAACGTGCCCTTTTCCAACGCGGACCGCGTGATCAGGCAAATCTCCGCCCGCATCGCACGTGATACGATCGGTGCGGCGTTGGGTGAAAGGGACGAACCGGAACGCCCGCAGCCGTTGAACATGATACGACCGTAAATTACCCCTATCCCCGATAGCGGTGCCGGTAATACGAGAGGGAGTTGTATGTATGCCAAAAGGGAAGCATAGACCATCCGCCACCCCCAACCCCCAATGCGTGGTCCTTAAGGGGCAGCGCGGCGGCATCGCCGTCGTACTGGATCCCAAAGTCAGCTTCGATACGATTAAGCAAGTACTGCGGGACAAGGTTTCCGGTGCGAAGCGATTCTTTGAAGGGGCGAACGCCACCGTCACCTTTAAGGGGCGCAAGCTCACCGAAGCGCAGGAGCAGGAGCTGCTGGACATTATCATGTCGGAAACCACGCTGGACGTAGCCTTCGTGGAAAGCGAGGGCTTTACCTTGCAACCGCAAAAGCCGCCGCCCGCCGCCGCCTCACACTCCTCCACCTTCGCGCCGGTTATGGAAGGCGAAACGGCCTTCTATAACGTCAACCTGCGTTCGGGGCAACAGGTGCGGTACAAGGGTTCGGTCGTGATCGTGGGTGACGTGAACCCGGGCAGCCAAATCGTGGCGGACGGCAACGTAGTCGTGTTGGGCGCGATAAAAGGTATGGTGCACGCGGGGGCGATCGGGGACGATACGTGTTATATTTCCGCGCTTTCCCTCACGCCCACGCAAATGCGCATCGCCAACACCATCACCTATATCCCGCCCGAAGAAGCGGCGAACAATAAGGACAGCGGCCCCGCCCGCGCTTATATCAAGGACGGGCAGGTATTTGTCGAACAGCTTTAGCTGTTCGACATGAGCAGAATCACGAAGTGATTGTGCGAATGGGTAATAACATGAGCAAAATCACAAAGTGATTGTGCGAATGGGTTTTGACATGAACAAAACCGCAAAATGATCGTACAAATGGCTTTAACCACATAAAGGAGCGAATAGTATGAGCGAAGTGTATGTAATTACCTCCGGCAAGGGGGGCGTCGGCAAAACCACCACCACGGCCAACATCGGCGCGGGCTTGGCTTTGCAGGACAAAAAGGTAGCATTGGTGGACGCGGACATCGGCCTGCGCAATCTGGACGTGGTCATGGGCTTGGAAAACCGCATCGTCTTTGACTTGGTGGACGTTATCGAAGGAAATTGCCGCCTTAAGCAAGCCCTGATCAAGGACAAACGCTACCCGAACCTCTACCTCTTGCCCGCGGCGCAAACCAAGGACAAAAACGCCGTCACCACCGGTCAAATGAAGAAGCTGTGCGAACAACTGCGCGAGGAGTTCGATTACATAATCCTCGACTGCCCCGCAGGGATAGAGCAGGGCTTTAAGAACGCGATCGCGGGCGCGGACAAGGCGATCGTCGTTACGACGCCCGAGGTCTCCGCCGTACGCGACGCGGACAGGATTATCGGTTTGCTCGAAGCCAACGAATTGAAGTCCCCCCTCCTTGTGCTCAACCGCGTAAAGATGAGCATGGTAAAGAGCCAAACCATGATGTCGCTGGAGGATGTGACCGATATCCTCGCCATCGACGTGCTGGGTGTGGTACCCGACGACGAAGCCATCATTATCGCCACCAACAAAGGCGAACCTTGCGTATCCAACGAAAAATCGCTGGCGGGACAAGCCTACCGCGACATCGTACGCCGCATATTGGGCGAAACCGTACCCCTCATGGACTTGGACCACGGTGGGTTCGGCACGTGGCTTAGGAAATTGTTCGGAACCAAAAACAAATAAGGGAGGGGTGCTGCGTGCCTGCGGCACGCGTTTGGCACCGAATGCAAATTGGAGGGATTTCTATGAAATGGTTAAACGACTTGTTCGGGCGTAAGCCCGCACCCGCGCAGATCGCGCGCGATAGATTAAAATTGGTACTGACGTATGACCGCGTCAACTGCCAACCCGACCTCTTGGAAATGCTCAAAAACGACATCATGAAGGTTTTGTTAAATTATATGGATATTGACGAGGAGGAATTGGATATACAAATTAGCCAAACGACCTCCGAGTTGAATGAGATCGTACCCGTGCTGTTCGCCAACATCCCCATCAAAAATATGCGAAAGCAACCATAGCGGGGGCGCGTTTTTGCAAATAAGGGATTTCTTTAAATCATTTGATTACGTACTTGCCGTTGCCGTAATCGGGTTGGGTATTTTCGGCGTCGTGATGATCTACGCCGCCACCAACGGTTCCTCGACGCCTTTATCCGTGGTGCTTTCCGATGGGGTTACCATGTGGCGCAACCAGCGGATGTTCGTCATCAGCGGTACGGTTATGATGCTGTTTATCGCGTGTATCGACTACCGTTTTATCGCGCGGTTTTATATCTATATCTATGTATTGATGGTTGCCGCGCTTATATTGGTTTTGGTTATCGGCGGCGACGACGGTACGGGCACCGCGCGGTGGTTTCGCTTCACCGTACCCTTCTTAGGGGTGATGGGCATCCAGCCTTCCGAGTTTTCGAAGGTTTTTATCATTATTTTTTTGGCGAAATTGCTGGATGTAAAAAAAGGGCGTTTTAACCATATCGTATGGCTGGGCTTGATACTGGCAACGGTTGCCGTGCCTTTGGCCTTGGTTATGCGGCAGAACGCGCTTTCCGCCACATTGGTAATTTTGTTCATTTCGCTGGTGGTTCTTTTTACGGCGGGGCTGTATTATCGTACAATACTGATTGGGCTGGCGTTGCTGGTCCCCGCGGGTTTGGCGGTTTGGTTCGACTTGCGGCGCGAGGTGCCGCTGTTTATCCACCATATATTGCAACCGTACCAGTTGGGGCGTATACGCACCGCACTTGATCCGTACGCGGCGAACCCCGACGACTTGTGGCAATTGGAAGCCTCGCTGTATGCCATCGGCACGGGCGGGCTTTCGGGGCGCGGATTTTTGGAACATCCGCACGTCGCGCTCGGGCACAACGATTTTATCTTTTCGGTGGCGGCGTCGCAGTTTGGCTTTGTGGGTGCGGCGATATTGTTGGGCGTTATCGCGCTCATCATCGTCAAATGTATTTACGCAGCGCTCCGTGCGGAGGATTTGACGGGGCGTTTGATCGCCTCAGGTGTGGCGGGTATGATCGTCTTTGAGACCTTCGTCCACGTGGGCGTAGCCGTCGGGCTCCTGCCCGTGACGGGAATGCCCCTGCCCTTCATGTCCTCGGGCGGCTCGATGATATGGGGGCATATGATGGCAATGGGTATCGTGCTGAATATCAGCCTGCCGCGTAAGAAATCGATGTTTTACGAACCTATCTGCGAAGCGGATGTATAAGATGCGACCGGAGGAACGGACATGAATATTGCATTGATCGCGCACGACAATAAAAAGAAACTGATGGAGAACCTCTGCGTAGCCTATCGGCACATCTTGAGCAAACACCGCCTCTACGCCACGGGCACCACGGGCAAGATGGTGGAGGATGCTGTATCCCTGCCCGTCAGCAAGTACCTCGCGGGCCACCTCGGCGGCGAACACCAAATGAGCGCGCAAGCGGCCCTGAACGACCTCGACCTCGTTATCTTCCTGCGCGACCCCCTGCACCCAAAACAATACGAGCCGGATATCGGCTCGCTGTTAAGGATTTGCGACGTGCATAATATACCCCTCGCCTCAAACCTCGCCACCGCGGAGGCGCTGCTG
>Ga0123353_10002309_pt1 | contig 23673 bp, 22 predicted proteins | sample TergutLab28metaG_3_FD_92763 | JGI IMG/M metagenome (GOLD analysis project Ga0123353, IMG submission 92763) | Labiotermes labralis P3 segment gut microbial communities from Petit-Saut dam, French Guiana - Lab288 P3 | ecosystem: Host-associated > Arthropoda: Insects > Digestive system > Gut ... | reverse complement strand
GCGATAGGCGGTGCCGTGGCGGCACAGAACGGCGCCGACTTCCTCTGTTATCTGACGCCGGCCGAGCATTTGTCGCTGCCGGATGTGAACGATGTCAGAGAGGGCCTGATAGCATCGAAGATCGCGGCGCACGTCGGGGACCTGTGCAGGAACATCGACGGCGCCGCCGACACCGAGATGGCAAGGGCCAGGCGGGCCCTCGACTGGGAAAAGATGTTCAGCATCGCCCTGGACCCCGATAAGGCCAGGAAATACAGAGAAAGGGGCTGTACGGAGAAGGAGGACGGATGTTCGATGTGCGGCGATGTGTGCGCCATAAAGATAGTTGACCGCTACCTCAAAAAGGAGTGAACGTCACGTCCCTTCCGGTATCTTGCGGGTCCATATCAGCAGCGATGCGATGATGAAAAGTATCCCCATCACAACGAACAGCAGTGTCGCGACACCGACATCGTTATCAGTTATCACCGCGGCAGCGGCAACTATTATCATCAACACACCGAACAGGAATATCAGCAGCCGGGTGAGCGACAACGACCTGTTCGCGGTCAGATCCACCTTCATCTCGATGAAACCCCAAAATGTTCCGAGGACACCGGCGATCAGCAGCGTCCTCCCGCTACCGGCGAGCGCCCCGTCGAACCCGATGTCCGCGACCGCCATGACGAAACCTATCAGACCCAGTGCACCGGCGATCAGCAGCAGTACCGCCTCGTATTTCATCTTTGTTTCCATTTCCGGGACCGCCGGCCGCACGATGCGGTCGTGTGATTTAAAGATGTCGCGGCGGCCGTCCGCCAGTTTTAAAAAAGGATCGCGCCGGTGCCCCGCACCGGCATACCGATCACTCGTCCGGTAATATCCTGAGTATACCGAGGAGCGGTACGATCAGCAGTGCTATACCTGCGATCACCGCCAGATAGAACCCTATGCCTCCGGCGTCGAAGTGCCCCCTCATCGTGAGGGTGCTGAGCACTACTATGAGCGCACCGACCGCCATGACCGGGACCCTCGTCATGAACATGCTGCGTTTCCCCATGCCCATGAACTCGAGTATCGCGAACACTGCCACTGCCGCCGCGAGCACGAGCACGAATGTTGCGTAATACTTCTCCGGCGACCCTCCGGTGCCTGTGATCATACTCCATGCGGACGTACCTATACCGAACACGGACCACCAGTCAAGGAAGATCGAGACCAGCGCCAGCACACCGGCGATCAGCACGATCAACCCCAGATGATTGATTTTGAATTCCATTTCCATCTCTCCTGAAGTTCTGTGCACCGTCATCGCCGAACGGCCATTTAAAACTTTGACCGCATACGACCGTTCATATCACAAACGGAAAAACGAAAGTGGAGCCACTGGAGGGAATTGAACCCCCGACCAACTGATTACGAATCAGTCGCTCTACCTCTGAGCCACAGTGGCGTTGGTTGGTGCATGAGGACGCACATTATTAATTTTACCGTTGGGAGAACATCTTTTTGAACGTAAGAGCGTCCTCTTCCAGCAGCGGGGACTCGCAGATGAAGGTGCAATCCCTGTCGTGACCGTTCAGCGCGGACACGAGCATCGACATGTCAGGGTCCCTCGCCGACAACGGAAGATGCATCCTCTCTCCCTTTGCGGTGAATTCGATGCAGCTTATATGAAAATGCGGCCGATCCCCTGCGAGCGGGAAGAACTCCTCCAGCAGGGACCTCATGTCATCCTCCGTCCTGAGGGAGCCGCCGTGCCTCGCGTGGACGTGCGCCACATCCAGCACGGGACGTACGCCCTCGACGTTGTCCATGACCTCTGATATCTCCTTCAGCGTGCCCCATGTCGCCGGTCGCCCCATGGTCTCCAGACCGAGAATGATGTCCTTTATCCCAAGGTCGTCAGTGACCTCCTTGCATCTGATCAACCCGTCTATCACGGAGGCGGTCGCTTTCGCCGGTTCCTTACCGTACGAGGCGGCATGTATCACCACTATGTACGCACCGAGATGGTGTGCCGCTCTCACGGTATCGGTGACCCACGGGATGCTCTTCACCCTGGTCTCCGGCGTGTCCGAGTTGAAACTGACGAAATACGGCGCATGGGCGCTCAGCCTTATGTCGCGCTCCTTCGCCATGATGCCTATCTCTTTTGCCTTCGCCTCGGATATCCTCGCCCCTCGGACGAACTCCATCTCCAGCGCATCGAGTCCCAGATCCTTGACGATGTTCAGCGCATCCTTCGGGTCCTTGCTCCTCTGCGGATATCCTGCCGGTCCGAAACGCATGCCTACCGGACGGCGTTCCGTGTATTTATGGAGCAATGTCTTTATCCACGTTCCGTGATGAATAAGGTGATGGAGATAGACCTCGACATCTCACTGGACGCCTCACTGGGTTGCGGGCAGGCGCACCGGTGGATAAAGAAAGGGGACGTATGGGAGGGGGTGCTCTCAGACCGCATCGTCACACTGGAGCAGATGGACGGATATGTGCTGTGCGGCGGTACGGATGACAAGAGGATGATACTCGAGTACCTGGGGCACGGTGACGATCTGCCGCTGATATACGATGAGATATCGGCAGACCCGTTCGTCCGCCGGCTGGCGGATGCCTGTCCCGGGATGCGGATACTCCGGCAGGAACCATGGGAGTGCGTCGCAACGTACGTCATCGCGACGAACGCCAACGTGAAACGAATAGCGACGATGACGGACTCCGTCTGCAGGACGTTCGGCCGCGACCTCGGCGGCCGTTTCTCGTTCCCGGGGCCGGAGGACATCGCCGACAATAAGCATCTGATATCGGGATGCAGGCTCGGGTACAGGGAGGAAAGATTTACGGAACTTGCGGAGAACGTGGCCGCCGGCATCATAAAGATAGATGATCTGGCTAAGTTGGACTACAACGAATGCCGTTCGGAGCTGATGGGGATCAACGGCATAGGCGACAAGGTCGCCGACTGTATATCGCTGTTTGCGTTCGAACATCTGAGCGCATTCCCCATCGATGCGCGGATCGGGCGCGTGATGGACGAACGGTACGGCGTCTCAGGCAGCTACCGAAGTGTGTCCGGATTTGCGAGAGGGCTGTTCGGGCGGTACGCGGGGTACGCGCAGGAACTGCTGTATCACAGCGGCACTATCTTGGGGTCGCAGGCGCACGCCGGCGGCTCGCAGCCCATCTGAACCTCGTATATCTTGGCGAGCATCCCTATTCTTTTCACGACCAGACATATGTTACATATCTCGCTCGCGAACTCCGCGTTCTCCTGCGCTATGCGCCTCGCGGATGCACGGACCTCGTCCATGAACTTGTCGTGCTGCGGATTCTCCTCTATCAGCGGGTTGTCCCCTCTCTTCTTCTTGAGATATTGGGATATGGCCGCGTCCGTGACACCGAAACATCTGGCCACCTTCGCTTGCGACATCCCGTGATTCTCGACCAACTCTTTGGCGACCTCCCTCCTTATCGTCGGGAGGACGTACCAAACGACGAGTTCGCATGGTATCTTCATGATACTGTGAATACCTTAACGGTATTTAAAACAACCGTCGTATCTTTTCTCGATTACTTTTTTATGCTGCCGGGATGTGTTTTATGGTAGAATTCGCAAACATCCCAATCCCTGTCCTCTTCCCTTTTCCGCTTGTCGGGGGATACGCCCAACGATATCGAGAGCTCTTTCACGAACTTGATCGCCTCATCCGACCCTCTCAGGTCCTCGATCTTCGCGCCGGCCACGGTGAGCTTGCCTTTGAACGATCCTATTATCCTGGTGCCGTGCATCACCACGTTCTCGGACGATCCGCACTCCTGTCTTATCATCTCACGAAGGTAGACATGCAGGTTGTCCTGAGTGTTCAGCAGGAACATCTCCTCTTTCCGTTCCGGCATCCTGTCGATGTCGGCGGCGAGCATCCACATGACGGTCGGGTCGTCCCTTCTGAGGAATCCTTTGACTATGAGTCCCTCATTCTCCAACTCAGCGAGCGTCGCCCTCAGCTCACCCATCCTGAATGAGAGGAGGAATCTGTACAGCTGCTCCGCGGAGAATATCCCAAAACATTTGAAATGCTGCCTCACGACCTCCCTCAGCGCCTCACGTGCCGTGAGTCCGCACTTCGGGACGATCGAGTATGCCCGTGCCCCGTCCATGTACGCCATCGATGCGCCCATCAGTCTCCCGAGCGCCTCCAGCGTCCTGTCCGATGAGTACGGGGAGTTCTCCAGCATCTCCCTTCTGGAGACGGGTTGGCGATCCTCTATCAGCGACAATATATCCTTCATCTCATCGTCCGGAACGGCGTTCTTCGCCGCCCTGTACAGGGGCGCGAACTCCATCGTCGTGTATCCCTGGAAACCGGGGATCAATGACATCTGCATCATGCCCCCGCAATCCGCGAGTCTCTTCAGCGGGGTGCGCTCCACGACGCGGGTGAGCATCTCGGCATCCGTGCGTATGTACCCGCGGTCCGCTATCGCGGCCGCTGCCGTCCGGTATCTGAGCGAGGGCAGCGCCCTCTGCTTCTCGATCACATAGCCTGTTATTTCGTCATCGGTGAACGTCACCGGCGTGAATTTCCCTTTCGCATAGAACCCGTTAACGAAATGATATCCCTTTTCGGTGAGCGTGTCGGCCGCCGATTCGCTCAGCTCTGCGGCATCCACGCCGAGCACTTCCCTTATCCTGACGATGTTCTGACCCTTCATCCCGAAGAACATCATAAGGCCGTCGACCGCATCCAGGACCTCCGGCAGCTGGTCCGGGTGCTCCATATCCATCGCCCTTATCTCGACACATCCGGACATCTCCCATATCTCCAGCGCGCCTATCAGGCGATCGCCCAGCACAGCCGGGTATATCCATCTGTCCCCGTATCTGGACGATATCTCGGCCCACTTGGATGCCAGCACCGGGTCCAGCAGCGACAGTATCCTTATCCTGTCGTCGGACGGGTGCTGTTCGTCTATCTTCCGTATCTCGTCCGGCATCACGTACATCGGCGTCTGCGAGTCGCCCACATAGACGGTGGACGCGCCCACCTCCCTCATCAGCATCGGGACATCATCCGGCTGGACGCCCACCGCGAAACGTATCCCCATCGCCGGTACGGGGCCGTAGGCACGTACCGCCTGCCTCGCCAATTCCAGTATCGTATCGCCGGACGGTTCCCCGTGCTCATATATCTCGTAGACATTCTCCGAGCCCCAGTCCTCCCTCTCATCGAATGCTCTCACTATCTTCAGTGCACGGTCCAGTCTGTTGACCGATTCCTTTATCTCATCCTTGTCACCGCCCATCTCCGCGATGAGCTGTCTGGTGGTCGCCCTTCCCATGGACGATATGAATGCCAGCGTCCTCTCGTCCGCTTGCGTTATCGGTTCGCTGCGTACGGATGCGTACCGCTCGCCGTCATCCGAGAGCACATACCTTACCCTGCCGCGGACGAACCTGCCCAGAATTATGCGTCCGCTTTCTCTCATCGATGCCCATTCGTTCATTTTGAAGCCGCTGACACGGTTGAAAACGTCCAGCACGCTCCCGGCCGATCCGTAGAACTTGAAGTAATCCTCTATGGAGTCGAACCTGTCCCCTTTCGAACGCCTGTAACGCTCGACGGCCGAGTGGGAGAACACATTGCTGTGTCCCGCCCTCAGGCGTATGTGGTCCGTTCTCTTCATGTACTGGTCGTTCTCCGATATCAGGAAGCGTCCGCATGAGATCTCGCCGTCATTCACAAGCGCATCCAGTGATGTCCTTGCATCGTTCTCCGGGACGGACAGGGCGTACGCGACCTCGTGGACCGTCGCCGGTGCGAAGCATTCGAGGTGTCTCATTATTATGCTGTCCAATGACTTGTTCCTGTCCTTCCTCTCATGTTCGCACGCGGAGAAATACCATTTGTTCCTCACGATGTCCGTCCTTGTGACCATGTACATCGACTCGAGTTTCCTCAGCGACCTGAACGCAACGTCCTCATCCGTGCCGGACGCTTCGACGATCTCATCCAGCGTCCTGCCGCATGCGGCGGCCAACACCTTGCTGTCGATGTCGCTCAGTTCCCTGTCCTTACCGGTCGCCGACGCATACGTCGGTATCTCGGCAGCAGCCATTATATGAGGGTCGTCGAGGAACACCGTACCTATCCTGCGCTCCTTCAGGAGTTCACGGCACCACTGGTCCGTCGTCCTGCGGTCGGCATCCGAATACGCGTATATGTTACGGCCCCTCTCCCTGAACGCCTGCAGCGGACCGGTCCGCATCAGCATCGGCACTATGTCCTCCTTGGACGAGATGCGCCCGGTCTTCTCCCTGAAGTAGGGTATCACACGATCCTCCGTGAACTCGAACTCCTTGACGGAGTCGCCCATCGCACGGTACAGCACCTTTCTGTGCAGTTCCCGCAGCAGGGCGCTCCTGTCCTCCATCAGGACTATGTCAGAGAATCCCGATAATATCGCGTTGTGCGCGAACGGGGACGGTGTGCCGCTGTACGGTATCACTGCCACGGTCATATCCCCGCGTTCTATCATGTCGAGAACCACACGAGCGTTCTTGATATCCATGTCGTCCTCCAGGACCTCTCTGTACGTCTCCTCCACGACAGGCATATCTTCCATATTGCCGAGCGTCTCCAGCAGATATGCGGAACGTATCTGCTGCCTATTGACGGAGACCGCCCTTCCCATGTAGTTGCGGAGTATCATGAAGCTCCTCGAGGCGGTGTGCCGGAACCTCATCTTGAATATCTCTGAATCCCTTATCGCCTTTCTGAGTATGCCCTCCAGGTCTGCGGAGGAGAGCATTGCGCTGACCTTGTCTATGTCTATTTTCCTGGACGCACCGATCATGAAGCTGTCGTCCGACATCGTCACCGACACGTTACAACCGAGCAGGTTGGATATCCTGTATGCGTATCCTCTCGACAGTGCGTCGTTCACCCGCCGCCCGAACGGGAAGTGGAATATCAATCGGCTGTTACCGGACGGGTCCACATATTCCTCTATGGCCAGTCTTTTGTCGTCCGGTATCATGAGGGCGGTGGTCTTCTGTTCCTTGAAGTAAGAGACTATCGATCTGGCCGAGCCCTCGTCTATATCGAACTCCTCGCACAGCTCCTCGAGAACTATGTCATCGTCCTCTATCCTCCCGGCGAGCTCCCCTCTGAACTTGGCGACCTCCATCGAAAGGTCGAAGCTTCTCGGCAGCATCTCGCCCGCCCACGACGGAACCGTGGGCTTGCGGCCGGACGCCTCCTTCACGTATGCGTTCATACCCTTGGTCCTGACGAACTCGAAGGAGCGTCCGCCCAGCACGAAGATGTCCTTGGGCGACAGACGTTCGACGAATTTTTCGGACAGTTCACCGAGCGACGAGCCGTGGTTCGATATTACTCGGTAGTTAGCCTCCTCCGGTATCGTCCCCAGGTTCATGAAGTAGATCATCCTCGTCCCCTTCTTGCGGCCGAACATGTTGTCCTGCGGATCGTACCATATCTTCGAGTAGACGCCCTCGAACTCGTCCCTGCTCCCGAGATATCTCAGGACGCTGAGGAACTTCTCCTTGGGAAGGTCGCGGTAACAGTACGATCCCTTGATAAGCGCATACGCGTCGTCCGCATGCCATCTGCTGTCCAGACTCATTCCGACTGTCGCCTGGGCTAGTACGTCCAGGCAGTTCTCGGGTATCCCGACGCGGTCTATGTCCCCGCGATGTGCCGCACGGCACATGACCGCACATTCCACAAGATCATCCTGATCGAACACCAGCAACCGTCCCTTGGAGGTCCTTCCCATGCTGTGGCCGCTTCTCCCTATTCTCTGCAATCCCTTGGCCACGGACTTGGGAGAGCCTATCTGGCACACCAGGTCCACCGAGCCTATGTCTATCCCGAGTTCCAGCGATGTGGACGATACGACGCATCTTATCTCGCCGCGCTTGAGCCTCTCCTCCACGTCCAATCGTATGTCCTTCCCGAGAGAGCTGTGATGAACTTCGATGCTCTCCATCCCTCTCTCCTTAAGTTTGTAAACAACGCTCTCGGCGCCCGATCTCGTGTTCGTGAACACAAGTGTGGTCTCATGCTCGTCGATCAGTTCCTTCAGCTGATCGTACATCTTCGAATTCACGATCTCGGACGACAGTGCGGTCATGTCCTCGGTCGGACATATCACCTTCAGGTCGAGCTGTTTCCTCGTCCCGGACTCGACCAGCGTAACATCCCTTATCTTCCCGTCATCGACACCTGCCAGGAAACCCGCTATCGCCTCTATCGGCGCCAGCGTGGCCGAGAGGCCGATCCTTGTTATCGGATTCTCGCAATGCGCCCTCAGCCTCTCCAGCGTGAGAGAAAGGAACGCCCCTCTCTTGGAATCGCATATGTCATGTATCTCATCGAGTATCACCCACTCCACCTTTCTCAGGCGCTCCTTGAACTTCGGTGCCTCCAGCACGAGCGCCAGTGATTCCGGTGTTGTGATGAGTATATGCGGCGGCTTGCGCAGCATCTTCTGCCTCTCATACTGAGAAGTATCCCCGGAGCGGACGGCGACCCTGATGTCAGGGACGTTCATCCCTCTCTGCATCGCCACTTTTCTCATTTCCTCCAGCGGAGTGTTGAGGTTCCGGTTCACATCGTTCGCCAGCGCCTTCAGCGGAGAGATGTATATGCAGTATGTGCGCTCCTCCAGCCTTCCCTCGGACGCATACCTGGTGAGCTCGTTGATTATGGACAGGAACGCGGTGAGCGTCTTCCCGGAACCGGTGGGCGAGGAGACGAGGACGTTCCTTCTCTCGTTGATCACAGGTATCGCCTTCGCCTGCGGTTCGGTGAGTGACTCGAACCGTTCGTTGAACCACGCGGATACGAGCGGTTCCATCACAGATAGGACCTCATCCTTGCTGTATATCTTATCCGCTCTATCCATACGCTCACCTGTGGATTCGCGTAGACTACAACATGGTCTTTAATGTACTTTACTACGAAGATCGGGGGTATCTTTATAAAGAGACCTTTGGAAGGGGGTCGCGCCCGTTCCCGCGCGACGGCGGAAAAGTAGTTAAGTTCCCGTTGTGATTGCATCCCGATGAACCGTCTGCTGCTCTCGGCCGTTGCTGTCATATTTCTGTCGGCGATGTTCGTTCCCGTGATGTTCAGCGGCGGTGCGGCCGCTACCGGGTCCGTGACCGTCACCGTGAACGGTCAGATATTCGCACCGGGTGCGGACGACCACTCCGACGCGACCATCTATGTGGACGGTGCGGTCATCGATCATGCGGTAGTGAATGCGGACGGGACCTTCTCATTCAACATTACCGGCGAACCGGGCGAGGAGCGTGTGATCGGATTCGCGATGGCCGGATATGCGGCCTGGGTATACATATACGACAACGAACCGATCGACGGAGGTCTGGTCGTACTGCCGGCCTCCGACGGAGCGGCGACGCTGTTCGTGGTCATGGAGGAGAGGACCGAGATCATCTCCGGTACCGTCAAATGGCGCAACGGCGAACCGGTCGGCGGAGGTGTCACCGTGGAGGCATCCGATCCGGACGGCGGTATAACATATACGACCAGGACCCTCTCCGACGGCACCTACGAACTCCATTGTCCCGTGAATGTTATGTACGTCATCTCGGTGAAGCATGCGATCTACGAGGCGGACGACTTCGTCATGACGGAGAAGCTCATGGGGCCGGTATCGAACATCGACTTCACGCTTCTGCCTAAGAAGGGCGCCACATATCTCTTTGAATTGGACCTCACGCACTCGCTGATGGTCATCGGCGGGCTGATGGGGCTGTTCCTTCTGATATTCGTGATACTTTACAGGATACATATCGGCAAGCACCCGGAAAAATCAAAGGTGCATTCCGACAAGAAGAAGGATCAAGAATAGGGCCTCGTCCTGTCTACGGTTCTCTTCACGTTATCGTACATGCTGTTCCCGGCGGCATCCATCGCCACTGTTAGCGGTCCGAAGTTCTCCGCCTCCAGTATCCATGCCGCTTCCGCCGGTCCGAGGTCCGGCCACAGCACTCCGTTAACATTTATGATGCGTTCGGCGAGCGATACCGCCGTACCGCCGACCGCGGCCAGGTACACGCACCCCGTTTCTCTCATCGCATCCAGGACGGTGGATGACATACCTCCCTTGCCGATGACCGCCCGTATCCCATAACGGCGTATCATGTCTGCCGCTGTCCCGTTCATCCGTGCGCTCGTCGTAGGTCCCGCGGCGATCACCTTACGACCCTCTTTCTCGATCGTCATTATCGGGCCGCAGTGAAAGAGCGTCGCACCGTTCAGTTCCTTCGGACCGTCCGCTGCCGACAGAGCGCGTACGTGCGCGGCGTCCCTGGCCGTGACGATCTCACCGGACAGGAACACCGTCTCTCCGAGCCGCAGTCCTCTCACCGTTCTCTCATCCATCGGCGATGATATTTGGTCCATGGTATCACTGACGGTATTCGGCGGTACCGTCCCTCTTTATCCTGACGGTCGCCCTGCGGGCGGCCCAGCAGTTCAAATTGACCGCAACCGGCAGGCTGGCGGTGTGGCAGTACGCCGTTCTGACGTGGACCCGTAGCACCGTAGTGTTCCCGCCAAGGCCCATCGGTCCGAGTCCGCAGGAGTTCAGCGTCATGAACAGCTCATCCTCAAGCGCCCTCTCGTCCGCCGCCGGGTTGACGTGGTCCAGCGGTCTGAGCAGCGCCTCCTTCGCCATGGACGTGCAGCTGTCGGCCGTACCTCCGATCCCCACACCGACAACCGTCGGCGGACAGAGGCGGCCGCCTGCGTCGAGCACGGCATCCGTCACAAATTTCTTTATCCCATCGATCCCGTCCGCCGGGTCCAGCATCGCCGTCCTCGACATGTTCTCGGCACCGGCCCCCTTCGGGAGCACGGTTATCTCAAGATCGTCGTCGGTCGGCACGTACCGTATCAAAGGCATCCCGTCCCCGAGGTTGTCCCCGCTGTTCAACCGTGTCAGCGGATGGACCGTGTTCGGCCTCAGCGGGATCGTGTCCGTCGCCTTTCTCAGTCCCTTTCTTATGCCGTCCTCGACGGACGCGTCCATCCTTCCGGTCACATAGAACACCGGTATCCCGGTATCCTGGCACATCGGCACCCCTTTGAACTCCGCTTTTCTCACGTTCTCCATCATTCCGCCCAGCTGGGCGTACGCCGTCTCATTCGTCTCCCATGCGGCCGCGGCCTCCAACGCCCAGCCGACATCCTCAGGTAACTTCGTATTTGCCAGACGGAGCAGGTTGACGATAACATCCTCCAGCGGTTCGGGGACCTTGATCATGACCGTGTATCGCATGTGCGAAAGAAAAACAATGCGGTCCCGTATCTGCGTTATCGGATCGGCTCAAGGAACGAAGAACAGGACGTCATCCACCTCGACGACATCGGCCGTCTCTCCTATGCGCGCACCGTCCGGTATACGAATATCAACCGTAGAATAGTTCACCGGGTGAAGCACCTGTATCTCCCTCTTCGACACGCTGACCACGGTCGCCTTCATTATATCGTTGTGTTTAGTGTGGACTTTCAGCGACTGCATGTCCGTCCTTCTCAGCGGTGTCATGCCGAAATTTCCCAATCTTATTATCTTCCCGCCATTCCTGCCGACGACCGACAGCTTGTACGGTTTGTTGTTGAAGATCACGACGTCGTTAAGATGATACTCCGGCATCCTGACCAGGTATGTCATTCTGTACATGTCACTGCCGTCCGGTGCTTTCCCGACAAGCTTCGACGATTCCTTCGCCTCGGCGCAGTAGTTGTCCGCCAGCTCCTTCGCGAGCGCCTTCGCCAGTGATATCGACGATAACAGTATGTCAACACCGCCGCGGACCTCCTCCACCCTCGTGATGAAGAACTGGCGGTTCTCCAGGGAGAGATTCTCCACGCGGCTCGTCACGTAACGCACCGTCTCATCTCTCAGTTCGTCACCCAGTTCCTTCATGCCGCTTCGTATCTGTATCGTCGCCTCATAGTAGTTGCCGAGCTGTCTGGAACATTTCTGGCACACGGTGTTCTTTATCCTTACCGCCGTTTCGGCTACGGCCGTCACACGGACCCCTTTCAGCTCACCCTCGACGTCCACGCTCGCAAGGTAGTTGCGGTCGTCCTGTTTCTTCGACGACGCGCCGGCGCTCTTGACGGTCATTCCGTCTATCACGGACAGCGAATCTATGGCCGCGTCCGCCACCGCCCTCTTCAGCGTCCTCGACACCCAATGTCCGCCCGTGCGGAACTCCTCGCAGCTGGTGCATCTCTCGAGGTCCACGTGATGCGGTGCCGTTATCAGCTGTTTCCCGTTCAGGAAGCATTCCATGCACAGCCCGTCGAACGTCTCTTCCTCTTTGCCGCACTTGACGCAGAACATCACATTATCACGGCCTGTGCGTGTCTCACGCCGTCCACCGTTATCACAGAGTCCGGGGACACGTATCCCGCCTCCTCAGCCGTCCTTACCGCACGTTCGCCGACCAGATTCATTACGGTCACGCTCCTCATGCGTTCACGGAGCGTCTCCTCCGTGACCGATTCGCCGCCGTAGAACGACACGGACGCCTTCAGTCTCATATCGCCTTCGGAGAACGACCTTCCCAGCAACTCCTCGTCGCAGGCGGCCAGTAGGCGTTCGCCGCCCCTTGTGTGTATCTTGACAGAGATCATCGGATCACGCTAACCTGTAAACTCCGAACGTGGGGTTGTATATCTCCCCGTTCGACTGCAGTTTGTCCAGTATCCGGGACAATTCCGATTCGTTCACCTGTCCGCTCAGCATCCCCACGAGATCTATCAGGGTGGCACCTCTGTTCTCGTTGCCCTCCGCATATTGGCGTATCGCGTCCCGCACCATCTGCATCTCGTTCCTGACCTCCGCGGGCATGCCCGTCGCCACCCTGTCAACGTCCCATTCCGTCGTCCCTTCACGGCCTATGACCTTCGACAGGTAGTAGTGTATCAACCGTATCGAGCGCTGTGCGTCGTCCTCGGTCACACGATCACTGAGCCTCGCCCTGGCGGACGCCTCCGACAATCGTATATATGCTTCCAGCTGCCTCGCCGTGATCGGTACGGATTTGCTCTTGCCGCCGCCGGTGGCCCTTATCTTCAGGTAGTTATCGCGTATCGCCTTGAACGCCTCGTCCGTCATCACTGGTATTATCCTTTTCGAGTAGGCGACATACTTCCTCAGTATGTCCGGCTCGTAGACCGGTTTGATGGAGTCGGTATCGTTCATTATCCTCTCACTTCCCTCGTCCATTTTGCCGCCCCTCATCGCCTGCCCTCTCAAGTGGGCTTTGAGGATGTGCTCTGTTATCCTTCTGTCGCCCTCCTTCTCGGGTCTGTCACGCATCGTGAATATCATGTCGAAACGCGACAACAGCGTTGGCGGCAGGTTTATCTGATCGCCTATGTCACCGTCGTCGAACCTTCCTCTCTTCGGGTTCGCCGCGGCCAACAGGGAGCATCTGCACTGCAGCGTCGCCGTTATTCCTGCTTTTGCGACGGATATCTTCTGCGACTCCATCGCCTCGTGCAGCGACGAGGTGTCCTGCTCCGACATCTTGTCGAGCTCGTCTACGCACGCTAATCCTTTGTCCGCCAAGACCAGGGCGCCCGCCTCCAGCGTCCATCTCCCCTCGCCGAAGTCGTCCTTGACCGCTGCTGCGGTGTTGTGGACGGCGAAACCATTACCTATGAACGAGTGCGCCTGGTCCACCGTGAGATCGTAAACGAACTCCGGAAGGCCTCCGTGAAGCATGTTCACCTCCTTGACCTCGGTCGCCTTCAGTACCATTTTCTCATTCGAGGCGACCATTGCATATGTCCCCGGGATGATGTTCCTGGCCTCCATCCAGTCGAATCTCATACTGGCGCCGGCCATTATCTTCGTCTCCGGTGTGAGGATGAGTCGATTGCCGCCGGAGGTCACTATTTCCACAAGAAATGCCGGGGTACTTATTCTCCATATGTGTGTTATCGGAAGCCCTTTCGCAAAACCGTTGTCGGTGACCGACACCACTCTCTCGCCTGATACGGATTGTCTCCATATCCCCTCCTTGTATTCCTCGGGATCGCTCATCCGTTCGTTGACGAATCTCTCTATCGTTGTGTCACCGTTCTCCGTGTGTATGATCGTATCACCGTGAACGCACAGACCGGCGGCGGATGCGGATTTACCGGATGCGTATATGCCTCTGGGGGCAAGCATGCTCATGTACCTCAGCAGCTGGCTCTTTGCTACACCGGGGTCTCCGACCATCAGTATGTGTATGTCCCCCCTTATCGTGGTCTTGTCGTCCATGACCTTGTGCGTCCCACCGAATAACTGCAGCGCGATCGCCTCCTTCTCCTCCTCGAGACCGAATATCGTCGGCGATATGGAACGGATGAGGTTGTTGAAGAAGTCCGGGTCGCGGGACATCCTTCCTATTTCTTCCTCGTCCTCCTCCGTTATGAGTATCTCATCGTACTCATGCTGCTCGAACTCTATCGAATGTATCTCGATGAACGTCTCGAAGACCAGTGAATCATCCCTCTCGCCCTTCTGTACCGGACGTATTATCCCATTGAGTATGACCCTGTTACCCGGGAACACAACACCGGACAGGTCATCTTCCAGATAACCGGTCAGCCTCTCCGGCTGTGCACCGCCCCTCAGGCCCTCCGGTGACTCCTGTATCTCGATCTTCTGAGTGTCCACGTATATACTCCTCTCGTCCTGGAGTATGAATTGCGCGGTCGCCTTGTTGCAAGAGCCGTCCGTGCTGCTGCACATAGCCGGCTTGCGCATCCTCATCCTGTGCTGGTCCATCCACATCTCCGCGTCACATTTCGCACATTTGAACAATGCCTTCGTCATCCTCGGTTTCACGGGCGTGACCTTTCTGACCAACCCATCTATGGACACGAACCTGCGGAGGTGTTCCTGTCTGAGATTCCTTATCTCAACGCGGCTGTCCCTCGGTATCTCTGTAAGCCTAAGATTCACCTCGCCCTTCTGGTCCCATGCGGGCGGCATCAGGCTCTTTATCACCTTGCGGCCGAGGGCGAGACATTTATCGGGGCGGTCCATGACGAACATCGCGAGATCGGGATCGTACTCATCGATGTCGTTGTAAGAAACGAAGATGCTCCTCCTGTCCGGGTAGCTGTCCGCGACCTCGGTTATCCTGAGCTGATATTTTTTAGTAAGGATGTTCTCCCATCCTGCGAGCACCTCTTCGTCCTTGAAGTTCATTGTTACCCCCGCCGTACACGCTCAGTAGGTATTTGAAGTGACCGCTCACATTATTTTGGACAGGTCGGACGACCTGCATTCGTCGTCCACCCACCATTCCCATCCGCCCCTTTCCGCCGATACCTCGCCTTTCACGAACCCCGCCTGCTTCAGCTTCGTCAGCGTTTTCGCGAAGTCGTCCGGGCACCGGTAGTTGAACTGCTCCTCCAAGCGGCTCTCTATCTCATATGTCGTCAGCCGATCGTTACCGAACACCAGCCAAACGACGCGTATGATATCTCCGAGCATCATACCTTCATTAAGCGCGACGTTAATAAAACTGTTCACTTTCACAATGCCTCTGTGAAGCGTCCGTGGTTTCCGTGCTCGTATCGTATAATGTGCCGAATATCCGCCTTATTCTCTCTAAAACCTATTAGAAATCTATAAACATCGTTAATCAATAGAAACTATTTAATATTATATTCTGATTTTCTTACGAAAAAATCGTATATGCTTTCGAGGGATAAAATATGTTAATAAGATTCAAAGTAGGGAACTTCCTGTCCTTCGATGAGACGCAGGAACTTTCAATGATAAGGGGGAGCACTCACGGCCATCCGGACCATGTATGCGGCATCGACGGTCTGGGGCTTCTGAAGGTCTCCGCCGTATATGGGGCCAATGCGTCCGGTAAATCCAATCTTGTGAAGGCGATAGGCGAGTCCAGGAACATGATCCTCTTGGGAGAGATGATACGCTCCGACAGATATTTCAGACCGAAGCTGGGGAACAAGGATTTGAACTCATATTTTGAATTCGAATTTGAGATAGACTCTACCTTTTATTCCTACGGATTCGAAGTGCTTCTCTCAAAACAGAGAGTGATCTCGGAGTGGCTGTATGAGCTTTCGGAACAGAACAGGATCATCTTCCAGAGAACTGGGAACGTGATCACGCATGAGTTCGAGAATGATGACAAGACGCGTATGGACATATATGTAGAAGACATGGAGGAAGCGTCCGCTACATTGTTCCTAACGGAAATGAGCAGAAAGATGCGTGTGAATGAGAAGAAGCTATCGATCTTCTCGAAGATATCCGATTGGTTCAGATATCGTCTCCATGTCATATCACCCGGCAGGTCTCTGACCGTCACTGGAGGAGAGGATCTGAATAGAGCGGCCGAACTTATGGCATCCTTCGGTACGGGGATCATGGAGATCGGATACTCCAAAGCGGATGAAAATGAGGAGATTTTTCCGAACGGGTTCCTTACGAAAATTCATGAGGAACTCATCAGAAAAAGGAATAAGAGAGTTCCGAACGACAAATGTGGAGTCACTTTGGACATGGGCCGAGGGAGGTACAGAATCTCTCTCTCGGAGAACGACGAGATTGTAATCGAGCGCATGTTCTTCCTGCATAAGAGCTCGAACGCACGCTTCGAGCTCCATGAAGAATCGGATGGTACGAGACGCCTATACGATCTAATCTCTGTACTCTTGAACCCGGCGGACAGCCTCACGTATGTGATGGACGAACTCGATCTGAGACTTCACCCAAATCTCACGTACAAATTCATCGAAAGGTTCTTCGAAAGGATGAGAGGACGGAACAATCAACTGATATTCACGGTACACGAGTCTTCGCTGATGGACTTTAAACTACTGAGGCGCGACGAGATATGGTTCATTGAAAAGGGAGAGGAAGAGAGCTCAATTCTGTACTCTTTGGAAGAATTCAACGAAAGGACAGACAAGAGGATAGACAAGGCTTATCTTGAGGGGAGATACGGAGGCGTCCCGATATTCTCTACTGTGTTCCCGTGCAGGGAGGATAAATGAGACGGGTAAGCGAGAGTTTCGATCGCGGACGTAATTCCGGTGGCCGAGAACCGAACCGACGGTTCATACTGGTCTTCGAGGGCTACCGCACCGAGGTGGAATATTTCAAAGGTGTCGGCCGGAACAGAGATTACGTGGGAATACCGTCATCACTTGTCGATGTCTGCGTTCTTTCGCGGCTCCCTCAGCATTCGGGCCACAGTGATCCGTTCCGACTGCTGGACCTGCTTGACGGTTACATGGACCTTCTGAGGACCGGAAGATACGTTCCGGAACTGTTCGTGAACATGTTCCTTAGCTCTATAGAACCGGGAACGGAGTACGAAGCGACTCTTGCGGAGACAGCGGTGTCAGAACTTCGCGGCATCTCCGACACAGACGGGCGGATAATGGACCTTCCCGGTGCTTTTGATATTTGCAACAGATTATACTCGGAACTGCTCGGACCTGATCGAAAGATCACAGAATTGGATGAACCCGTCGACTTCATCGACGGGCGCGATGTCGTTTGTGTGATAATAGATCGGGACAGAGAGAACAGATCATCCTCAAAATGCGGCGACTTCATATCACGCTGCAATGAGAGCGGTTATCTCCCTTTCATGACGAATCCTTGCTTTGAGATGTGGCTTCTCCTTCATTTTGAAGAGGCCCTCCACATAGATAGGAAAGACCTCCTGTCCGATCGGAAGGAGGACGGCAAAAGATATACGGAACGGATGCTTGATGATATTCTGCTGAGATTCGATCCTGATGCTGGTTATGATAAAACATGTCTGGACTTCGGCAGGTTCATGCACAGGATCGACGATGCGATATACAACGAGAAAATGTTCTGCCATGACATTAAGTGCATAAGGTCCGAGGTCGGGTCGAACATCGGTTCATTGATGGAGATGATGAGGCGTCGGTCATAACGCCATACGGCGTCATCGTTCCAATGACCTGAGGTATTCGTTCTGTATACTGACGACCTCGGAACTGTCCCTCGCCTTCGAATAATCGTTCAGCATCTCGCCGTTGATCCTTATGAACTCCGGACCCCAGTTGAACCTCTGGACGATACCGGCCGCTTGTTCCGCGTCCCCGAGTATCATCAGCGAAGCTATGGTCGCCTCGGCGCTGTTCAGCTCCATCGGCCTTCCCCAGTTGACGGGGTTCGCGGCGATGAGGAACGGAAGGGAGCGCTCCCTCATCCCTTTGAGTCTCGGGAACCCGTCGATGTTCGTCCATGTCAGGTCCATGATCACTAATCCTTTCTCAGCATATGGGCGGTCCGCGGGAGAGAGCGCCTGTTCCGCGAACGGCGACAATATCACGGAACCTTTCGGTATCGACCGTATATCCGTATCTTTGGCGAGACCGAACTTTATCATGCGTTTCGCGGTGCACTTCCTCGGGTCGCATTGGCATTTATCGTGAACGAGCACGTTTATCATTTCAGATTACCAGCTTATCGAGGTCCTCCGGTGAAGAGAATGCCTCCGTTACCCATATCCTTACCCTCTCGATGAGGTCTATGTAGCACGCCGCGAGCGATGCGTCGTCCGTGGCCTTGAAATCCGCCCTCGACCCGAAGTCCTTCAATATCTGCTTCCCCTTGAACGGTATAACTTCGTGTATACGGTCGTACGTCGCCTTCTGCAGGAATACGACATAATCGTAAGGTATCATGTTGTTGGCGTTGAAGTCCTTGGACGTCGCCCTCCTTACATCATAACCGTTCTGGTACATCACGGCGACGAGTTCGCAATCAACGCAATCATACTTCGGTCCGGCGCTGCGTACCTCGTAGACATCAGCGTGCATCTCCGTCAGAAAATATTCGGCTATCTGCGACTGAAGGTCGTTGACCTCGTCCACGAACAGCACGGACGTCCTTTTCTCGTCCTTCTTGAACTTCTTCCCGCGCATCTTATCGAACCACGAATCGTTCACCACGATTAAACACTTTCTCGACGGACATCCTGCAAAACGATTATTATGTCGGCGGATGATAGTCGGACGCCACGATGATGATCGTTTCAGAGCTGATCATGATGATAGACGGGCGAGCTGAGTGGCCTTTGTCAGCATGTGAAGGAAAAATTCGATCGAAAGGAGTTTTTACGGAACGGCGCATGAAGGCACCGGTCCGCGGGAACAACTATCGCCTTCTCATTCGTCAAGCATCAGCTTCTTTTTCTTTCTCAGCTGTCCTATCTGTTCCTGCGCTATCTGCTCGGTGCTCTTTTCAGGGGTCGGCTGATCTTCCGGCAGTGTACCGCCGGCCCGTGCGATCGCTCCTCTTACCTCTTGGCCGACGACGTTGTGCGCATGATCCGCACCATGACGAGTGGATATCTTCTCTTTTTTTATCTTCTCATCAGCAAGTGTTATTCGGAAAAGATTGGCCGCAAGTTCGTTGCTGTTCATATGATCCAGTATCTTCTCGTTGGGCCTCAATCCCTTGCGCTTATGGATGTCCTTTACTGTTTCCCCACCGTATAGCCCCATGTATCCTGCGTTCTGGAACTGAGCATATTCTTCCTCGGTGATCACACCGGTCCTGTGCGCCGTTTCTGCGAGCATCTGATTCCACTGTTTGATATCGCCGCGTATGACCAGTCGCTTGTTGTCCTCATCGAGCTGTTCGAAATAATCCTGAGTCTCCTGCCTGCGCGTCTGTATCGCAAAGTACGTCTGTCCCAGCGCGATCGCTTCCTTTCGCGGATCGCCGTTCTGAACTATTAGGTAACAAGCGTAGCGGGAAAGCTTGTGATCGGTCACCATCCTTTTCGCTCCGCTACCGTGCTCCACCAATTTACCGACCTCAGCAAATTGGTCGTTGACATTGAATCCGCTATTCCGACAAGCTATCATGGCCCTATCGATCACTTTAGAAAAATTTTGCCACTTTGTGTATTCCAAAGCGAGTGCGAGTTCCCTTGCAAGCCAATACTCGACACCGTTCTCATCACGGTGTTTTATTTTCTCAAAGCTCTTGTATTCATATGCCCGCAGATCGCTCATTCCTCATCACTTCGCTATCGTGCGGATTCTTTGCTCGGATATAAACAATTCTTTGACGTTCATGTATGTTGTGTGAACCGTCGAAGAAGACGCGGAGACCGCATACGGAGAAAAACAATGCCTGAGATGTTTTTACGAACGGCGCGCAAAGACGCCGTTCCTTTTTTCGTTCGCATCTTCGATCGAGCGGATCACTTCCTGAGGAAGAAGAACCACGCCGCGATGGCGAGCCACGACGGTCGCTGTGCTCAGACTTCCGCCATCACCGGGTACGGCGGTCACAATCAGTGCGAGCGGTTGTGCGGCGGATGCCGCTCCGTTGCTCGCGGTCACCGTGAACGAATAGCTGCTGGTGACTGTTGATGAGTCTGTTGTGATCACACCGGTTGACAAATTGATCAAAACGCCCGCCGGTACTGTGCCGGTCAGCGAATATGTCATCACCGCAGGGGGTCGGGGGCGAATTATTGCATTCCGATGCGCAACAGCGCCCATACGGAAGGTCCGCAAGAAAAATGTCTGCGTCAGAAAGGTTTTAGATTGATATCGAGATTGTCGTCGCATGTGGCCCGTTCTTCAGGTTGCGCTGGACCTCATGCACCTCAGGCGAAGCTTAGAGATAGCTCACGAATCCGTTGACGGAGGTGCCGACTGGATAGAGGTCGGGACGCCTCTGATAAAGAGCGAGGGCTCCGAGGCTATCAGAGCGCTCAGGCGCGAGTTCCCCGGAAGGAAGATGATCGCTGACACCAAGACGATGGATGTCGGCGCTTTCGAGGTCGAGATAGCTGCGAAGGCCGGCGCTGACGTCATCACGGTCATGGGACTGGCCGACGACTCCACTGTCTCGGAAGCTGTGATGGCCGCCAGAAAGTACGGCGCGGAGATCATGATCGACATGCTGAACGTTCCCGATATTCTGGAACGTTCCGTCGCCGTTGAGAAATTGGGCGTCTCGTACATATGCCTGCATCTCGGGATAGATCAGCAGATGCGCGGAGAGGGCGCGTCGGCAGGTCTTCTGAGGGATGTCGTCTCTGCCGCATCGATACCTGTCGCTGTCGCCGGCGGGATAACCGCGGAGACCGTCGGAACGTATGTTGAGGCGGGAGCATCCATAGTCATCGTCGGCGGCGGGATAATCAAGACGAGCGACATAACCGGCGCCGCTAAGAACATGAAAAAGGCCATGTCCGGAGTTAAGATAAGTGGTGACCTCGCCAAGAAATACGGTGAATCGGAACTGTTCGAGGCGTTCTCGCGCGTCTCCACACCGAACGTATCGGATGCATATCACAAACAGGGCGTGGTCAGGGGTCTGACCCCTCATCTCCTGCCGGGACAGAAGATGGTCGGTCGAGCACTCACCGTGCAGACCGCCAACGGTGATTGGGCGAAACCGGTGGAGGCGATAGACAGGGCGAAGGAGGGGGACGTTATCGTGATCTCCGTCGGAGGAGGGGACGTCGCCGTCTGGGGCGAGCTCGCGAGCGAGTCGGCCGCCGTCATGGGGGTAAAGGGCGTCGTCATAGACGGTGCCATACGCGACATCGACGACATACGCGCATCCGGGTTCCCGTCCTTCTCGAAGCATGTGGTCCCTAACGCCGGCGAGCCAAAGGGATACGGCGGCATCGGCATCGAGATAACGATATGTAATCAGACCGTCAGGATGGGCGACTGGATCATAGGCGATGAGAACGGACTGATCGTCGTTCCAAAGGAACATGCGGTCGAGGTCGCCAACAGGTCGCTCGATGTCAGGGAGCGAGAGAACAGGACGCGTGAGGAGATACGCAGAGGTTCCACTCTGTCCAAGGTGAACGAGCTTGAGAAATGGGAACCGGTGAAATAGCCGCTCGTCCGATCTTTCTGATCTGTATCTTGGCCGATCGCAAACTAACTGTATGAGAAAATAAAAATTGATGCGGCGGTCTCCCGCCGTAATTCGTTTACTCCTGGTTCTCAACGGTCCGCGGGTTCTGAGCGAGACTGTTCGTCTGCTGTATCTCGGCGTCCATGAGCTTGTCGATGTTCTCCATCTGCTTGCGGATCTCCTCGACCTTCGGTATGGGACCGAGTATCGCGTCCGGGTCGCCGAGACCCGACTGTATGTCCTTGATGTCCGCTATCGACCTCTCGGGTATGGTCGCCGCGTTACCGAGGTACTGCGACACACCCTCCACGATCTTGGTCAGCTCGATCGGGAAGAAGAACTTGGTGGATTCGCCCTCACCGACACTCTTGAGCGTCTCCATGGACAGTACCGCCATCGCCTTCGAATCGAGCGCCGCTGCGCCCACCGACATTATGCGGAGCCTCTGTGCGTCTCCCTGCCCTTCCAGGATGACCGCTAACCTCTTACCCTCGGCCTCGAGGATCATCGACTGCCTCAGACCCTCCGCCTCGAGTATCCTCGACTTCTTCTTACCCTCGGCCTCGAGGATGGCGGCACGCTTCAGACCGTCCGCCTGAAGGATGGCGGCACGCCTCTTCCTCTCGGATGATGTCTGCTCCTCCATCGCCTCCTTGACCCTCTTCGCCGGGTCCAGTTCCCTTATCTCGACGTTCTCGACCTTCACACCCCACTTGTCGGTGTTCTCGTCGAGTATGTCGCGGAGCTGCAGGTTTATCCTCTCCCTGTTCGAGAGTATGTCGTCCAGCTCCATCTCTCCCACCACAGACCTTAACGTTGTCTGCGCCAGGTAGATCGTCGCCATCCTGTAGTCGGTGACCTCGAAGAACGCGTTCTTCGGGTCGGTCACCTTGATGTATATTATCGCGTCGACGTTCACGGGCGAGTTGTCCCTGGTGATGACCTCCTGACTGGGGACATCTAGCACCTGCGTACGGAGGTCCAGCTTCACCACGTTGTTTATCAGCGGGCACACCATGTTCAGACCCTGGTTCAAAACTCTTATGTACTTACCCAGGCGCATGTATATCGCCTGCTCGTACGGCTGTACTATCTTGACCCCGCTTATCACCACCGCCAATGTCACGACTATGGCGAGGAAAGCGAGTATCGGTATCAAATCGTCCATTTCTTTCTCCTCCTTTATTTACGGATCACGGTCACATGGACGCCTTCGCTTTTGATCACTTTCACTTCCGTGCCCGCCTCTATGGGCTCGGAGGATGTGGCGCTCCACGTGTCCGTTCCTATCCTTACTTTGCCTTTTATGCTCTCAGGTACCGTCCTTACCGTCACCACTCCCTCTCTTCCGATGAGGGTCTCGGTGATGGTCGTGGTCGGAGGCTCGGGCGTCCCGAGCATCTGATACAGTCTGACCGTGCCCACCGTCACGGGTATCGCCACCGCCACCGCCAGGATCGGCGAGAATTTGCTCATCAGGAAATCCGGATAGAAATAACCGATTATTCCCAATATCACAAGCACGGTGCCGGGTATCAGCAGGAAAACACCGGGCGACATCGCCTCGGCTATCAGCAGTACCGCCCCGGCGATTATGAATATTATCGCTAATGTCTCTACGTCAACCATCTTGTCCACCTTTTTTCAAAGTCTGCCCGCCATCTTGTTGAGGCGGGCGATCCTCTCCTGTATCGGAGGGTGCGT
>Ga0123353_10002308_pt1 | contig 23679 bp, 15 predicted proteins | sample TergutLab28metaG_3_FD_92763 | JGI IMG/M metagenome (GOLD analysis project Ga0123353, IMG submission 92763) | Labiotermes labralis P3 segment gut microbial communities from Petit-Saut dam, French Guiana - Lab288 P3 | ecosystem: Host-associated > Arthropoda: Insects > Digestive system > Gut ... | reverse complement strand
TTTTTTTTTTTCTTTTTTTTGCGTAAACGGAAAAATTTCATAAAAACTTCCCACTCCCCCCCCCCCCCCCCAAAAAAAATGTCCACCCTAATATCTGGTGTCACAGCCCTGTATAACTGTGGTTTTATAGCATTTCCCTGCCAATCACAGAAGGTACCACCTGGTCGTGGGTTGTGCGTGTTGTTCAGTATGTATATGTCTTGTTTACATCCAGACCATTTCTATCAAGTCATCTGTACTCCTGCATCAGACACTATGAAGATTCAGTAATTTGTTACGTGGAAACAGGTTTTCCTTTTCTGTTAGGTCTGATTGTCCAACAACACTTAAGTTTCTTTTGTCATATAATGTAAATCACATAATGAAAATAAGTTGTCTGTACATAGCCTATGCCCATGTCCTCTTACCCTTCCTATCAAATGTCTTACTGTTGTGTGTATTGCCGTCATATCTGCAGCGGCGCATATTCCAGAATTGCCTGTGTAGAAGTCTGTATCATATGGCTGTACAAATATTCTTTTACAAATAAATTCTTTGGTACTTGGTTAAAACACCACAGACTAGACCCCTCAACTCCTGCAACTTATGGCCACACTGTAGACACACAAACTACACACGTTAAGTCTAGTACAAATCAGAATAACTTATCAGCTATTTTTCCATGCTAACAGACAAGCAAGGATGAACCTGCATATCCCCACTCCCCACTTTTGGTCCAAAATTTCTGAATCAAATGTGTAAAATGTATGCATTAGTTACCATACTACTCACCAGTTGTCAGCCTTGTCACCAGCCAGACGAGTACAGTGGATACGAGACTGCTGACCCGCACCAATACCAATCACTTGACCATCCCTTGCGTAGCACACCGAGTTACTCTGTGTGTACTTCAGGGCAATGGTTGCAATAATTAGGTCCCTTATGGCATTATCTGACAGCTGAAACACACCACAAAAACCTGATACAAATCTTCACTGGCTGTAATGCATATCATACTCCAAATGAAAGCTCTGAAAACTACAGTTCTTGCACTAGAGGTAATTTCACTCCCTAAACAATATGCACTATATCAGTAGGCAAGTCTTCTCTTTTTTATCATGCACTACTACATCAGGTCAGTTTGCTAGTAGTGTTTGATCTGTGACAACTGGTACATCCCACATAACAGTAGTACCGTTAACATTTATGACCCTTTCAAGTATATGTCCACAGTACTTGTCAGTAAACTGCAACCCCATATGTTTAAGTATCAACCAGTGGATATAACCAGCCACCTTATTGTGTCTATTAGTGTATTCAGATGGCACAAGTGTGTGCATCCCACAATAATATGTTTTATGTTTTTATTCTGCCTCACAGCACATCCTGCACACACTATCAATCGGTTGCTTCATGTTGTTCCTCGGATGATAACACATATTGAGTGCTTTATCTTGGGCTGCTATTATTAAACTCTGCGTTTCTCCCTTTAGAGTTGAGCTACATAAACATACCAGGTACTTTTCTCTATCTACTGATGGTCTTTCAAGGTCCCAGTAAAATTTTCCATGCACTGGTTTCCTTGTGAGTTCTTCTACTGTCTCGTTTTCAATGCTGAACTTAAGTTGATCCTCGATATTTGTGTCAGCAGTTTCTTGTATCATACATTTTTGTTTTATTAGATTAGCTTCTTTTTGTACAGAGTATTTTGTTTTCCTGGCATCAAATTCTTGCACCAATCTGGTAAGCCTATCTTTGCCATGCTTAATGTACTCGCTGAGACCAACAATAGCAGCAATGTACGTGGACTTCAGCTCAACTTATCCACATCCACCGTTACATCTTTTGATGCACAGTCTACTAACTTCTGCCTTTGGGTGGTGGATTCCTTCAATGGTTAGTAGCTTTCTCATTTTTTGATCTATCTTCTCAATTTCTTTTCTTAAACAGTTGACTATTCAGATGCTGTAAACTAGGACTGCTACAGCTAAGGCGATGATAGTTGTGATCTTGTTCTTCAAGTTTAAATCTGTCTTGAGAATCTGCCATTCCTTCACTAGTTTGTCCTTCACCTGCCTGTTGTCAATACCACCACCTTCTTCTGTGCCCAGATACTTAAATGTCTCATCAAGCTCCAAGTTCCTTAATTACTGTTTGGTTATTTAGACTATCATTTTGGGTTTTAGTTAGCTTGTCATACTTGAAAACTGCTCTGGTGTATCTGTCCATGCCAAACTCCGTTCATATGTCATCACTGAATGTTTTAACAATGGTCAACTCCTGCTGTAACTTGGACTCACCTCTGGAAAACAGTTCCAAGTCATCCATACAGAATAAATAGCTGACTTTATTTTTGCCCTTGACTTCATATTCGGCAACTTGTTTATTAAGCAATTTGGTTGTGGTACAAGTATTAAACAGAACAGTAAAGGAGACAAGGAGTCACCTTGGAATATTCCCCTTTTAACAGCCACTTTTCCTATTCTCCAGTGCCCTTCAGTGTGCTACAGCCACATTTCAGTCTTCCATTCATAAACTGATGCCTCCATGAGTTGTCTTATTGTAGGATAAAGTCGGTACATCTGCATGACAGTGACTGTACAGGCTGTCAAATGCTTTCTTGTAATCAATCCAGGACATATATAGATGCCCTTGATGTTTCTACACTAATAATATAATCAACCTGTTCATGAGCAGCTGGTCTTTACACCCCCTAGACATTCTGTGACAACATTACTGTTCCTCTGGGAAAATGCTGTTTCTGAGTAAGTGTTTATAGATCCTATTTTTCCAAGGCAGCCGTAAGAATCTTATATATTGTGAGGAGGCAAGTAATCAGGCGACAGTTTTTTGGGTCTTTTGTATCTTTGCCTTGTGAAAGTATGAAGGTGATTCCAGATGTTAACCATGTAGGGATACTTTTTGGGTCTTTAATCATATCATTGATAGCCCTTGTTAGATCTTCATGCATGACAGAGAACCGTTTAATCCAGAAATTTTGTAATTTATCTAACCCAGCAGATTTCCAATCGTGAGTCTGTTACTGACATCAATTATCTCATCGACCATGATGTCTGTCCATGGGTCAGATGTGAGGTGTCCACAGTCTTTTTTCTCCTTTATTATTATTGGCAACCACTAAATGATATTCAGAGTACCATAAAATACTTTCATGCAGCTGAGTGTGTTCAAGGTGCTAAGTGAAGCTGAACATCGTAATGTAATATAATGTACGGTTCAACAATTTATTAATAGCTAATTGTGTTGTTACTTGTAAGTTGCCCCTGTTTATTAATTCTATCCAACATCTTTGTATATGCATGTGGCACCCTCTCCCAGCTGCCAACACTATGGCCCCCACATTCAAATCAACATTTTTTACATGCTTTTGACCAAAGAATAACCTGGTTCTCTAAAAAGTTAAAAATTCAGTCATACTTCCTTTTTCTGTGACACGATGTTAGTGAACAGCTGTTTGTTGATATTGGCATTGTTACGCCGTTGTTCCAGTGTCAGTCCAAAAAGAGTCTTCTGTTCAATGGGCCGTGGCTCATACTCAGGATCCATCTCGAGCACACAGTAAGTGCCACCTTTCTTCTTCTTGAGAAGCTCCAATGCTTCTGGCATGTAGCCGGGTGCGATGATCCCATCTGATACCTCACGGGAGATGATGCGGGCAGTGGTAATGTCGCAGGGATCAGACAGAGCTACAAAATCGCCGAACGAGGACATCCTGTCTGCTCCACGTGCACGAGCATAGGCCACAGCAAGAGGGGACAGGTGTTCCAACAGATCGTCCACCATGCATACTTTAGCCTAAAACAATGTTCAAAATGCATGTATTCTATCACCACCCTCTTCGGTGTCAGTGTTTCTTTCAACACTTGTCCATTTCAGAGAGACGCTGAACAAGCGTGAATGTTATCACAACAGAGAGCTCGTAAGAGAGGAAAATAAGCACTAACCACTGTAAGAATATCAGACTGCACAACTCACCTGCTCAGGGGTGAGAGGCACAGCTACAGCTGCTCCTGCAGGGCTCACATGTTTGAACGATGTTGCTGCTGGCAGGCCCAGTGCAGCCTTCAGCTCCCTCACAAGCTGCCACCCATTCAAAGCATCACACAGGTTGATGAACCCAGGACAGCCATTCACAACTGGAAATATTTCATACAACATACAACTGTCTTTCAGATGTGCCCGTCAAGTATTATGGATAAGGTAAAGCAATCCCATTACGTGACTGGGCAGGCCCTGAGGGTTCCAGGAGGTTGAGGCTCCCAGATTTCAAGACAATCAGCACATTGAAGGTGGTAAGGTTGTCAGCCCTATGCACCAGCTGCCTTTACCCCCAAGGAAATATTCCTGGTAATCATTTCTGTTAGAGGCTGAGTCAACCACAGGGCCATAGTGCGACAGGAAGGATTATGTCAATGAAAAATTATAGTGACACCACTGGGAATCAAACCTGTGGCCTTCTGGTTTGTAGAACAGTGCCTCAACCAAATGTGTCACCATGTACCCCCAAGTCTTATGGCAAGGTACCAATATTTCAGAGGAACTAGCTGTCTCTTATCTTCAGCATACCACAAACAGTTGCACAGTGCAGGACACTGAAGATAATGGTATTGAGAAAGGTTAAATTAAAGACAGCTGTAAGCAGGCCTGAGGGACAGCAGGTTCTAAAAGCAAACAGCCAAATGTGAGGGGAGAAAGATGTGGGAAAAAATATTTTGAGGAGGAAAATAAGTGATAAAATTTGTGTCATGGAGGAAGTAGAATGGGATGACTGGATGGTAGGTAGTGCAGGAGTATGACCATGCAACGTAGAGTATGTAGCAGGTCAGTCCATTGTGTCGGGTGAAACAGAAGCTGTGTACAGAAGCAGTTGCGTATCATGAGCCAAAAAGGGGGGAACAGGAAAAGAGGAATGGAGAGATGTCAGGCAGGTCAAGCCACAGACACCTGCACCAGAGCAACCAGTATGAACAAGTCATGGAGTCTGTTCTTTATTCTTTGCAGTCATGCAGGAAACCTTCCTCAGTGGATACAATTAATCCTTTTGCACCAGAATTAAATGCCCAGTGGGAACTGCATTAGAACTGGAATTTAAATGCAATCTGCATAAGGAAGAACATTAAACCTGATGTGCAATGGTCTGAGCATCACATTGCCTTATGGGTATACCTGATGATTGGCATCAAAGGGTTAATGAGGTTCTTTATACTGGCCCTTATTTGGACTCTTTAAAACTGCCCTTTTCAGGACTCTTGTTCCTTATCTGTAAGACTGATGCTGCACAAGTGCAACTGTCTTTGACACTAATGACCTTTCACAGGACCCCGTGAGTTGACCTATTCCCTTCCGTTTTCTCCTTTTCTTGCCCACCTTTCCAGCTGGAAAACTGCAGATATCCCTGCATCTGGCATCAGTGCCCTTTGCAGGCCTCAGGAGATTTGACCTACCACCTCTCCTTCCCTCTTTCTTTATCTCAACCTGCATTGGCCCTGCCCCTTGGGTGCCACCATCACCCATCTTCCCTTAACATTCTTCTACCCTAAACATGGAGACAGCAGGCTCCTCCAAAGTGACGATACCTGTATACCAGACTACATGGTGTCACATCCAAGAAGACAGTAATCTTGAAATTCACCATGCGAGGTAAAGTAAAGGTGTCCCTTGTCCATGCCATGAAGGCATATAGGGGAAGTATAGGTATACATCCACCCATTCTTAACTGAGGCACTACATGGAGATGAATGGTCAACAACATGCCTCAGTCACTTTATCCCCGGGAAAGAACCTTGGTATCTACTGAACAGAGGGCTGTGTGGGTGCCATAGTCAGTCTGGACATTTTGGAGAAAGGAAAAATCTCTTGCTCCTGCTGGGATTTGAACCCCAGAATGTCCATCCCACAGCACGGCCACTACGCTGACTACACAACACCAACTATGCTACCAGGCTGCCACATTTACTATAAGAACCTATCTAACTTAAAATTAACACCCTATGATCAAAGACTGAAATGGGCATGCATGGGGGGATGGAAAATGTAAGTTTAGTTGCAAAAACTGATGAGAACTCATGGCAGACCTAAGGATAAATGGAAAGACAATACTGAAAGGGATCTTAAAGAAACAGGACTTGGGGATGCAAACAAGATTCACAGGGTATATAACAGGGTACAACAGTAGTACATGCCACTCTGAACTGCAGGAAATTTCTTCACTAGCTGACTGCTGACTTCATCTTATTAATGACCAGGTTAAATATATTCAGTGAATTAGTTAACAGGTTGTTGCCCTCTCCTAAATGGCACAATGCACAGGTTCGCAACCACATTCAACTTGTCTTGCTAAGGCATCAATGCCATGACATTACAGGTTTCACGTTTACATCAACTTCTTCCTTAAATTATCATACATACATAGTCCTGTCATAAGTTCTGCCCCAAGTTTCATGTAGTCCGCAGCTGGAGACGATGAGGTGGAAGGGTTCAAAGGGTGGTTATTTTTGGACTATTGACCCTTCAGGTACTTGTGCCAAGGCAGTTTGCTCACGTCTCTTGCAGTGTTAACATGGAGTGGGGTTTCAAGGAAAACTGTGTGGCTGTGATTGCCCTTCACAAATGCGGAAAATCAGATTCTCAAATTTCCAAACTTTTGAAACCATTGAAAATTTCGTCTATCGGACAATTAAAGGTTATAAGGAACTCTGAGGTATTGAAGACAGGGCTCGGTCAGGATGCCCGATAAGTGTGAGGGCTGAAGCTGCTATCAAAACAGTACAGGAGCGGACTCGCCAAAATCTGCTCTAGAAACAGAAGATCATGTCCTGAGAGGTGAACATATCGGCCCAATCGAGTCATGCTTCATCAGGGACAATCTACACATGACAGCGCACCTCCACTCAAAGGGGCACCTCCTTACTCCCGCTTTGAAGGAGATCCGACAGACAAGAACAGAGCATGTCCTCCAGTGGCACGCTGAAAATGGGCTTAAAAACATCCTCTTCATGAACGAGAAATTTTTCTCCATTGAGCAGCAGCAGAGCAACCAGAACAACAAGATTTATGCTCAAACGTCCCTTGGGGTGCATTCTGAGGGTGCAGGAATGCCATCACCTTTCCTACGTCAGGTTTGGTGGGAGGTGTCCCATCAGGGAGTGACACATCTTCATTTTTGCAAGAAAGGGGTGAAACTGGTGCCTGAGTGTTTCACGAGGACGTGCTACAAGGAGTTGTGAAACAGCTTAACATGACCTCTTCAATGGTCAGGATTGGGTCTTCTAGCAGGACTCAGTTCCTGCCCAAAAGCCAAGACGACTCAGGAATGGCTGCAGAGGAACATCCTGGCCTTTATTAGCACCCAGGATTGGCCCTCAGAGAGTCCAGACCTCAACCCCCAGGACTATAAACTCTGGGCTGTTTTGGAGGACATGGCTTGCCAAAAGCATCACAACAATCTGGACAGTCTGAAAAGATCCCTTGTGTAGGCAGCAGTAGAGATCCCCCTGGAAATGGTGTGTGCCATGATAGCAGAGTGGCCGAAGCATCTCAAGGCTTGCGTCTAGGCAGAGGGCAGCCATTTTGAGTGGCATTACTATTAAATAAAAACTTCTCTAATAAATTATTTGGCTCAAAAAGTGGATGTTCTGTTTCATTCTCCTCCTAGGTCACAATATACTTGGGACAGAACTTATGGCACGATTGTGTACAGGGTCACAGGCAGTACTGTATAGATTTTATCTGCCATCTGTTTGAAGTCCCGGCAAAGTAGCAACACTTTGTCACAATCTAAAAAGAGTTCTTAAAATTTTTAACAGTCAACATATCAATGGAATGCAGCACAGTCAATTTACATTCATTTGAGAGACAATGATGAGGTTACAATGGTAAATAAAAAATTACAGGACAGATGTTTGGCACTTTTTTCTTTGAAGGATCCAAGGATAATTACTGTAAATCAGGCAGACATACACACACACACACAACATTGTAACTGCAATACTTGGACTAAGACTCACCTCTGAGAGGAAGTTCAGCAAGGGTTGTGAAGATCTGAGCTGGTTTCTGGTGTGGGTTCATGCCATAGCGGAGAGTTAACTGTGACACTCCAGCACCGTACTGCTTACGGAAGTAGTCTGATATTGCCAGGTCATACTCAGAAGTATGAGTGAATGCCTTAAGAGCAAGGTACTGCCTGGAATAGTGACAACAAAATTTGCGTTAAAAGTGGTACCAACTTCTGCATCCCTCTATCAACTGTCAGCCAGCACCAACATCTGACACAGCCATTCAACAGTATACACACCAATAATACCAAGCACATGCTCTACTTCAGTGTTTCTCAACCTTTGTGAGAACATGGCCCGGTAAATTCTTTTTTCATAAGACGAGGGCCCAGTCCCAATAGATTTACTCATCAGTACCTTTCCAATTTTTTTAAGTTCATACATTAAACTAACATAAGTATTAATAATTAATTATGGCATAATCATAAAGAGTATTAGTACAATTATGTTTACAGTATGGCATGTTGACAAATATAAAATTACATTTAAATTAGTTATCAATTCCAGGAGAATCTCTTGCAGCCCGGTATAATTGATGCCAGGGCCCAGTACCGGGCCTCGGCCCAATGGTTGAGAAAGACTGCTTTACTTTATCCTGTCTGTCCAGAAAAAAAAGGATGTGTGTCCATGCTTATGGCACGGTGTTTGGATACAGCCGGAAATTTACATTTACATTTTATTCTCTAACTTCACTTCACACTTTTTCACTGACTGCAATTGTAAGGGAGGATACTGATCACTCCTAACAGCAGTGAGAAGAAAGACAAAGGACCTGCAGGTTAGTGTGGGGTGGTACTCCCCACATGCAAGAAGTTTTAAGACTTCTCCAAGGAAACGACACTGAACAAACTGCTCTACATCTGGCCAGTCTTGAATACAAGATATCTAGCACAAGAGTTCTGTGTCCCCACACCTTGAGTAGATCTCCCTGTATAAGGTACAAAAGTAAAGTTGCATGAAGGCATACAGGGGGAACAGAGGTACAGCTCCACTCCTTCTTAACCTCAGCGCTAGACAGAGGTGAGTGGTCAACTTCATACCCTAGCTGTTTTAAATCCTGGAAAAATAACCCTGGTACCCACTGAATATGAGGCTATATGAGCCTCACAACCAGTACAGATATTTTGGAGAAGACAACAGTCTCTTGTCCCTGCCAGAATTTGAACCCTGACCCATCCAGCCTGTAGCCCAGTCACTACACAAACTACATTATCCCTGTATGATACGTATTATTCAGTTATACAGTGATTTCCTGTCACTAACACCTTCAGTTCTGATCTTATTATCATTCTGGTCTCTACCTGCCTGACAACGGTAAACAGATTCATAGACGAAGTGACAGCACTATAGTCCAACTGCAATCTTATGGTACCTGTGTGCATGGGCAGTTGGAGAGAGAGCAGTGTCATCTCACTTTCTATGAATATGAGTTTGTGTTCTTACCTCAGCACATCGCTGCTAAGCCATTTAATGCCACTTTTTACATGCACTTCCATACTATGTACAATACTTCAAATCCATGACCACAAACAGCTCCAACGTTTTGCTTCTTAGACAGTGCCATAACACAGTATGAATATTCTAACAGCAATGTTTTTGTGTGGTTAACAGAAGGCAACAGAGAATGACCTGTGCTTTATTACCACTTGCAACCAATTAACCTGATTTCCCTGCAGTACCTCCTGTGGATGAGTCAAAGAAGAGCAATTCAAATCATTTATTTGTGCAGTGCTATAAGATTGTGATCAGACTTGAAATGGACATGGCTGCTTCCATTCTCCCTAGCAGTATGGTATTGAAAATCAGCAGAGGTCACCTACAACGTAGCATGAGACCCAAACCAAAGAGGTTGCCAGGCATTTCCCATACTTATACCTTGGAGTTTATTACAGAAGAGGGCTGGAGAATGACAGACAAACCTGTAATATAGCCAGCCTCTGAAAAACAAGAAATCTTGAGTACAGTAGGAAAGTTGCTGCAGTGTCGTTACAGCCCAAATCAAGCCTTAGCCTCCTCAATATGAGGCTTAAAAACAACACTTTTTTACGGGGTGACTATCAGCCCCATGCCCAACCCCAAAACTGGAAGGCCAGGGTATCCCTTTTTATCTGGGTCATCCTTCACCTTCTACCTGTCTGGTATGGGACACTCTATCAGTAGCTATGCTACCATCAGCACAGCTGTCAGGATCATTGGAGCATGTAAGCCCCACCACTATGTCAAAGTAGGGTTACCTTTTGGGGGGGGGAGGGGGGAAGAAATATGGCATTATCTTTTACACAGCCAGACTGTATTAAGACAAGTAACAGGGACCAGAACAGAAGATAACTACCCTACATATTGTGATGTGTATGGAGTATGTGTTAATTCTTCACAAGCCAAGTATTCACCTTGTAGCTAATGTGGTATCACCATCTGGAGAGTTCTGCAGTTCCTCCACTACCAGGTCATAGTCCAAGGGGTCACAAATCACCGTAACTCGGGTGTGGTTCTTAGCTGCAGCCCTCAGAAGCGTCACTCCACCTGAACAGATCAGACAATGCTAACAGTTCTAACCATTTAAAGCCCAGTGGTAACTACATGTACTGCCCGCTCTAACAGAAAATCTGTTTTGCCCACATAGCATATTTCTGTGTTTTGTTGTACGATTCTCACAGAAAACACCATTAACTTGTCAGGAACAAAGTTTCTCTTTGAGTTGGAAATGAATTTCTTTGTTGATAGTGTTAATGATTCTCTCAGGAACATGCACTCTGCATAACACACTGCCTAAGACTCCATATTTATTTCCACATAATATGGACTTTACAGTGAACACATTTCTCCTACAAAAGTAAGTGCACACAGTAACCCTTCAATTACCTGGGGTTTAAATTTCATCTACAGAGCAGGACAAAAGCGTTTCAAAATTCAGTGTCCTGAAATGCAGGCATACAGAAGAGTGCAGAGAGGCTGGTTATATGTGGGGAATTAAAGACTGTACATTGCGCAGACAAAACACAGCACAGTAAACAATGCTATGATGAAAAGAACGTCGAAACAATGGGGACCCACCACTGGCTTAATATCAGAAGACTACATATGTAGTTTGGGGACACGCAGTGGCACGGTTGGTTTAGGCACTGCTCTACAAGCAGGAAGGTCACGGGTTCGATTCCCAATGGTGTCAATGAGGTTTCATTGCCATAATCCTTCCGGCCACACTATGGCCTTGGGGTTGACTCAGCCTCTAACCAATATAAGTACCAGGAATATTTCCTGGGGGGTAAAGGCAGCCGGTGCGTAGGGCTGACAACCTTACCACCTTCATGTGCCAACTGTCTTGAAATCTGGGAACCTGAACCTCCCGGAACCCTCAGGGCCTGTCCAGGCCTGTAATGGGATTGTTTTACCTTTTATATATGTGGTTTCAAAAGCCAAGGCACTGTAGCAGGTACTCAGATTCAAAGCAGAAGCAATTCTATGTCAAAAGTTGGCTCGGTGGAAACAAACTGCCTCATATCACAACTTAAAAATATTCCAAGGGCACGATATTCACACCTTGAAATTTCTTTTGTTTTTGTAATCATTCATAAATGTATAATACAAACTCTACTGTTTGACAGACACCAGCTGATTGTGCAACATTTTACACTAATAGACAACTCAGTTAAAAGAAATGTTTTTGAGAACTACCTACGAGTTCACATGTTGCTAATCAATAGCTGGATGAAACATGTTGGAGATGTTTAATGATGATAAAATCTTTGGTCCTGTAACATCAAGTGTTGTAACCTGATGCTCTCGTGGTTGCCTTGATAACTGGTAGAACAACAGTATGGCACAAAATGTTAAAATAATTCAGACAAATCTATTTGCAAAGCATTAATAATGGATGTGTAACACTGTGAATTATGGACAGTTAGGACATGTCATATTATTCATTGATGGTAACATGAATGTAATTTCTAACTGACTCTCACATCAAACAGACAGTCAGTTTTCTTCACAGGGTACAAAGTGGACAGAGCAAAATCCTGACCATGCTCCTCTATCTATAGCAAGAGACTCAGTCTCCACTTATACATAGCTTCAAGCACAGTTTTTTTCTTTCTTGGCCCATAACTGCCTCCTAAATATGACCCTGATGATAACACAGATAATTTCAAGCACGTACATTAACACTAGTGCACATCCACTCTCACTGGACTTGTAATGAAGTTGTGTCAAAATGCCACGTAACGAGCTAACCCCATCTGTGACAGGGGACTGAAGTATCTATCTATAAATTACAATGTAATATTTCTAGACAAATTTCAACCCCACAAATTATTATTAACATTCCATTTTCTTAGATAAATAAAAAGGTTAAATGTCTGTACCAATGGAGCAAAACAGTTTTCCCACCATATAGCTCTCTCTCTTTCTTGTGCATGCATGCACATGCACATGTGTGTAAGGTAAATGCTAAAAGATGGTATCAGTCAGTACACTGACATACCAATATCAATGTTCTCTACAGCATCAGCGATGGTAACATCTGGTTTTGCAACTGTGTCTACAAATGGGTACAGGTTGCACACAACTATTTGCACCATGCTGTAGCCCATCTTCGCCAAGTCATCCTGATCACTTTCAGTGAGGCGAGAAAGGATGCCTGCAACATACAATTCAGTATGCTATACTATAAGCCAGATAAATATGTCATACCATGCAAGACACAACGCTGAAAAGAGAGTCTGGGGACTACGAACTGGAAGAAGATACTAGTATTACATGTGACATAACAATGTGGTGTGTTCACAGAATGTTTGTACCTCCTCGGCTAGCCTTACAGCATAACACAATTTCACTCAAATTTATGTCACCAGCAACAATGAGTTTTTAGTGTTGTTGCTGAGCTAAACATTGTTACCATGGAAAATCACCAAGTTCTTAGTAATGTTGCTGAGCCAAACATTGTTACCATGGAAACTTAATAATGAGTTCTTAGTGTTGTTGCTGAGCTAAACATTGTTACCATGTAAACTCAACAATGAGTTCTTAAGTGTTGTTGCTGAGCTAAAAATTGTTACCATGGAAACTCAACAATGAGTTCTTAGTAATGTTGCTGAGCTAAACATTGTTACCATGGAAACTCAACAATGAGTTCTTAGTGTTGTTGTTGAGCTAAACATCGTTACCATGGAAACTCAACAATGAGTTCTTAGTGTTGTTGCTGAGCTAAACATTGTTACCATGAAAACTCAACAATGTTTCCTTTGTACTCTTGATCTACCTGTCTCTGTCTGCCTCTTCTTCATTGTCATACAGTTCTTACAATACAACCAGTGCCAGTGTGTACACAAGGCCACTGAGTACTCAAGTTGCCTTGTGTACACACCACACAACTTGTCACATAGGGACAAGGTCTGCATTGGATCCAAGATCTACAGCAGCTGTTTGAATAAACGGTGCCCAAACTCGGTGTCTTGCCTATAACTACAATTCATATATTTTAAACATTTTACACTTAAATGTGTTGTAATATGACTTATACATAATGCCTACAACATATCGGAAAATTCACACTGTTTATCCACATACTAACAGGTATTAGCAGCAGAATCTACTGAAGGTCACAGAATTCATAGACAGAATCCAGCTTACTATTATGTAAGATATTTAAACCCCCCCCCCCCTGTCATGCCAAAACATGTTGGGGTGAAGTGCCTGTCACATTATGAAGTGCTTAACCTTTTGACGCATAACGTCAACTATAGTGGTCGTACCGCACCACTAACCTCTAAAGTTGCATTTTATATATTTATTCAACAAATATAGGTACTGAATATTTTAAACACGGTATATACTCTCCATACTTTTCTCTTCAAAATGCAGTTTGTTTCATAATTCTAACATATTTGGTTCCTGTATTATTCACATTTTATATACAGGTGTGCTAAAATTAAAAAAATAATTCCAGCGCCAAAAGGTGTGCATTTAGTTTGTACAGTAAATAAAAATAATGAGTACATGTACCTACTGCTCCACTCCCCAACACATTTTCAAAGGCACTGTGCTTAATTAAGACCACAGCTAACTGTACCTTCAGAGACTAATACATTTTACTTTGTGTCCTCTCTTCTTTATATCAAGCTTGCGTTTCCTATCCACAGCCGTCTTGAAAATCTTGAAACTTACATCACTGATCAAAAGGTCAAAAATTTCAAATACGATTTGTGACACATACTCCCAATGTAAAATAAATTAAAAAAAACACAGTTTGAATAATAAAATAAGCAGGAATGCATTTGGGTTGTGAAAACTGAAAATGCCACATTTCCTAAATGTAATTATATTTAATCATCATTTTAAACCCACTTATTATAGACATAGTTGGGACAGGGCATAAAGACATTCCATTACCTACACTGCTAGTATAAAGGGACAAGTCAAGAACTAATAATGAAATCAGAACTAATTCTTAAATCGATATTTATTGGTGTTTACCAGTAAATGTGTAAAAGAAATACATCATACGAGAAGTATATGGCACATAAAATGACTATTTAAAGGTTACAAATTTTTTTAATAATGCATTTTTATCCTCTACGTGTTCACATAAAGACAAGTAAAAAGTATACAGACCTTTACAAGTTCTTCTTCGACATTTCGACGGTTGACTATGAGACCTTTACACAATTTTTAAACATCAGGAACCCACTACCCACCAGCGAAGCAGCATCATATCCCACAAGAATGGAAACCCTTTTCCATAGTAAAACCAACCAGATGCACCAATGTCTCAAATTTATTTTTTTGGAGTAACGCTCTACATGTTTCGGACGGTCTTTCCATCCGAAATATGCAGTGTTACTCCAAAAAAATAAATATGAGACACTGGTGCATCTGATTGGTTTTACTATAGAAATGTATTACGGCGCACGGCCCTATGAACGTCAAAAATGGAAAATCTATTCAGGCATTTATTAAGATGAACAGTACATGACATCCAGTCACAATCAAAAACCACATCATTCACAAATTATAATAATGGCTTGAAAAGCTAAATTTAATCAAATGGGATGCAGTGATTGTAACAGGTACCTGTTTATGGCTCAGGAATGCATAAGATCATGTCCCTAGATAACAGAATCTCCCAGCTTGCTAGCTCACTCCCACAGCTGACTGAACGTACCTGCATGCACTGCTGGGTGCAACGTCTTGACCCTTCCTCCGAGCATTTCTGGAGCTCCTGTGATTTCTGCAACATCTTTCACAGCAACCTTTGCCTCTCTGAGGACCTTAGCAGTTCCGCCCGATGCGACCAGAGTAAGGCCAAGAGCATTGAGCTTCTCAGCAAAAGGCAACAGACCTGCCTTTTCCGACACGCTTAGCAGTGCTACAGAAAAGGTTAATCCTTGGTAAAATTCAGTATTGGAAGCGGCAAAACAACTTAAGCACACAAATCAAAATCCTTCAGCCTGTTGTTTATTTGTTTCCTTACTCACTTAGTTCATAACATTGTATCAACTGATAAAATGGCATGTGCGATTCCACAGGGTTGTGGTAATGGACAGTAAGAAGGGATGTGGGAGGAAGCAGTGATTCACTCACTCACCTGAAGAAACTGAGGAACAGCAATGAAAAATCTGGTTAAGATATGGTAGCTATTCCCACAACACTCACATTATACATATACAATTTATCTCTGGGTTATAAGTTTGTAACAGGATGTTACTATTTGAAAAACACCTCCCTGCTGCACCAGTCATGATCCAGGCAAACTGCTGATGACAGCAGATATGTGCCAATCTTTGACTGTTGGATAGTTCTCCACCCTTGGGAGAAGAAGAAGAAGAAGAAAAAAAAAAACCACACACACACACACACACACACACCAAATGACGACGAACTACACGATATCAACAGCAAAATGTTTCAGTGCCCCCATGAATTTGTTTTTGTGTGCACCTATACAAATTTTGCAACAATGCTTGTTTACACCCTCCTGTCATTGTCATTAACATACATGCCATTCAGTTCAGTTCTCAATTTATGGGCGGTGCTTTTTCTTCGAATGACTGTTCGCTGCAGCTCATATAAATAACAAGCAGTTACTGACAACAATACAAATATGTGCACAGCTTCCAATGTCACGAATTTGACCCAGCATTCACTTCTACAATATTTTATCCTTCTTATAGCTTTTCTCCTTATAGTTTTGAAAATAGTGAAAATTGGTGGAAAGGTATTTTTTTTCAATATTCCCCCCCCCCCCCCCTTCCTACTATACATAGGTCTGGATCATGGACAAATTTATTGAAAGGCACCTTTCATCAAGCAGTGTCAGTTTTGGGAGTGAAAATAATAAACAAAACAAAAAAAAAAGAGAAGAAACAGTGCATTAGAGCAGAATAGCGATAATTATTTGTTTGTTGATACTCTCTGTGGTGTGGTGATGCATCTTGTGTATGGATAAAAACTTGGTAACAATGTGCCAGATCTAAGCAAGCCAAAGCAACACTTACAACAAAACACCCTCTTCTGGTACACAAGGACATCACATACTTCTTGTTTGATGAAACAAAACAAAAGCAGGTTGCATTAATGATTTCATCAGTATGAATTTTGGAACAAGCACAAAAAGCTAGTCATATAGTAGGCAGATTGTACAGGCAAATCAGCAACACGTGACTGGCCAAAACTATTATTAATTCCTGCCTGTATACAGAAGTGGGAACCATTCTGTATCCAGATACTGATAATAAAAAATTAATTCTCCTCAGTTCTGTCAGCTGACACTCTCATCCATCAAGTCAGAAATGTATCTGATGAAGTCATATTAATTTTGGGAGAATAAATTATGCTGAGCATGAACTTCTCCCTTCAGAATGACAAGTCTATTGACTTTGGTGGTCACGTTCGACTCACATCAGGTATACGAGGACATCATCAAAAGCAACTTCTTTTTCTGCAACAGCCAACGACATATTTCATGTTGCTGATAAATATCTTAGTGAAAATGGACTGCAGTGGAAAGCCTGCACCGATGCAGACTTCAGTGATGGAAAAGTAAGAGGCTTTATAGCAAACGTGGAAGAGGCGGCTCCAAAAATAAGATCTCACCCCTGGTTTATTTGGGGGACCGCGGTAGCACAGTGGTTAAGGTGCTGTGCTACAAATCGGAAGGTCGCTGGTTTGATCTCAGCTGGTGTCAGTAGATTTTTCATTGACACAAAATCCTTCCGATCGCACTATGGCCCTGGGGTCGACTCAGCCTCTAACAGAAATGAGTACCAGGAGTATTTCCTGGGGGTAAAGGTGGCCAGTGCGTAAGGCTGACAACCTAACACCATCCTGTGCCGTTGTCACAAGATCTGGGATCCTTAACTTCCTGGAACCCTCTGGGCCCCTCCTGGCCTGTAATGGGACTGCATTACCTTTTTTACTGGTTTGTTTACTACAATGCCAATGATGCCAAGATACCACCTGCTCTTCACAAAAATGTGTTGAAGTTATATGAACTGTTAACTTTATAGAATTACAGCCCCTAAATTCCCAACTTTTTCAGCCTTGTGCCATGAACTGCTGTCTGAACGCTCTGTGCTCCTGGTTTGCACAAAAGTACAGTGTCATGTGACAAGGTATTAAATCATGTTTGAGAACTTCATGATGGGATGCAAGCATTGTAGTAACACTTCAGGAGCACAAGTGCACATACGTATGCACCAGCATGAATCAACATTTGCTGATAAGTCAGTATATAAAATGGCACACCTGTCACATATGTTCAATCATTCAAATCAATGAAACACCCACGATCACAAATATCCTAAGCAGTACTCACAAAAAACAAAGATTTTGTTCTGGCCACAACTCATTGTCAGTTGATCCACTGAGATGTTACCAGCTGGGTTCATTTGCGGCACGCAACTTTTAAGGAACCTTCTTCACAGAAAAATTAATTTATTTTATAAATTTCTGAGGCCTCTGCTACTACATTACTCTACATGTAAAATTAAAATGTTGGAGACAGTAATCTCCTTTGGTCTACAGCTCCTCACGTTTCACGTACATATCACACTCAGGTTGTGTGCTACGTTAATTTGGCACTGAGCCCTATACGAGGAAGAATGAAAATGGTATTGGAAGCAATAAGCAGAAATGGAATATGTAACATGTACGTCGACGGAATGCCACCTGCTGAATTTATACAGCCACCTAAACGGACTAGCCTGGAACGATAAAAGCAATAGCACTCAGGCCAACCAGGACACCAACGTGCCATGCGATTTTAAAAACAGCATGATCACATTTATAATAGCCACGTGATACTAAAACTATACTTACCCAAATTACCTCCAGCTGCCATTTCCAAATTAAGAGCAGTATACAAGCAGTCCTAAACTGTCTGAAATACAAGATAATCGAGCATAATTTTAATAAGTAAATAAAAATAAACGTGTACTTATTTGTTCTTAATATAAAAATAAACCGGTTGTCCCATCACTCCACCCTGCAGACCTCGACTAACGTACCTTTACGCCACGCTACAGCGTTCGTATTGCCGGCAATTAATAAAACCTCTCGACAGGAATTATTATTCCAACGTTCAACAAACTCAAAAACACTGTTACGACACTTATCACTCGTGATATTTCAGGGTTACCGGTCAAAAGGTTATCTGCGTCACAGCATTGCCCGCCGCTGTTGTTGCGTGGTGGGTACAGTTGGCGGCACGTAGGGTCAAAATCTGTAGCTATAACGTTCGTTTCCAATACCGCGCAGTTCAAACTATGATTGCTCCCATTCGCTCTTATAGTGAAGTAAAAACACTGCTTTGCAGATTTTCATAACCATTAAAATCCTTTCCTATGGTTGCAACTATTAAAAGTTTTACAAATTCCGATCAGCAAGTATACGCAATCAGATGGGCGCTGATAAATTTTGTGCTGTAAACTAAGAGCCAAGTGGAACTTAAAAAACCCACTTTCTTATTGCATACTTCCTAGTCCCTATATTAGGCCGTGTTTTTATATAGCTGCTAATGCCAATAGTAACGGCCTTACCACCGCTCCTCATGATATGCCTCAGCAAAGCTGTGAAAGTACAACTATGACACACAATCCAATTCCCATTATCATTCAAGAGTAGGACAAATATCTTAGCACTAGGAAACTGACAGCTCAATTTACACTTATGAGTGGAACGGATAACTGTATTAATATTGAAAATCAGCAACAGCTGGCAAGCTAGACTACACACATGCCATTACAATAGTGCAATGCTGGTATTCCAGATTCATAACATTACTACTGTGTTGCACATGAGAAGGAAAAATATAAAAAGTCTTATGTGCTAAACTTACCACATTTTTGTAACTTAAAGATAGGTGTACACATATACTACATCCCTTTCTAAAGGCTGTATTCAAATTTAAGCCAAAAAATTACCAGCAAGTATGAAGTATGAAGCATAAATTACAAAAGGTGTTACAGTATACCTTTTGTAGTATACTATATTCTTTCCAAATTCTTTAGTGGGCAGGCACAGAGTGAAGTCAATTCAACACGACACAAAGATTTTAAATATGATTAAATACACTTGGCACGCACACTTTCCTGTATCAAGTTCCACTGATAACTTGATATGCAAAAAAGATTTTTCTCTTCTGCAACATGACAAATTGACTGGTAAAACTTCACAGGCTGTGGAGTATATTCACTTTCAACACACCCAAATGCCAGCTACTTTCTTAAATTTGTTGCTTCAACTGAGCACATTTACAACACAACATAAATTATTTTGTGTAGATGCCTTTACATAAACCAGAGTTCAAAGGCCTGAACAGTTACCATACTGTCATAAATTTCTACCAACATATGAAAATATGACACCATAACAGTCAGTTAAGAGAGAAATAAATTATTTTTAATCTTTATGGGTCATAAACAGTATTAAGTTATCCAACTGCTGTTGTTCATTAATTCTTGGCTACCTGCCAGAAATACCATATGATTGGAAAACATTTTGAAACCAAATTATATACTACAATTGATGCAATGCAATTTCTCAACTTCAGATATTCCAGTTCCGTGTCCTACTGAGGAATGTGGAATTCAGGTCATGTTAACACTTCAAACCCATGGTCCATGCCTTGCAAATTTTTTGCACAATGTTTAGCTTGAGTGCAAGACATTCTTTCACATGGTCAGGGAAGGACATAAATAAGCTACAAATATAAATGGCACCTATGCTAAATAACACTTCTGCCATATGTGTTCTAAACATATGGTTAAGGCCAGTCTATGACTTATGATATAACTGTATTTCATATAATACAGGACTAAGCTCTGCAGCTGCACATCCCATTTCCCCACTTTCTAGGGCCACAAATCCAAGTCTCAAACTATACAACAAGATGAATTATGGACAGCCTTCTTTTGCAGGACGGCCAACTTGTAAACCTCAAAACTGACTGGGTTGCAAGCCAAGCAATAACAAGGGAAAGTTTTTTTTAATAGCATTCTACATTATGCTTTTCAGTGACGAAAATTACTTAATACATGAAAAATAGTAATATAATCTTTTATGACAGTTTTGTTTTGGAAGATTGCAGGATATCAGTCGGAAACTTGCCATTGTTTCATTGTCACTCAGTTCTCAGCACTGGGCTGTATGTATTAAGTGGTAACTGGGAGCTATACTGCCTACCTTCCCAGCATTGAGGTTATTTGTAGATTTCCTCTTGATCACTGTAATTCTTTAACATAAATGTTGACTAACATGTCAAACTGCATTTCTCGGGTCTGTATCACACTGTTAATTTCTAATCTACATTTTCAATTTGGAAAGAACAGCTTCAACTTTAATGTCAAACAGCATACAAGTACAGTAATAACATAGTAAATTTTTTATTTAAAAACACGAACATGGCATTAAATGAAATCTATGTGCCAATAACACATTTATTTAGAAGGAAAATTCTTACAAAAATTGATGGGCCCACTAACGGTAACTGACAATGGAGGACCCAATATAGGAAGAGTCCATGATGAGCATAAAGAATGTCAGCATTCAAAGGAAAGTTTAAACAAAAAAAAATACATAACTAAGGAACTGAGCTCAAGCTACATTACAGAGAAATTTACTGTTGGGCAGCCCAGATTTAGGTGGAAACAGGGTATGAGAAGATGCAGCCAGCTTGTTCTTATGACAGAGGCTGCAGTACTATCAGATGAATGCTTCCAGGTATTCAAATGGGAGATTTAAGATGTCCAACTTCTGAAACGTATGAGGAACCAAGGTTAAGAATTTGTGTAGTACTACTACCATGAACCCACACATGATCACAACAGGACACTTAAGCACAAAACTAACTCAGCCAAAGATCATACAGTAAATTTATTAACTTTAAATGACTCTACAGGACTTTGACAATGCCATATGACTCAATGATTTTCTTTCTTTGGACTGTGTTCAAAGTCTTTCTGTGTACTGCATTGAAGGTTAAATTATGGACAAAGTCCAAAGAAAAAAATCACTTCAGTAAGTCATTAACTTTCACTCTAATAATTACAATAACATTCAATTTTAAAATCTAAGCTTCCCCAGGCACTTCCCGGTGCAACCAAAGCTGCCATGTATACTCACATACTGTTTGAGATCTCATTTGTCCCAGGACAGTCTAGGTTTTCCTGGGACAGTATGGGTTTTAAGAGCATTGCACCGGCATCCCACAGAATTCATTTCAGGATACCAAATGTCCTTGGTTTTTCCAAGTCATAAAAGTGCACCACTTCGGTCATGTATGAACATGTTCACTTCCCAATGGTAGAAGAAAACAACTATAGGAGCAGGATGGCCATCAACCAACCACTAAGAAAAAGGCATAGGCATGGAACATGTGTAGATAATGACTACAGTGTCTGGGCTGAGAGTGTGAAGAATGAGGAATGGAGAGTTGAAGAAGAATAGGTAAATGAGCTAAGTGTCCCAAGTTTTAGAAGTATTCTTCTCATTATTATTTCAATATGCAATGGGTTAAAAAATTTTTTTTACCCCTGCCCCCCACTGACTACATCCATTATACATATCAGATTTTGGTTCTTAAAAAGTGAGAACCCCGAATAATGTAAACATCATCTGGATGTACAATCAGCCAAGATTTACGACTGCTTCAGTTATGAGTAGAAGAAGAGTAGTTTCTTCAAAACAGTATGATTAACTCCACATGAAGTTAAATGGTAACAAGTAATACTACTGCATCTTATGTTGATTCATCCTGTCATGCAAATATTCACACAAATAGCTGTACAATATTGCCAGCACCACCTCTCTATTAGTTAATTAAAACAGCTAAATTTCCACATTTTGGCTTCTTTTCTTAAGTCCCCCACAGGCTGACTACCGACTAATTATAATAATAAGTAATGGTCCTGCAGCTGATCACAGTGGCTGTGCAGTCTAAGGTGCAGGTCTGCAGCCACTCACTTGCTGGGTTTGCAGGTTCAATTCCTGCCAGGGACATGGATGTCTGTCTCTTACGAGTGTTGTGCGTTGTAAGATAGAGATCTCTGCAATGAGCCCATCACTTGTCTAGAAGAGTCCTACCCAGTGTGGTGGGTCTGAGTGTGATCAAGAAACCTCATGCAGAAGACCTAGGCCCTATATTTCTATAGCAAGACCAACTAGATGCACCAATGTAACAAATTTACTTTATTTTGGAATGACACTCTACATGTTTCGGATGGTTTTTCTGTCCATCATCAGGAGCTCAAGACCGTACATATAGCAACCAAACATGTAGAGTGTCATTCCAAAATAAAATAAATTTGATACATTGGTGCATCTAGTTGGTCTTGCTGTAGAACTATATGATGATGCATAGGCCTGTAAACATCAAACCTAGGCCCTGTAGGGATGTTGCGACATGAGAAAGAAAAAATGGTATTGAAATTAATTACACTTGCCATACAATTTGTACCTTAGCCTTAATGGTGGCTTAAACCAAACGGTGAAACAGGTACTGTTTTATTAACTAATGAACAGTGTACACTAAAACTATTCACTACTCACCACCGCACATACTGCACTTTTTTTTGTTTAACAAAACCCTTAATTTTATTTGACCTTGATTCTAGGTCATAACACAGTGCTACACTGCCACATAGTTACTCCATGTGATCAAGTGGGTAGCATTCCTAAAGATCTTGCAGCTTTTCATGATTTTCCTCAGTCTCCAGGCAAATATGTGAAGGTAAATATGGCACGATTGCTACCATTCACATACTTTTCAATTCACTATTCACCAGGTACCCTATAATTTAACATTATATAGTCTGCACTACCACAAGTGTTATTTAACAAATCATATATGAACAGACTCAGAACTGCAACTTAAATCACCGAACGCATTGCACAAAACTGCATTACCACAAGCGTCATTTAACAAACCATAAATGAACAGACTCAGACCTGCAACTTAAACCACCGATCGCATGGCACAGAACTGCACTACCACAAGCATCATTTAACAAACCATAAATGAACAGACTCAGACCTGCAACTTAAACCACCGATCGCATGGCACAGAACTGCACTACTACAAGCGTCATTTAACAAACCATAAATGAACAGACCCAGAACTGCAACTTAAACC
>Ga0123353_10002307_pt1 | contig 23686 bp, 17 predicted proteins | sample TergutLab28metaG_3_FD_92763 | JGI IMG/M metagenome (GOLD analysis project Ga0123353, IMG submission 92763) | Labiotermes labralis P3 segment gut microbial communities from Petit-Saut dam, French Guiana - Lab288 P3 | ecosystem: Host-associated > Arthropoda: Insects > Digestive system > Gut ... | reverse complement strand
GCGCGAACAGATGACTTTGCCGCAGGCGTTCGGCTCGATAACGGCGGTACCCTCACCCTTGCCAAGTCGGTCAAAATCAATGCCGCACTCGGCGTAGCGGAGGGATATGGGATTTGGTCGCAAGGCAACTTGAACATTGACCTCGGCACTTTCACATTGACGAATAACAGTACAGAGGTCGTTGGCAACCTGACCGTTAAAGGTGCAGGCACTGCCGATTTGGGAGTCGTGATTGTTAATGGTAATACCATCTTCGGAGATGGAACCAACGAACTTACTGTTGTTCTTGATAAAGATGCCAGTACACTTGGAAATGGCAATGTGGTCAACACCAATGCAACACTCGCACTCGGTGATGGCACTCATGGCGAAGTCCGTGATAATCTCGGAATATTCACGACACTTGATGGTAAAGCGATTGGTACATTCACCGATTGGTTCATTAACGGAGACGGTTTTCTCCAAGCAGCACGTACTTCGTCAGTGAACATGAACGACGGCTACTTGGCAACCTTTAATATGCACAATCGTCATGCCGTTTGGAATGCGGTACGTGACCGAATGATTTCCGGCAGCGGACGCAACAATGTAAGACAGTACCGCGGTCAGGCACCATGTGATCCGTGCGAAGCAGTTGCCTGCGATCCATGTGCGCCGTGTGTAAACTATTCCAATAGTGATTTCAGTCCCAATGTCGCTTGGGTCAATTACATCGGACGCAGTGATACCTATCGGAGTTCGTACAACAATCGAGATTGGCGGCTTTCTGCGGAAGGCGTTCAAGTCGGCACAGACCTTGTCAGAAGCAGGCGCAGTCAGTTCGGATTACTCTTCGGTTACGAATCGGGTAGAAATACCAATGCCAGCGACCGGATCAAATCAGACGATACCTACATTGGTGTCTATACGGCATGCGTTCTTGACAGCGGAGCAGACATTCGCGGAGTCTTCGGCTATGGTTGGCAAAAATATGATATGAACCGATGGAGCGGCAGTAATCTCTATACATCGTCGTTCAAAGGAAACACAATGGAAGGAAACCTCGAAATTGGCAAACGGACTGCGATGGGTCCTTGGAGTCTGCGACCAGTGCTTGCCGTTGATGTAACCAGCAATAAAATCAAAGGTACGTCGGAAACCGGCGGCTCGCAAGCGGTTAAGTATGACAATACCCACCTATCGCAGGTCTTCGTTCGTGCAGGAAGCGAATTACGGTATCTGGTGAGAGGGTTCACGGTCAATAGCGGTGTCTATTATGCCTACGATGTACATGGTCGGGACAGGTTGCATACCGGAGTATCGACTTTGGATGGTCGTTACTCATCGCAACTTCCCGGTACGAGTTTGGGTCGGTCATTGTTGCTGTTCAATCTCGGTGGGTCGTGCCAGATTACACAGAACTTTGCGGTCATCGGTGGTTACGAAGGGCAAGTGGTAACAGACCGCAACAAGGACTTCCAGAGTGCCGGTTACATCGGCGGCAGTTGGAAATGGTAGTCTCCATCGATTATTCGATATGCAAAACATTCAAAAGACTTGTCATTTCAAATACCTCCATGATTGCCGAGGAAACATGGATAATCGTCATTTGCGCTCCTTTGTCCTTGGCAGTGTTTGCGCCCAAAAGCAACACACGTAGCCCTGCCGAAGACATATAGACAAGTTCGGCAAAATCCAATTCGACATGTTTTGCACTGTTCAATTCGGGAATGAGCACTTCCGTTAATTGGGGAGCGGTAAGGGTGTCCAGCCTGCCGGACAAGGCAAGGGAAGTTTTGTCGCCGCTTTGGGTCTTGTTGATATTAATGGTCATGGTCACCTGGGTTGCATTATTTTGAAAGGGCGGCAGAAGGATGGTTGAATTCTGCCACACAAACCCTATTTTTACCTTATTTTTCTAACAAAACAACCTCGGTGGCCAAAGACGCACTAACAACGGTTAGCAATTCTGTTTGTTCTGCTTTGCCGAATATTGCGCTACAAATGACATAGCCATCATGGACTTTCCAATCCAAAAACCATGTTTTGCCATTTATGGTATGCGGCGACGAATCCACAGGAAGCACGCAAAAAGTTTCCGGTAGCATCGCAAGTCCTAAACCGGAACCTTTCATCACACTTTCTTTGGCAGTCCACAAATAAAAAAAGGCTTCATTGGTTCCTTGGTTTTGTATCCATGTTCGCTCTGCCGATGTGAGACAGCGGTCGGCTACCGCATCATCACATGGAACCGTCTTTTCGATGTCCACGCCTACTTCACGATCAGCCGTGGCAAGAACGACATAATCGCCTGCATGGGAAATATTGAAATACAAACGGCTGTTTTTCAAATATGGTTTGCCATTTTTGCCGAACACCAACTGAGAATCGTCCGTAACGCCGCACACCCTCCGCAGAAGAAGCCCTGCGACCAAACACCTCGCTCTATCTGCCGGTTGTACATACTGTTGAATACGCTCCCTTCTTTCTGCCGTTACTAGTTCCATGCCGTCCAATCCCATAAACTCCTGTATGCCACAGATATATAATCGCATTATTCCACTCCTTCCAACTCTTTTCGCAGGACAGTGATAATCGTTACATTGAATCCAAGTTGCCGCGAGTAATTTACATCTTTTGCCAGGCGACGCACCATCTCTATTCCTCCAACGGGAACTCCGGGAACACAGTTCTCGGCTCTCTGATCTTCCACTCTCGAATATGTCGTTGGATCGAAAGGTACGCCATCATCCCGGAGGCGGAGAATCAGTTCATGTTCTGTAACTCGTACCAACACGTCAATTGCCCCTTTCACGTTTCTATGCTCGTAATACGTTGTATTAACTGCCATTTCCTCCACCGCAATGCCGATGCGCATTGCGCCCGATTCATCCACACCATTTTCACGGCAAAAGCGCATCACTTGTTCGGAAAGACCCGTCGCTGCTTCCACCGTCGCCGGAATGGAAAAATCAACGGATATTCCCCCTTCGTCATTCCCCCGCAATAACAAAATACCGATTGCTCCTTCCTTTTTTCGTATGTGTATTCCCATACCAAGTACCACCGACAAGGTAGCGAATTCCGAACACAAAAACGCCAACCAGATAAAATCGGCATTCCATTTGGCAAAGATAAACGCAAAAAAGACCACAAATACAAAGCCATTGAGTGTTACAATGAGCGTGGCAAGTTTTTCGCGACCCGTGGTTTGATAAAAATGTTGAAGTAGGGTATTGACGCTGAATAAAACCAAACTGAGCGCATACATGCGAAGAGCCGGTATAACCAGAGCCATTCCTTCAGTGGAACGTACACCGAACAGCCGCCCGAATTCGACGGGGTAGATTAATAATACCGCCATCATAGCGGTACAAGCGGCAATCGTAAAGATAAAACCCGTGCGGACAGTAAATCGAAGCCCTTTGTGATCCTTTTCGCCGAACAACGTTCCAACAATCGGCAATAACGTATCCGTTGTCCCGCCGATAAAAATTGTAGCAAACCCCATCGCGATGAGACATACCGACATTGCCGTCATACCCAATGCCCCAAACGCGCTGACTATCAGTGCGTTCAATATCAGCAGCCGCAAAACAGAGAGCAACTGTGCAAGCGATTCGGGAAGTCCTATGCTCGTTATTCTCGACAACTTTGCCATATCATTCTTTGCGATCTTTACGAATCGCAATGTTCGCTTCTTGGAAAACAGATACGGCAATATCACAAAAATACCTACGGTGTACCCCAATAGCGTGGAGATTGAAGCACCGGCAATTCCCATATTGAAAAAACGGATGAACAAATAACAGGTAATCAAACTGACCGCATTGGCAGTAACGGCACTCCGGGCGGCAAGACGTGGCAAGCCATCGGTACGTAAAAACTGTGCCATTCCCACAACAATTAACACGAGGGGACCTGCAAAGATCATGGGCGTAAGATATTCCCTTGTAAGGCTCGCAAGTTCCGCATCACCCTGTGCCGACACCTCTGTGATGGGTTTCATAAACACCAGCAGTACAGAGAGAAATGCGAACATGGCAGTCAGACCAGCGGCAAAAGTGAGCGTGAAGAAGCGGTCTGCTTCCTCTGCCTCCTGCCGTCCCTTCGCTATTGCGGTACAAACAGAACCGCCAATGATGCACAATAGAATCAGCGCGTTCAAGCAAAAGATGATAGGCGCAGAGAGCGCAATCGCTGCAAGCGGTTTCTCCCCCAGCAAATTGCCAACGACAGCACTATTGAGCACCATTTCAAGTGAAAGGGCAATGTTGACCAAAATGGTGGGAACCAGATATTCACGAAATTTTCGATGGAGTAGCGTACCGCTTCGTTCATACATAATAGACCTATTTTCAAACTATTTGAGAGTATGGCGCGTACATGAGCGAATTCCGCTGGGCAAGCCTCATTTCTACCTTATTTCCCAGAACAAAACAACCTCTGTGGCATTGATACGCTTCACGTGAGGTGCGTGAAAAATTTTTTGCTTTATTTTGCTTGGGGTCATCCGGGCGATCTGCCAGTTTTTTCACCATCCGAGACTTTTTAGGGTACTCAGCGGATCATAGTGCACGTCCTCAGCAGTCGCTCGGATTGATTTTTCGGAACACCGCATCCATTGCCCACCGCAAAAACGCTCCGACTCATCCGTGAAACATGTTAGCGGTGTGTGCACCCCTCTTGATTTTCGCTGACACATACTTGCATCTGACCATGAAGGTGATATACTATCCCCCATGGAAATTTGCCTTCCTTCATGGGATTCTCTTTTTCGCCGAAATTATGAACAATTCCAGACTTCTACCGATTGCTGCTTTTTGTTTCCTTTTCGGAGGGGTAGTGCTTGTTGCGGACACCTTCGTTACCGATGAATCGGACATCATTTACGGCAAAGGTGTTCACGCTTTTTTTGACCGCAATTACGAAGGAGCGATTACGATTCTTTCGGATGCAGAAAAACTGGACAGCGCTGATCCGCGTCCCTATTATTTTTTGGGGCTTGCATATCTGCGGCAACAAAAAACCGACAGGGCGGATCACTATTTTGAAAAAGCCGCCGAGTTAGAATATGGCGGACGTGCCGCTCGGGATTATGCCGTTGCCGAATCTCTGCGACGTATTCAGGGAGACGAACGCTTACGGATTGAAAAGATTCGGGCAGAAGAGCGGGTCAATGCCCAAAAAAGAGAGCAACGGCAGATGGAAATTCGTTATGGCAAAGAAAATGTAGCCAATAGAGAATTGCTCCGGCAACCTTCGTCGCAGAATCGAAAAGAGGACTTGGCAGTCCTCCAAAAGATAGCGGAAAGTTTTGGCGACAATGTCTTCGGTGCAAAGCCGATTGATCCAATCAACACATCGGAAGAAATCGTCGTCAAAAGAAAATCGGAAAACAATCCTTTTGGAGAGATCGTAGCAAACGTTGACAAATTGCCGGAAACCATTGAGATCAAGCCCGCCGCAAATCGATTGCCTGCACGAAGGCAGGAGAATGTTGGTGCTCAAGCCGCGCCAGCCGTGAATCCTGTCGTTGGTGCGCAAGCAACAGCAGCAAAGACATTCGGAAGAGGTTTGCGGGCGTTTTTTGTCAACACCGCAAACGCAGTGGCACCTACTGTGGTAACACTGGAGCCCGCTAACGAAGCAACGGGGGTTGATTCGGAAACGGTAACGGAACTCCGCGTAACCTTCGACATTGACATGGACACCAGCGGCTATCCCTGGACCGGCGGTGGTGAAATGTTTCCAAAAGCGGGTACGCCGAAGTGGATCGACAAGCGGACATGTGTACTGCCAGTCGAATTAGAACCCGGCAAAAGTTATCTTCTCGGAATCAATGCCCCAAGTTTCCAAAACTTCAAGAGCGAAGCAGGAGTTCCTGTTGTGCCATTAACGTACAAATTTTCGACGCAGTAGTTATGAATCTCACCGCACGATTATGCCTGTTCTTCCTTGTATTGGTTGCCGGTTGCCAGTCGGGGTGGGTTCCGTCTGACGGAGTGATTGTTGTGGTCTCTGTCGAACCGCACGCATTTTTGGTCGAGCGAATCGGCGGAGATCGAGTGCACGTCGAAGTGCTTGTTCCGGCTGGAAGGGAACCGGAAACCTATCAGGTTACGCCTGATAAGTTGAAGGTTTTTTCACATGCCCATCTGTTTTTTCGCACCGGGATGCCGATAGAAGAACCGCTTTTTCCAAAGTTGAAAGGTTTGTCGAAAAAACTGAGCATTGTCGATCTTCGTAACGGTTTGCCTCTTCGGACTCTGGAAATTCACCAGTGTTCTGGTTCGGATCATGTGCATCACGACCAGATTGATCCGCATATCTGGTTTGCACCGACGCTTTTGAAAGCCGAAGCCGCAACTGTTCTGCGGACATTGCAACAGTGCGATCCCGATGGTTCGGCAATGTATCAAGCAAATTATGAAGACGTTTTGCAGGAAATCGAGGCGGTTCGAGCGGAAATCGCTGAAATGTTGACCCCGAAACAAAACGAGATCGTTTTTGTGTTTCATCCGGCTTATGGATACTTTTGTGATGAGTTTGGACTTCAGCAATGGGCAATCGAGTACGAAGGGAAATCACCGAAGCCGCAGCAGATTGCGGAGTTGATTGAGAAAGCAAAAAAGTTATCGGGAGTGCCAACCATCTTTGTCCAGCCGGAGTTTAGCCAGTCGTCGGCGCAGGCAGTGGCAGAAACCATCGGTGCGAACGTTGTCGTTCACTCGACGTTAGAGCGGGACGTTTTGCAAAGTATGCTCCGCTTTGCCCGATTCATTGCCGAGTAGCGGCGACACCGCCAAACGAAAAACAGCCGGAACTTTCGCTCCGGCTGCCACTCACACCCCAGACTATCTTTTTCGGTGTTGTTTAATAACTGTGCCCACCAGTCGGTTGGTAAGGTTGATAGGGAGTCGCTGTCGGAGTGCTCCCGTTTGTGTAGGAAACCGGCGTTGTCTGTTGAATTGCAGTAGCATAAGGATCATTTTGAGGAGGAGCCGCTCCGAAAGGGGCATAACTGCCGGCGTTCACTGCGGGATTTGCACCCCCGTAGTTATAGTTATTATCGTAACCGGGCGTTGCCGACGGATAACTGACCGCATTGGTCGGTTGATATTGCGCTCCTGCCGGGTAATCGCTGTACCCATACGGCATCGGATTTCCCTGCTGTGTCATTTGTTGTGCCATTTCCGCTGAGTACTGATACTGCTGGGGGGTAGTGGCAACGGTTGCCGAAGGCTGTCCACCCGCATAAGTCGGCGGGTACGGCGAAGGTTCGGCAATAGAATAGCCACCGTAAGGATTCAATGCCTGCGATGCTACAGTACCTTGATACCCTCCTTGATCCGGCGAATAACCACTTGGAGTTCCGCTCAGTGCGCCGGAACGGCTGGCATAAAAACTGGATTCGTCAGTGTACCCACCTTGTGGGGTACTAATGTTCGGACTGGCATCCAAACTCGGTTTCGTGTTTGCAAGGGCTTCAGGTGCATAAGGGGGAGCCATATTGCCCTTGACAAAAGGATTCGTCCAAGAATAGGACTTTGGATTGTACCAGGCACCACCGTTGCTACGGCATCCCACGGTTCCTGAAATAAACAATAATGCTACTAAAATTGTAATAGCGGACGAAAAGTGGATTCGCATAACTCTATTCCTGTGATGAGGGTGGACTACATTGCGCCGATCAAATGTAACAAACTTAATATGCCCGAAAAGCAAACGTAACAATCGGTACTGTCGTTACAATCGGTATTCCTTGCCAGAACATTTAACTTTTTTGCCGATTTTACGGATTTTTCCGGTAAGGCATCGGGAGTATGCCGATTCCCCGGATCCGTGTCAAGAGCAATTTTGGCGTTCATACTGTGAGCGGAAACAGTATATCATGAACGGTTATGACAATTATACGAGCGAAAATTCTGCGGAAAATCTTACGTAATCCGAATTTTTTTGCTTTTTTATCTATCGTAACCTATCCTACGGCGTATAGACTCTGTTTCGTGGTGTATAGGGTCAATCCGTGATTCCATTTCTGCGGCACAATCGGATACCGGTTTTATTCTCGCTTTTGGCAGGAACCGGCTTGTTCTGCGCCCTTGTCGGCTGCCAATCGCTTCCCCGAAGCGGCTTCGATCCAAGCGGCGAACGACTTTTCGAGTCCCGACCCTTTGCAAACTGCCCCCTCTTCAATCGACAGGCAGATTCCACTCCCGCAACCGTTAGTAGTACGCCAGTTATAAACCCTTTGCTGCAACCCGAAGGAGCCAGCATCTACGCTCCGCCGCCGTCCACATTGCCCGGCGACCTCGGAGCCTCTCGAACAAACCCCGCCGTTCCGCAATACGGTTCGACCACCACGGTATTGCCGCCGGGAGTCCACACCGTAACCACTGCTTTGATTCCCAATCCCGATGCAGGACCCACTCCCGTCTTTGCAGATACCGGCGGATACGCATTGCCGACCGTTCCCGTTTCAGGTCCCGCCCTGATTATGACACCACGTGAACAAATCGCCCCGCTCGGCAGTGAAGTCGTGCTCATCGCCAGTTACCTCGGCAACAGAGACCGACTTATCACTAACGAAAAAATCGAGTGGTCTCTCGAAGGGGTCGGCACCATCGAAAAATTCGATCCCGGTTCCCACTGCGATCACATTTTCTTCGATTATGTGAAAGCAAAAAAGGTAACGGATCGGTACGCTATCACGAAAACAAGTCAAGTTTATCAAACGCTTGATCGCGGAACACCTGATACAACAGACGACATTCACCTGCTCCGGGGGCAAACTTGGGTTTCCATCAATTCGATGAAGGAAGGCACAACCCACGTAACCGCCTTTGCACCGAATATGGCGGATTGGTCGAAACGCACCGATGCCGGCATTGTCCATTGGGTCGATGCCCAATGGGTGCTGCCCCGATTAGCAATCGCTCCTGTCGGTGAAACCCGGATGCTGACCACGACGGTACTTCGGGCAACGAACGGTCAGCCGCGAAGAGGCTGGATTGTGCGGTACGAGATTCTCAACGGACCCGCTGCTGGTCTGGGAGGTTCCGGTGCTCAAATTGAAGAAGTCGAAACCGATAATTCAGGACAGGCAACGACAATGTTGACTCCCCGTGAGCAAAAAGGGGGAACGAACACAATAGGTATTCAAATTATTCGACCGGCAGGCATAGACGGAGACCGCCGTGTTACCGTTGGCAGTGAAATGGTGCGCCAGACGTGGTCAGGCAATCCGAACATTTGGCTGAACATTACGGGACTGAAAGAGGCGAGCCTCGGTCAGGATTTACCCTACATAATCACCGCCGAGAATCGCACATCCTCGACGGTACAGGGGGTCATTGCCTTGCCAATTCCGCCGCTGGCATCGTACATCCGTAGCGAACCGGCAGGGATGTTACAGGGATCAACGGTACTGTGGAATGTAGACTTGCTGCCGAACAGTACGGCGAGAATTAACGTAACCTTGCGGCAGGGTACGGCAGGTTCGCTGGGGCTGCGACCGGAGTTCCGTCGAACAAGTAATTTGGTAACGACTCCCTCGCCAGCAGCGAGTACGTTTGTTCCCACACCGAGTCAATCGGGATCGGGAGCGGCACTGTTTCCGGGAACGCCCTCGGGACCATCGGTTCCACCGCCGACATTGTCGCCGAACACTCCGTCTTCGCCGCCGGCAGCGGTTTTTTCGTCGAAACCGTCGTTGTCGGTGGAGATTACCCCGCATCCGCAGTCTCCTGTGCGAGTGGGACAACCGTTTCATTTCATCGTGCGAATTACCAACACCGGTACGACCGAAGCCAAAAACTTGGTTGCGTACATTCCATTCCCGACGGAGGTTGCGCATGATTCCATTCTCGGAACATCGGTACCGTTGACGGTCGATGGCAGACCACCGACACCTCCGCCCCCAGAAAAGGCGAGAAATTTGGCTCTCGGCTTTGACTCCAATGCTCATCGGGCAGGATTCATTGTTCCTTCTCTTGTGGCTGGTGAGACGGTTCATGCCGAGTTGCAATATCCGACGACCAGTTCGCGGGGACACGACGTTACCTGCATTGTCCTTTCCGATGGGCAGGAAGTAAAGCGGGAGTCACGGCGAATTACTCCGTGAGAGGTATTTGTGTGTGAACAAAAGATGAAATGAAACGCGGCGGAATGGCGTGCTCCCGAAAAAAAGGTACGGTATTTTCTGGCAGATGCCTTATGCCATGCGTTTTCAACGTTCGTGGATTACAAAATTTTTCGTTCTTTTTCCGGCAGTTTGAGCAGTTCCCGGCGGCACAGTTCGCAGAGACGCTGCATCGTTTTGAGCGGTAACGTTTCCACACGAGTTGTTGCCTCGAACTGCATTTCGTCCATCATTTCGTCGATCCGTTCCTTGGGAATCGTGTACTTAAAAGCACTGCAAAGTTCCGCACGAAGGAACTTTCGGCGGTGAAAAAACATAGCCCGGAAAAACTCATTGTAAAATTTCAAATCGGGCATCTTATTGCGGCGTTTTTCGTCGAGCGTCAATCGAATAATTGCCGATTCCACTTTCGGTCGGGGCCAAAACACGGTCGGCGGCATAATCCGCACGATTTCCGCCCGGCACTGTGATTGAATCCAGAGCGATAACGCTCCCCAATCTTTGCTTCGCGGTTTGGCAACGATCCGATCGGCAAGTTCCTTTTGGATCGTAACACACATCAGTGACGGTGGTACATCGGTCAGCAATAGGTTGGAAATCAACGGAGTTGCCACATTGTACGGCAAATTGGCGACAAGTTTGAATTGCCGTTTTTCACCGTCCACGCCGGGCTTGGACAGTTCTTCCCGAATAATGTCTAACACTTCGTCCCGAAGGCGGTTCTTGTTTTTTAGAATGTCGATTTTGAGAAATCGGATATTTTCCCGACCGAACAATTCTTGTTTGGCAAGGTTTTGCATGACCGGATCGACTTCGACGGTAATCACAACGGCGGCTTTGTTCGCCATTGGGGCGGTCAGCGAACCAGTACCGGTGCCGACTTCGAGAATCACATCATTTTGGGAGATGTTTCCCGACTCGTGAAGCAACCGGAGTAGGTTGAGATCGATCAAAAAATTCTGTCCGAGCCGTGTCTGAGGACGAATCCCCATTGCCTCGAACTTTTTCATAAGGTAACTTCGTGTCTGTGTTTGATCCATATTGTTTTTTACAGGTTATATCGGAGCCGCAATCGTAAGTTTGCCAATCAGAACCCACCGCATAAGCGGGAACTCCAGCAAACCTACTCCCGCACCCGACTCATCGTCTCGATGTCCGAAAGGGGTAATTTCCAGTCTTGGTAAATCTTGACAGTGCCATCGGCAAAGAGAATGTGCAACTCGCGGCGATGTCGTCCGCCAAGAATTTGCTGCTCTCTCCCAAGTCTTTCCCGGTTATTGGCAAAGACGGCAGTACCAAAGTCCTCCACGGCAAAGTCGAAAGGACTCATCCACGCCACCTGCCAACCGGATTCGACAACGACGGCAACTTCTTCAAGTGGTCGCGTGATTTGCGATAAAGGCATACCCTGCACACTGCCGATGGCATGGTCGCCGACAATCATCTTGTACATGGTCTCTCCCGTAACCGCACCGGCACAACAGAGCGGACAACCATAAACTTCGGGCATCTTGTCAGGACCATAGAATTGCCGATTGTGTTCGCTGTCCCACGGTTCATCGAAACGGATTTGATCGTAAATGTTTTTCCATTTCGGTTCAATGGCATCCGGGGCGAAATAGGGCAAAAGCAATGTCCGCCAACTGTGAAGGCGATTGCCCTCTGCGTCGACAGTGTAAGCCGGTGGAAACTGACCGTGTTGCTCATGGTAGTTTTGGAGGGCAATGCCGATTTGTTCCATATTGCTGACACACTGGGCATTTTGGGCGGTGCTCCATGTGTGTTCCATGGTTCGAGCGAACAAAACATAAAGGGATACGAATATCAGGATGGCTGTCAGCAATACGAGCCAGTCGATTTTATGTTTACTGAACAGCCCACCAAACGATTCGTACCGGGTTACGGAGAGGTAAAACATATCGCAGAGCCGACCTATCACACAATACATCGCATACCAGATTACCACGACAAATCGCATGAATACGATGTGTTTCTCAAAAGCCGCCGATGGTGTCTCCATAAACACAGACACGATGAAACAAATTGCGAGGACTGCCCCGATTGTGGTGAAAAACCAAGCGCGATTCACGAGGACGGCAATGGCGCAAATACAACCGTAGAGAACGGGGAACAGAAAACCAAAAAGAAAAAAACCGGGGTGGTCAAAAATTTCCGACACTAACATCATTTTTAACAGCGACCAAAGAACGCCGACGAGAATACAGATCGGTATCCAGTTATAGCGATTCTGTAACCTTCCCATTCCCAACCGGAGTGCCGTGATTGTTGCCAAAACCAGTGCGATATTTATAGGGTCCCGCACATGCCAAAGAATGGAATAATCGGTGTGGTTCTGTAAGAGTTGCACAGGGTCAACTTGCAACCAATGCACACATGCTCCTGTGAAGACAACTGGAAGCAAGCAGACACCTACCACTGCCGGAGCAGATAGGAACCGCCACCATTTGTCTCTCCAATCGCCATCAGAAAACTGAAATGCAATCGGCACAAAAAGGAACAAGGCAAGCCAACCGGAATAGAGAAACACGGAAATTGCCGTAATCAACATCTGTTCGCGCAGTCCCAGATTGCCGATGGGATACAAAGAAACAACGGACAAAGTGATTGCCAAAACAGCACCACAAGCAAGTGTGTATTCGGCAAGTTTCCGGTAACAATTTGCCACCTCGGTTCGGCTTGGGGTAGGGCGGCGTAGGATTGCTGGTAGTCCCGCCAGAAATTGCCTGTATCCGAAAATGACGATGCACCCCACTGTGACCATCAGCACGCAGAGCAACGCGGGCAAATCGTAGAGAACCACGATGTTCTCCATCCCACCGATGGTGGATATGGCAACGAGCAGAAGGATGACGATGGAGGCGGCAAGTAAAATCATGGCTCCATTGTAGGCACAAGAGCGGGGCGGCGTAAGCCCCCCGGCAGGGCTGGCGTAGAGGCTGGCGGTGTGCAGTTCAGAAGTGTTGCTGTCCTCCGTCACGGTGCCTTCGGAATCGGCTGCCCTGCCGATGATAATGTACCTGATGTGGAATGCATGCTTGTTGGAATCAACATCGTGTTCAGTGCGGCGCAACGTTTCGCAGTGTTTCGTAGAATTGCTCCACGTCAATTGGTTTCGTCAGATGCGCCTGCATGCCGAGGGCGAAGCAACGGTCGCGTTCCTCTGTGAAGGCGTGTGCTGTCAACGCAAAGACCGGAATGTCTTTGTACTCCGGTGTCTCCTTGATGATTTTCGTCGCCTCGTACCCGTCCATAACCGGCATTTGAAGGTCCATCAAGATCAAGTCGAACGCCAACTTTCCCTGCGGCTTGACTGTCTCCCCAAGTCGATCCAGCGCATCGGCACCGTTGACCGCAATGGTAACGTCGATACCGACAGCCCTCATCAACTCGGCAGCAATCATCGCATTGACCTTGTTGTCTTCGACCAACAGGACGCGCATCCCACGCAAGCCATCGTGAGAATCACCTTGCACCGTCGGGGACACCTCCGGTTCTTGGGGAACAGAGTTCCCTTCCGGAACTTGAAACGGACAGGAAAAAGTGAATGTCGTTCCTTTTCCTGCCTCGCCGGACACGGTGATGGTTCCGCCCATCAAACGCACAATTTCGCGTGTAATGGCAAGACCGATGCCAACACCGCCATACTTTCGCGACGGAGAATTGTCCGCTTGAGTGAATGCGGCAAACACCTCATCAATCTGCTCACGGCTCATGCCGATGCCAGTGTCCTCAACGGCGAAACTGACCATCACGTTGTTAGGGTCATCACGTCGCACCACAGTAGATCGAACGGTGATGGTGCCCTTTTCGGTAAATTTGTACGCATTGTCTATCAAATTGAATAGAACCTGTTTGAGACGCACCGGATCACCCGCCAATGATGACGGCAGGGAAGAATCCATCTCCACATGCAGTACAACATCCGATTTGAAATTTCGTTCCCGAAAATATTTGGCAAGTTCGTTCACCATTGGGCGGACGGAGAACGCGGAACAATACAGTTTCATTTTTCCGGCATCGACATCGGAATAATCGAGAATATTGTTGATGATACCGAGTAACGATGCTGAGGATTGTTTCATCCGTTCGGTATAATCCTTTTGACGGGTATTCAGCGGTGTCCGGAGCAACAGTTCGGTCAAGCCGACCACGGCGTTCAGCGGCGTTCGCAGTTCGTGACTCATATTGGAAAGAAACAGGCTCTTCGCCTTGTTTGCGATGGTTGCTGCTTCCATTGCGTCTTTCAGTTCTAGCAACGTTTTGATTCGGGCTAGCAGTTCCTCTTTATCAAACGGTTTTTGTATGTAATCGTTCGCTCCCGCCTGGAATCCGTACACAACGTCTTGAATCTGATTTTTCGCTGTGAGCATGATTATCGGCAGATCAGACAGCGAATATCTGGCTCGTAACAGGCGACAAACATCATATCCTGACATTTTCGGCATCATGATGTCGAGAAGGACAAGATCGAAGTGTTCTCCTTTGTCGAACATGTCCAGTGCTTCCGGCCCGTTGTACGCCTTGGTGACGGAATAGTTTTGTACCGAAAGCAAATTGAGCAGAACCTGAATATTAACCGGCTCATCGTCGACAACAAGAATCCGGTATTTCCCCTCCGTCTCACCGGTGGTCTTTTCGGAAACACCTAAATCTTGCATGGTGAAATGGTCGATGTCAATAGTCGTTCTCGGTCGTTGGTTCGCCGCAAGTTCTATGTCTTCCGCCGTCGCTTGCGGAATGGTAAACGTAAATTGGGAACCTTCGCCCACGGTTGATTCGACGCGGATCGTTCCGCCGTGCAGTTCGACGATCTTTTTTGTAATAGAAAGTCCCAGACCCGTTCCGCCGTAGAGTCTCGCAGTTGAACCGTCAGCCTGTTCAAACGACTCGAAGATTTTCTCGAAATTGTCCGCCGCAATACCGATGCCGGTATCTTGTACGGCAATGGCAACCTTGCCGTCCATCGCCGCTGCGGAGATGACGATTTTTCCAGACTCGGTGAACTTGACGGCATTGCCGATCAGGTTGTACAAAATCTGTTGTATTCTATTTTCGTCAGCCTGGATCGACGGCACCGAGTCGTCGATTTCGCTGACCAATATCAAGTTTTTTCCTTTGATGAGTGGCTTCGACAAGACAATCACCGTGTCGACGATCACTTTCATGTCCAGCGGTTTGAGTTGCAACACGATGTCGTTGTTTTTCAATTTCGTAAAATCGAGGATGTCGTTGACGAGATTGGAAAGCCGCTTGCCGCTGTTGGCGACGATTGCCAAATTGTATTTCTGTTCGTCGGAAATGTCGCCGGTCGCTCCGTCGATCATCGACTCAACGATTCCGATGATGCCGTTGATCGGCGTTCGCAATTCGTGAGACGTGTTGGCTAGAAATTCGTCCTTGAGATCATTGAGTCGATTCAGATAGATGTTTTTTTCTTCCAGGGTTTTCGCATTCGCCTGTAATTCCTTGATGAGTTGGTTGATTTCGCCGACCATGAACCGAAATGCCGCCGACAGGGTACCGATTTCGTCCTTGCTTTGGATGATCGGAACTTCCGTGTCAAAATTTCCCGCTCCGAGAATCTCAGCGGTATTCGCCAACTTGAGGATCGGTCGTGTCACGTTTCCCGTAACGATAAAGAGTATCACGGCGATCACGCAGACCGCTATGAAGGATGCCGCGACGACGTAATTGCGAATACGGTTGGCGTTGTCCAGAACTCGTGCTATCGGTATACTGACCGCCACCGACCACGGTGCCGTCACCTCGCTGAACCGAACCGGAATGTGTGCCGTATAAAAATGCCGATCACTGTAAATATAAGGCTTTCCTTCCTGAATCGCCGCTTTGAGTTCCGTGGCGTACTTCAATCGCCCTGGATCGAGTTTGAGCATCTCAAGCGCCAAATCGGGATTCAGGAGTGTCAAGTCGAGTGCCAATACAGTAGTGGTCCCGGCTGCGTATTTTTTCAGTTGCTCGATGAATTTTTTAGCGTTTTCATATTGTTCGACTCCTGCTTTATCGTCCGAATCCTTGATCGGGTGAGCGGCGAGAAATTCGCTGCCCACCTTGATCGCCTGTCCGGTTTTGGCGTAGTCGACGGTCAGCATCCGATGAGTTTGCCATTCGACGATGTCCTTGGCGAGAAGTGCGCTGTTGGAATGCGCTACGAGACTTCCCGCATTGGAGAAAATTCCGGTGTAGCCTCCCTGATTGTTAGGATTCACCTTCGAGACCATCTCCTGTAACTTATTGAGAACGATGTCGGAGGAAACGATTCCAATGAATTTTCCCTGGTGAATGACGGGAAAAATCAGGCTCGTCAGCATCACTTCTTGATCCTGTAACGGATAAAGGTAAGGGTCGGTGATGTATTCCTGGAGCGTTGTTTTTGGTTGGATGTACCAGTCTTCTGAATCGATGACGGGCAACGGTTCGACCTCGATGTTGTCGCCGAGTTTGTTCCAGTAGGGGGCGTAGCGTCCCGTTTCGTCGTAAGTCGGCGCGTCTCCGGCATATTCTTTGTCTTTGCCGTCCAGAGCGTCAGGATCGTAAGCAACACAGAATGCGGTGATGTACTCCTTTTTCCGCAGGGCGTTTTTCAGGATGTCGTTCATCATCGTCCGGTCGGTGAGATTCAAGTCTTTGAGTGTTTCGAAGACGGTGGCGAGCGTTTCCGCCGTGATTCGGGCACCCTGGAGTTCTGCTCGAATTTCGTTTTGGTACTTTTCCGCCGTTTCTTGGGCGAGATTGAAAGCATCCTGTTTCGCCAACTCGAATGTGCGACTGGAGACGATTGCCGTCAGAACTGCAAACGTAACGACGATAACGCTTGTTACCAGAGTAAATATTTTCGTCCGTAAACTGAAATTTGTGAGCATGGGTCGAAAAATGTTGGGAAGACGCGGCTGGCGAGCGGAACACATTGCCCGTTGGAGTCAACATCATGATGCTTGCCATTCTATCACAAAAACAGGAAAAAACTATCTGAACGGAGGAAGATAAAGGAGTTTCGCTTCCGCCGACTCAATCATCTCCTTCACTCCCGCAACCTTGTGCGAACTCAAGTTGTCCATCATTTTTCGTGAACTGACAAGGATTTCGACACTTTTATGGGTATAGAACTCGTATCCTTCCGACGTATGGGCTCTTTGCGTCATCGTATCTTACGGAAGCAACGTCCGTGCCACCATTGTAAGCCCTATTTTCGATAAAATCCTTAAAATTCGCAAAATCGTTACAGCCCCTCTATCTTACGTGACGATACCCCTTTTTGAGGACTGAAGTTCTCGTTTGGCTCATTGGCACCGATTTCCTGTTTATGAGAGGAAAAACTATGCAATATCGCCGATTTTTGAACACCACTACCGTTACCTTACTGTGCTGTACTCTGCTTTGCGGCACCCTCGCCCATTTTTCCGCTGCCCAGGTGGTTCACGCTTATCGAAAACCCAACGAAGCCGATCTGCAATGGTTGCTCGGCGACGAATCCACTCCTCCACCGGGTCCCTCCGGCATCGCTCAAGCGGGGTTCGTGACTCATTCTAACACCAAATCGGCTAGCGAATGTGCCCTTATTCCACATTGCGAACCGTGCAAACCCGTCAGTTCACCACAGCAGCCGATTCCGCCTGCTCCACAAGTAACCAGCAACAAAATGAATGTCGGTATCGCATCAGACGAAGACGGAGTCATCAATACGACCGCCATTAACATGGCAACTCCCGTTGTGCAGATGGCAGGTGAACGCCTCCCCCCCCCATCGGAAGTTCCCAAAGAACAAAACGTCGCCGTTTCGTTGATGGATTCCACTGTCGAACGCTTGCCAGTGCCAGGTAAGACGAATTTTTTCGACACGCTAAAACCAGAACAACACATCGTTCTGCCGAACGATGAAGAACTGACATGTTCATCGCACAAGAAAGGAGAAAACGCTTTTAACGTTCCCGATATGCTCGGCAGTAGTGCCTGGCTCGTCGGATACGGAGTCGGTACGGACACAATGCAATTTACGCTACCGACAATGTTGTTGACCCGACCGAATGTGGCAGAACATTTCAACGCCGAAGTGCAAAATCGGATTTGGGCTGACTACCGCCATTGGAATAATGCCGTTTCCATTAACCGTAATGGCGTATTTGAAAGCCGGGCAGTCGAACAATTTTCGTTCGGCTTGGAAAAACGGATTTTGCGAAGAACTTCGGCGGAACTTCGCGTACCCATTATTGGTCAGTTTGAATCGGGTCAGGCGGTAAGTAACACGGCAACAGCAGCGGAACTCGGTAACGTTTCGGTCTTTCTGAAACATGTGCTAGTGCGGAATGCCCGATGGACTATTTCCGGCGGTGGCGGAACAACGTTGCCTACCGCCGAAAATTGGCGGTCGCCAGCCGTTTCCGGTCGGCTGAATAATAACATCTATTATTTGGTATCGTTTCTCGGTATCCAGTGGCATCCGAACAAAGATGTGTTTGGGCATTTCGTGGTGCAAACCGACTTGCCGATAGAGAAAAACGAATTGGTGTTCGATTCTGGTCGGCTTAAAGTCGAGGGACAACAGGTGATTCGTGCAGGTGTCCAACTGGGATGTTGGATTTACCGCAATGATTGCGGAAAGCGTCCGTGCCGTTTGGGCAGTTTTGTGGAAGTTGATTATGCTGTGGTAACGGACGGAACGCCGGAATGGAGTTTGGCAAATAGCGGCAATACGGTTTACGTGAGTGCCTTTGATTCTCGCCGATCAACATTAACCGCAGCCGTGGGTGTGCCGATGGTGTTCGGAAAATTGACATGTACGAATTCGGTCATTTTGCCGATTTCGGGAAGCGACCGTCCATTTAGTGTCGGCTATAATTTTTCACTGAACCGCCGATTTTGAGCATTTCTATACTCAAAACATATTTTGTCCACCACTCTTGAAAAAAAGAGATGCCGATGTACAATAGCCGCGAGGCAGTCCCGGAAACGAACAAATTTATGCCAGATACGACGCAAAAAAACACTTCTTCTCCATCCGAAAAGTCCGACGGACTGAATCTCGAATGGTCTTATGCCGGCAAAGCCATGCGGGCACAGACGTTCTTGTTTGTGCTGATTTCGTTGCTCGCCGTCGGCGGCGGGGTCTATGCAATGTCTGCGGCGTTACTCGGTTCATCCTATCGTCTGGTTTGGTGCTTGATTGCCGGTGGTTTAGCACTGCTCTGGGGGTATCATTACGCAGTCTATTTTTATCGGACTTGGACGATCCGGTACCGATTGACCGATCAACGTCTTTACGTCCATCTGGGACTGCTGACACGTACCAGCGATTCGATGGAACTCATCTATATTGATGATGTACGTCTCGTTCAGACACTTACCGACCGCTTCATCAATGGCGGCGTAGGAAGTTTAATCATCTTTTGCTCGGCGGATAAAACGGATAAAAAATTAGTCTTAAAAGGCATCGACAAACCTCAGGAAATCTTTGAAAAGATCGACGCAACCCGAACGGTTCTTCGGGCAAAACGTTCTATCCTGACCGGCACATGATAATCAGTCAGAAGGCGAGTTCAAAATGATGTGTCCTATCGAGAGTGGACTCGCCGGTTCTCTTTGATGTTTCGGCAGTGATGCTCCACGCCATTCCGTCCTTCGTACAACTTTTTATCCCATCTCCACGGCTTCTTGCGATTGCTCTTCGGGAGAACCACTGTATGTCTTGTCAAGCAAGTTGATCCTTCACACCCCCCCTCCCAACGTTCGATACGCGCTGGACGGATACCGCCTTTTCACTCCTTCCCTCGCGTTTTCATATCAACTTCGCGTGCTGCCATTCTCTGAAGTTGTGTTGGTGCGATGGCGATCACGCGTCCATCCATGTGTAGCACGATGACGTTTGTGTTTGCGTGGTAACTGCCCACTCGGTTCCCCAGAGCGACATCGTCCAGCGAAACATCCGCTGTTGGATCCATCCAGTTGAATGGCTCTTTAACCTCCACAAGTGCCAACGTGTTGCTCAATCCATCTGTAAAGTCCCAAAAATTCAAACCGAGAACACTTCCTGCCTCCTTTGCCGGAACGAAACTCCAACCCGCTATTGCCGAATAAGTACAACCTTTTCGACGATCACCCGGACTACTCGGACACTTGTAGATATAAGGCATCTGGTCGTGAAACTGCTTGTTGTGGTCGCTGTCCCACGGTTCATCGAGCCGGATTTGCTCGTAGAGTGCTTGTTGCTCGATGTAAGGCAAAAGCAACACCCGCCAACTGTGCAGCGGCTTGCCTTCTTCGTCCACTGTGTAAAGAGGCGGCAATGCACCATACCTATCATGATAGCAATGGAAAGCAAGACCCATTTGTTTTTCGTAGTTGGCGCACTGCATTCTCCTTGCCCCTTCCCGCGCCGCAGAAACGGAAGGGATGAGCAATGCGACCAATAGGGCGCACCATGTAAATGCGATAACATTGAGACAAATTCCTGCCACAGCAACTCCCGACTGTCTGGATTTCAAGCCCAAAATACCGAAAAGCAAGCCGATGGTCGGCAAAATAAGGAGTCCGCCGAAGGTTATCAAACTGATAATGCCGCAGATCAACGAAGCGATGGCTTTCCCGTCGCTGGCGTGTGGTCGTCTTGGCAGTTCACTAAACCGAGCCGTCTGCCCGACAGATACACCGCAATGGACACAAAATGCCGCCCCTTCCCTTAACTCTTTCCCACAATGTGAACAAAACATTTCTCCCTCCCGTTGGCATGAATGATAGGAATAGCCTATCCGAACAGGGGCAAGATGTCAATAAATATGCACAAGATTTCGTTGTGGCATTGCGACTCCAAAAACAACTGATGGCACAGAGATGGTGTTGATGAGGCACATACTTTGCAGTTCCCCTGATTGTTCCGGCTACGTGATTAACTTTTTTCCGGTCAAAATTTCAAACGCCTCGATATACTTCTTTCGGGTGTTTTCAACGACATCAGCGGGCAATTCCGGCGGAGGACTATTTTTGTCCCAGCCGCTCCGCATGAGCCAATCTCGCACAAACTGCTTGTCCAACGATGGTTGTCCCCTGCCCGGATGATAAGTTTCGACGCTCCAAAACCGCGAACTGTCCGGCGTTAACACTTCATCAATCAAAATCAACTCGTCTCCGCTCAGACCAAATTCAAACTTTGTGTCCGCAATGAGGATCCCCTTTGTCAGAGCATATTCCACCCCTTTTCGGAAGATGTAGAGCGATTTTTCCCGTAATTGTTCGGCTGTATGTTGACCAACTACCGCTACCGCTTGCTCGAAGGAAATGCTTTCATCATGTCCCGATTCCGCTTTCGTGGAAGGGGTAAATATCGGCTCCGGTAACTGATCGCTTTCCTGAAGTCCTGTCGGCAGTTTTTGTCCACACACCGTTCCAGACTTTTGGTATTCCCCCCAACCGGAACCGCTCAAATATCCCCGGACAATGCACTCAATCGGCACAACCCCGCATTTCTTGGCAAGCATGCAACGCCCTGCAAGAATTGCTTTGTCTGTTCCTTCCGGCAATGGCATTTGGGCAACGTCGGTCGTAATGAGATGGTTCGGCACGTCGAGTATTCCGAACCAGAAGGCGGAGATTTGATTCAGCACTTTTCCCTTGTCGGGAATTCCAGTCGGTAACACCCAGTCAAAGGCACTGATCCGGTCGCTGCTCACGAGAAGCAGAGAATCGCCAAGGTCATAGACATCCCGAACCTTCCCTCGTTTGAGAGTGAGACTCGGTAGCGAAGTTTTTAGCACAGTCATGGTAATACGGAGTTAGAAGTCAGAAGAGAGCCAGCGGCGGTGTCGCTAGCGGTTGCCAAAACCGCAAACTGTCCGGCGTGAACACCTAGTAGTATTCACCGCAAATTTCCTTTGCACACTCGATCGGATCGACAGATTTTCCATCTTTGTCGAGCAGTCTCCAAATACCGCCCGAAAGTTCGTCTGCCAACATGATTTTTCCTTCGGCATCGACACCAAACTCCACTTTGAAATCAATCAACTCGTAGCCGTGCTTTTCCATCTCCTGCTTAAGTATTCCGCCAATCCCACGAATCGCCGCATCACACCAGCGATACTGACTCAGGGAGAGTTTACCTAATACAACACATGCTTCCTCGTTGATACGGGGGTCTCCGAGCGCGTCGCTCTTTAACGTCGCCTCTATAAGACCGTTAAGGACTTTACCCTGCGGGACCCCGTACATCTTGCAGAACGAGCCCCATGCTTTGTTTCGCCAGATGAACTCTACGGGAAGCATACTCAGTTGCTTGCAAGTCATGGTTCCCTTCTCGATGTCCGCACTAATGAAATGTGTCATGACACCTTTCTCCTTCAGGATTTGGAAGAAGTGTTGGCTCAACAAGAGCGACGCTCTCCCGATCCCATCGATCTTCAGTCCGACCTGATTTGCTCCCGGGTCGAATACACCATTCTCTCCGCAAGCATCATCTTTGAACAGGAACGTGCAAGTTCCATCGTTATTAACGGTAATGTCTTTAGTTTTGCCCATTTGTATTTAGTGATAGGGGGTTGGAAGGAGTGCTGGCGACCGTGTCGCCGGTTTGTCCGAAATCGTCAGTGTTTGGCGGCAGCCGGGGCGGTGAACCCGATTTCAATAGCCATCGGTCCATAGTCTGTCTGAAAGGGGATCGAGATCGGCTGACATCTTTCAGGAAATCGTAGTTCAGCATCCTTGCCATATATGACGTTGGGAAGGCTTAAACTCAACTTGTACTCTTCGAGTTGGGCTTTGGCATTTCCTGCGATGACATTCGTCAATTCGCCGACGGCATCGAACACGTCAGCATTGAATTCCTTGTAATCTTCCATGAGCATTGCCGAGGCACATTTTAGAGCAAGTGCCTCGGACATCGTTAGCACAACAGTACCCACGATTGTTCCGGACAGACCGATGATCCCGCTGACGGGATGAAGTGCCGACTTTTCCTTTTTGAGTTGCGGCGGCTCCCGCACGACTTTACAAGCAGCCATTGTTTCCAGCGTTTTGGAAACGGCTACGATAAATGGATTGATAAATTCGACACGGACGGGGTGTGACATAGCAGGGACGTACTGGTAGTGGTGTGGCAGACGGTACTTCGCCGACAAACCGCTCACTCATTCTAGCCGGATCTGTGGCTATTTCAAGCCCCATGATTGGATAAGGTCGTCAGCACCGGGAGAGAGTTTTTTGAGTTTATCGACGATTTTCGATTTGGCAGCAAAATCGGCTTTCGGCAGTTTCGCCTTCATTGCAGCATAATTTTCCCGTCGTTTCCGACGGCGGCGAATTTCTTTCTTGCGTTCGCTAATGGACACTTGCGACTCCTTTATCTCTTTTAGGAAAAATCAATTTTAACCAATGTTGCCCTTCTGTCAAGAGCACCACGTTGCTGACAAGTTGTTAAGACAGTCCGCTAACAAGTATTTTGTGTCAAATCGGCAAGGGAGTCCGCAAATCGCAGGGCGTTGGAGTTGGCTTCGCCGACTTTTTTATCTTCCGAAGACAGCCCCCCTGTCAGGTAGCCGAGTG
>Ga0123353_10002305_pt1 | contig 23700 bp, 21 predicted proteins | sample TergutLab28metaG_3_FD_92763 | JGI IMG/M metagenome (GOLD analysis project Ga0123353, IMG submission 92763) | Labiotermes labralis P3 segment gut microbial communities from Petit-Saut dam, French Guiana - Lab288 P3 | ecosystem: Host-associated > Arthropoda: Insects > Digestive system > Gut ... | reverse complement strand
GGAGCGGCCTAGGGTAAAACCGGTAACTGGGGCTAAGTCGTAACAAGGTAGCCGTACCGGAAGGTGTGGCTGGAATACCTCCTTTCTGGAGCAACTCGTTAAAAACTTGTTGTTTGCTACATTAATTCATTCCTCTTTATATACGAAAAAGGCTTCCTATTCAGGAAGCCTTTTTCGTTTCTCATAGAAATATTCTATCTTTGCAGCGATTTATAAAAGCGATTTGTATGTATGTTAACCACCTCTGTTAAAAACCACTCCTCCCACTTTCTCCCTGTTATGGAAGAGTTCTACTCTTTGCAGGGTGAAGGAATACACACAGGGAAACCTGCCTATTTTTTGCGCATCGGCGGCTGCGATGCAGGTTGTCACTTCTGCGACGTAAAAGAATCGTGGAACTCAGATACACATACCCTTACCCCAGTGGATGAAATTGTGCAACGAATCGTTGTCAACCCATCACAAGCCGTTGTGGTAACCGGCGGCGAACCCATGCTATACGATTTGTCTTATTTATGTGAATCTCTGAAAAACAATAATATAAAACTATTTTTGGAAACCTCCGGCTCTGAAATGCTTTCCGGCGTATGGGACTGGATTTGTGTTTCACCAAAAAGAAACCACCCCCCCTTGAAAAAAGTATTGCAACAGGCATCAGAATTGAAAGTAGTGATTTGCAATGAAACAGATTTTCACTGGGGAGAAGAAAACGCAAAGGAGGTAAACAGTGGTTGCCGGTTGTTGCTTCAACCCGAGTGGGATAACCGTAAAATAATAATCCCCATTATTGTAGATTATATACTGAAAAACCCAAAATGGCGCATCTCGTTGCAATGCCATAAATATATGGGTATTCTTTAATAGGAATGAAAAGCGAGCAAAAAAATAATCAAACCCCTCCTTTTTATTAAAAAATATATTTTCGCGGAGTTAAAATCTAAACAAAAAACTACAGGGCTACATTGCCGTAGCAGATATAGTATCTGCTGTAAAACATATAAATCACAATAAATCACCGTTTTATGAAAATATTAGTATTAAATTGCGGAAGTTCTTCCATTAAATATCAATTCATTGATATGGCACAAAATGCCGATCTTCTGGCAAAAGGAATTGTTGAACGTATAGGATTGGAAATGGGTGAGTTTACCCATAAACCTGCCAATGGAAACAAATATTATTTACAAACTCCCATTAGAGATCACGAAGTGGGGATTACTTTGGTTTTAGAAGCCCTGTTAGATAAAAACCATGGGGTAATAGCCTCTTTAGAGGAGATTAAAGCGGTTGGGCACCGCGTGGCGCACGGTGGCGAACACTTTAAACAAAGTATGGTGCTGGGCAAAAAAGAGATTGAAGAAATTAGAAGACTTTGTGAGTTGGCACCCCTCCACAACCCCGCCAACCTGCTTGGTATTGAAGTGATGATGAAGATGTTGCCAAGTGTTAAACAAGTGGGAGTTTTCGATACTTCTTTCCACCAAACCATGCCTGTTGAAGCGTTTTTATATGCTATTCCATTTAAATATTACGAAGAAAGCAAAGTTCGCAGATACGGTTTTCACGGCACCAGCCACAAATATGTTGCCCCGAAAGCAGCAAATCTTTTAGGAAAAAACTATGAAGATTTGAAAATTATTGTCTGTCACTTAGGCAACGGCGCTTCGATTTGCGCCATCAACAATGGAAAATCGGTGGATACCTCCATGGGATTTACACCGGTGGAAGGCTTGGTTATGGGTACCCGTTGCGGAGATTTAGACTTGGGGGCGCTACTCTATATCGGAGAAAAGGAGGGATTGGATTTTAAAGGGATGAATACATTGATTAACAAAAAATCGGGATTAGCAGGGATTACCGGAGCAAGTTCCGATATGCGCGACATAGATGAAGGAATCAAAGCAGGCAACGAACGCAGCCTCTTTGCGTTCAAATGTTTCTGCTACCGCGTGAAAAAATATATCGGAGCATACACCGCGGCAATGAATGGTGTAGACTTGATTGTGATGACCGGTGGAATTGGCGAAAACGATAGTAATGCAAGAGCCGAAATACTCGGAGGCCTCACTTTCCTCGGTGTTGACTTTGATGCAGAAGCCAATAACGTGCGAGGCGAAGACAAACTGATTACTAAACCCAACAGCAGAACCGCTGCTATGGTAATTACTACCAACGAAGAATTGGTAATCGCTACAGATACAATGGAATTAGTGAACTAAAGGTTAATTTTTCAGTTGTCTGTACTACTTATCCCATTGTAGTACATTTTGTATTATTTCCTTTTTATATGCTATAGAAACCAATGTAGAACTATTCGCTTCTGCATGGAATGGAATAATCGCAGTTGTGCCATCAACGTGTGTAACAATAATATCTCCTTCAATATCATGCAATAAGTCGTTAATAACATAGATGTTTGTTGTTCCATTTTCAAGTTCTTCCGTAGCCACAATAACAGGCGCAAATTTTTCTTTTACAGTGTGATGTAAGAGTTTCCAATTTCCGTAAAAATCTATGCTGCTCCATGAGGCTACAGGCCAGCAATCGTTTAGCTGCCAATACAAAGTACCCATACAATAGGGGCGCTTTAAACGATGCGCTTCAATGGCTTTACCTATTCCGTATGCCTGTATTTCCTGACTTATTTTCACATACTCTTCCAAACTGTCAGGGATATAAGCATATTGCTCCATCGCCCTGTTAATAATTGGTACGCCTCGGGGGTGTTTTTGGTAGTTTTTCATTACTGGAGATTCCAAATATCTATCCTCCGGTAGCGTAAACAATTCAATAGTTGACATTTGCGGATAGCTTTGAAATCCATACTCCGACATAAACCGTCCGGTTTTTGGAAGCCATACTTCAAACGGTTCTTCGCCCCACCAAACCCCCCAATAGTGCGAGTCGCCCTCGGTAAGGCATTCCGGATGCCCCCAGCCCCACAGGGGCGAGGAAGGATGATACGGACGATTGTCGTTGGTTTGTACCACACCGGGAAGCAATTCATTGAAAAGTGTATGCAAATTTTTACCAATTTCTATGCGCTGTTCTGTGGTATAGTTTCGCTGCCAACCCCAATCCTCCCAACCGTTTTTCACTTCATTGTTTCCACACCACAATGCCAAACAGGGATACCGGCTCAGCCTTTTCACCTGAAACTCAGCCTCTTTTTTCACATTATATAGAAAAGCAGAATCGGCGGGGTAGAGTGCACAGGCAAACATGAAATCCTGCCAAACCAATAGTCCCAATTCATCGCACAAGTTGTAAAAGTAATCGTTTTCATAAATGCCACCGCCCCAAACACGTATCATATTCATATTTGCATCTTTACAAGATTCCAATAGATGTTTATACCGTGCTTGTCCTTTTTCATTGCTCATTTCCGAAACAAAACTATGGGCAGGAATCCAGTTGGCACCTTTCATAAAAACAGGAATATTATTGATTTTGAAATAAAACGATTCCCCAATATCATCTTTTTCCTGCACTAATTCTATAGTTCGGAAACCCCAACGGACTTTAAAAAGTTTATGGGTAGAAATATGAATATTAAAATCATACAATGTTTGCGAGCCCAGTCCATTGGGCCACCAAAGTTCGGGGTTTTCAATTTCAATAATTTGAGATATTTTGTTTACACCGGGGTAAATAACGCCTTCTGTTTTCTGCTTTATCCCTTTTTCTTTTACCCACATATTAACCCTCACTTCCTTATCTGAAAGAATGGTTGCTATTATTTCAATTACCCCTTTATCATCGGTTAAATCTCTTTGGACACACTCAATATTTTCAACATAAAAATCGTTCCATGCAACAATTTTTACCGGCTTATAAATTCCGCACGTAACCAATTCAGGGGCCCAATCCCAGCCTGACTGATAAGGGGCTTTTCGGGTAAAAACACGATTATCGGGCAGGGTATAGGGCAGTTGTTTCGCTTTTTCCTGATTTATTTTTTTTGAAGGTAAAAATTTTATTATTAATTCATTGTCTTTCTTTTTCAGCGCTTTGGGAAGCGGAAAACGCCATGGGCGAAACATGTTATCGCAGAGATTACTTCCTTCTGTATGCAACAGCTGTGCACCGTTCAAATACACTTCTGCGTAAGTATCCAACCCTGAAAACACTATTTCAGCGTGTTTAAATTTGTTAATTTCTTTGCCGCTGAATGTGGTGCTATACACCCAAATACTGTCCGACACCCACTGCACCGAATCTTCATTACACCGGTAAAATGGATCGGGAATAATGCCAATGTTCATCAAATCGGTATGAATGCAACCGGGAATTGTTGCCGAATATAATTGATTTTCATACGCAAACGACCAATTTTGATGCAAATCAATCTCAATTACATTCTTCGATTGACAACCTAAAAATAGAATGAGAAAAAATAAAGGGAAATTACGTACAGAAGCTGTAAGAAAACATCTCATTAATATATTATTACATTTTTTTTGCAGCATTTCGAAATTTTTTTGCATCTTCTTTTTTCCCTAATTTTTCGTAAGTATCCGCATATTTCTTGTAGGCTTTCTTGTATGCACCCCGCTCATCTAATCCCTGTGCTTTATACACTGCTAATAATTGATTCATTCCCTGTTCATCTAATTGGTCTATCATCATAAGTTCTATCATCATTTTTTCAGCGTTCTTAAGGTCGTTTTGTTGTGCATATATTTGAAATGCAAAATTATAGGCTGCTTTAAACTTAATATTATGTTCTCGAATTGTTTTTAAAACTTTCAATGCCATATCGGGTTCACGTTTGGTGTTATAATAATGGGCTAACATATAATTTGCCGGCTCATACTTAGGCACATATTCAAGCAATTGATCTATATAGATTTTAGCTGAGTCTATTTTCCCGGAATTAAAATAGGATTCAATTAAATTAATGAACGCCGAGCTGTTTGCGGGATCTGTATCCGCAACCCCTTTCAGATGATAGATAGCAGATACATATTCTTTATTGTTTTTTAATTGAGAACCTATGAGATCGTCTTTTGTTTCACGTTTCAGAACCAAGCAAATAGGTTTATCGGCAACCGTTACTTGATACACTGTATTTTTGGGAGGAAAACTGGCATTTTTTATTTCTTCCGGCATCATACCTGTAATGGTAAAAATGGCGTAATCCCAGTTGTTATTGCCTCTTTCATACCATCTTGAGAAACTAACCTGAAAGTTGGCAGTATCGTTTCTAAAAAAATATTTTACAGAAGCGAGATGCCATGACACTACTCTTATCTTCTCGCCAACTTCCATTCCTGATTTTTCTGCATTGGCAATTACCCATTCGGAGGCCTCTCTCGTGGAATGATAGTAATAGTCCATTTCATAATTTCCATAAGCCCTATCTATTCCACCTGCTAATTCATTGAAATACACATACTCGTAAGGATGATTTTTTATAATATGACGTATCGGATTCCACAGGAGCAAAAGGATAACGGCGATAGATGTAATGTTGATGAGGATAATTTTTGTAGTTTTATTCATAGTTACCCACTCTATCGCTAAATTAAACCCTAATCCCGCTGCCACTACCATCGGCGGATAGGCAAACAATGAGTGTCGCCAGCCACCGTAAACATTAGCACCTGTATAAACAATCCAAAAAACAGGAAAGAAAAAGGCAAAAAAGATGATAAAATAGTAAAAATAGTTCTTTTTATCTTTCCATAAAAAAGTAAAAAAACATAACAATCCTATAATCACTGCAATAGGGATAGTCATAAATATTAATTTCGGGGTGTAATACCATGGGAGCATATCCGACCATTGCATGGAGCCTTCAAAAAGTTGGCGAATGCCGGTACTAAAAGCGCTTTGCCCCTGAAAGGTATGAATGGTATGTTTAATAGGACTTGTCAATCCGTATGGCCAAACCAAAATACCTAAAATAAAACCAATTATTGAAACGACAACTCCCCATTTAACTAATTTCCAAAATGATAAGAGTCCATTTTTATGGGTAAATCCCTTGAAAGAATTTTCTTTAATGAAATACACAAATCCAAAAAGACCTAGATAAGGAATAAGCAGAAGTCCTCCAATCCGAACGCCTATAGCAAAACCGATACTTAGTGTCATTAATATTAGCGTTTTCCATGAAGGTTTGGGAAATTCTTTGAAAAAGCGAATAAAAGTATAAATGCCAAAAAACATAGCGGTAGCAAAAGAAGTATCTTTAAGATTATTAAAAGAATGTCCTAATAGTCGTGGTGAAAAAAACATAAGTAGTACAACAATGATTGCTGCCCGCCATTTCCCCGAAATTTGAAAAGCAATGATCCCTCCTAAAAGAACGATAAGCCATCCACAAAAACTGTTAGTAACATGTCTCACCAAAATTTGATCTTCGATATTGAAAATTTTTGCAATGGCATAAGCTAAATTATCAACCGATTGTGCATAATGCGCTAAATTCCATTCTTCTCGAAAATGAGCCGCCGTAGTGTCTTTGCCCAGCGTTGTGTAATAATTATACACATTTTTAGCCTGGTCTATTTGGTGATGTTCATCACCCGACATCCCGGCATCCAAGCTCATTCTAATAGAAATAGGAAGTATTGCCAAAACAATTCCCCAAAACAGATATTTTGACGGATTTTGCTTGATATGTTGAAATAAATTTTTGAACATGTTTTAAATTTTAGATGTTGTTGTTGTTTTGGTTTACAAATTTATTTTCTTGTTGATAATATATTCAGGGCGACCTTTCACTTCATCGAAAAGATTGCCGATATATTTGCCCAGCACGCCGATGGTAAGCAGTTGCACCCCTCCAAAAAATACAATGAGCATGATGGTTGAAGTCCAACCGGTAACAACATGTCCCAATGAAAATATCATGGATATTAAAATCCACAATAGATATAAAAGGCCTAATAAAATACTTACAAAACCGAGAGAAGTTGCCATATTCAGCGGTTTTTTCGAGAAGTAAAACAACCCGATAAATGCAAATTTTAACATTTTTCTGAGCGGATATTTAGTTTCTCCTGCAAAACGTGCTTCACGTTCGTAATAGCAAGGCACTTGTTTAAAACCCATCCAACTGATCAATCCCCGAATGTATTTGTTCGTTTCATCAAGTTGATTGAATTGATATATAACCTTGCGGTCAATCATTCTAAAATCACCGGTATCCAACGGGAATTTTACATCAGACAAACTATTCAACAAGCGATAAAACATTTTTGCCGTAAAGAGTTTGAACCAACTTTCCCCCTTTCGTTTTTTACGAACGCCATACACCACATTGGCTTGTTCGTTTTGCATAATTTTAAGCATTTCTGCAATCACTTCCGGTGGGTCTTGCAAATCGGAGTCAATAATTACCGCAACATCACCTGAACAATAATTAAGACCTGCTGTTACGGCGCACTGATGACCGAAGTTGCGTGAGAAATCTAAGATTTTGACTTTAAAGTCCTCTTCGGCAAACTTTTGTAAAATGGTCAGTGTGCTATCTTTACTGCCATCGTTAATGAAAATTAATTCATAGTCGTGGTCAAGAGAGTTCAAAACATTTGTCAAACGTTTGTACGTTTCGGTAATAACTAACTCTTCGTTATAACAGGGAATAATGATAGATAGTAGCATTTTAATTACATAAATTTATAAAACATATTTCGGGCAACAGTCATCACATTAACCATGAATTTACCAAATAAAAGCGTAGTTTTTGTGATTCCATATAAGTTTTGTTGATATAACAGGGTAAAATAATCTTTCACCACCCTCGCTTGTTTCCAACCGGTATTGGAGGTAGTGGATGTGGAGACAATACGAAAAACAAACAACGGTTCTTTGATTACAAACAAATTGCCATGCAACAACATTTTACACCACAAATCAAAATCGTTACAATAAGTAAAATATTTATCTTCGGTAACCCCTGTGGTTTGGCGTATTACGCCGGTTTTCATCAGTGGCAGCCCAGGTTCTCCAATAATATTGGTGCCTTGGCGCACACTTTTTCTCACAACTTTTTTTCCATTAATCAAACCACCTCTACCTGGGAATTTTTTCTTAAATACATATTTTCCTTTTTCATTGATAATATGTTTTTCAGCAGTTACCAAAAAGATATTTTTGTTTTCATTTTCTTCAAATATACGAACTTGTTTTTCTACGCAATCAGGTGTAATCATATCATCGGCACAAAGCAACTTTACGTATTTTCCATTGGCATACGATAATGCTTTGTTGTAATTGCCCGAACTTCCTAAATTTTTTTCGTTGATATGTATTGCGATACGAGGATCAGAAAATGTTTTTACTACTTCCATCGTATTATCTTTGGAACAATCGTCGCAAACAATAATTTCCAAATGGGAGTAGGTTTGCGCCAACACCGATTGCAAGGTCTCGCCAATGTACGGTGCGGCGTTGTAACTGGGAATACATATTGAAACTAATGGTTGCATATCATTTAATATTTTTTTCCGCATATACCAAAAATAATCCGCTCAAGCGATTTATTAAAGGTATTTTATGAATAAATTCTTCTGTTACTGTAAGCAAATTCCACATCTTTTCAGGTCCGGATGGTAAATAAGTGGGTAGATTTTTAACCGAAATATTTTTCCAACCCGCTGCTGCCACCCAAGAGGTTAAATTCTTTTTATTATTCAGATACAGTCTTTTTTCCTCCGGTCTGTTATAATGCCTGATATACATAGCGGGATTAATTGGATTACATTCCAAAAACAAAAGTATGCCATTTGGATTTGCCAGATTCTTCCACACACGAAGCGCCTCAATGGGATTTTCTATATGATGAATTATATCTACCCCACATATTATATCATATTTTTGTGTAAACAATCCTGATCCACATCCAACCTCCAGCAGTGTTCCTGAAGTTAATCCTTTTGCAGTAATAACCTCTTTTGCAAAATTGGCTTTTAGTGCATACGTACGACTTCTATGGGCATAAAGTTGATCATACCTTTCAGCTTGGTCTTGGTAAAATGCAGCCTGATTATTCTGATGTGTTGTTTTCATTTCTGTATAAACTAATCCGTTGTTAGTTGCCGATTCACTTTCTTTCTCTTTATCAATAAATACGTTGTAAATTTAATTCCGCCGCGAATATACGATTTCAACACACTCCAATCAGTTAAAGCGCTAACAAACAATTGCCAAATTTTCGATGGTCTGTAATAGAATTTTCGTAACAGAGTATTCACGGCTTCGTTGAGATCTTTCTGTGAGAGGTGTGGGTATTTTAATACGGGAATTTGTTCGCCGTCGGCAGCATATTGCTCCCAAGAATCGGCGGCTAAGTAATTGTTTTTCACTGCCCAGTCGTACAATACCGTTCCCACTTGCGGCATAGCGCTTGATGCTTGAATAGTGTCGGTGTTCAATTTCATGACAAAGTTAATCGTTTGTTGAATGGTTTCCTTTGTTTCGCCCGGCAATCCGAACACCCAGCAAGAATGTAGCAGCAACCCTGCTTTCTTTGCTTTTTTGCAAAAATCCTCTATTTGTTCAATCGTCAAATTTTTGTTTACGTTGTTCAATATTTCCTGATTTCCTGATTCAGGACCAATGAGCAACATCCGGCAGCCCGCTTTTTTCATCAAACAAAGTAATTCAGAATCATTCATATCGCAGCGTGAATTGCAACTCCATGCGATTTTTTTCGGACTTGCAATGAGTAGTTCACACAGTTCCCGCAACCTTGTTTTATTTGCCGTGAGTGTATCATCTTCAAAAAATATTTCCTTTATCGGAAGATTTTCAGCATGATACATCATTTCAGCAAACACATTTTCTGCGGAACGGAAGCGATAGCGTTGTCCCATCATGGTTTGTGGCCAAAGACAGAACGTGCATTTATTCGGGCAACCTCGACCTGAAATCATATCAATATAGGGGTAGGCATACGTGTGATTATGATACTGATATACATCTAAATGATGCCAAGCCATGAAGGGTAGATCATCCAGATTTTCGATAAGTGGACGAGGCTCTGTTTTTATAAATTGTTCGTTTTCGAGGAATGCGATACCGGCTACATTTTTTAAGTCTTGGTTTTCTTCGAGGACTTTAACCAAATCGAGAATGGTATAGTCGTGTTCTCCGATGGCAACAAAATCCACACTTCCTTTACTGTCGCGCAGGGTTTGTTCGGGAAAAACAGTACAGTGCGGTCCTACAAAAACAACTTTTTTTGCGCCTAATTTCTTGCATTCGCGAGCCACATCAAAATCACTGTAATAGGAGGGTGTGGTTAGTTCCATAACCATCAAATCGGGTTGATATGACTGAGTATCTTCATACAAACCGGCAAATTCTCGTTTATTGGCAATATAATCCACAAATCTTACCTCATACCCCTTCTTTTCCAATACGGCAGTATCGTAAGCCAACCAGTCGGGATAGCGCAAAGCTTCGGTACGGTTTACAACAGGCCAGCGTTGCGTTCTGCAAAAAGCTGGTTTCCAAGGGGCATTAATTAATAAAATTTTCATTACATATCAGATTCTAATAGAATAAAAGATTAAAAAAAGAAATCTATCATATTTTCATCTTTTTGTGTTACAGTTCGTTCTCAAAATAGGCGATGGTTTTGATAAGACCTTCTCTCAACTTTACAGCAGGTTCCCAATGAAGTTTTTCTTTAGCTTTATCTATAACGGGTTTTCGTTGCATCGGGTCATCTTCTACTTGCGGCAGGTGAACTATCTTTGATGATGAGCCGGTAATATCGAGAATAATTTCAGCTAATTCCTTAATTGTAAACTCTTCGGGATTTCCAAGGTTAACTGGTCCTATCACATCATCTCCGGTATTCATCATCGCCAACAACCCTCTGATTAAATCATCACAATAACAAAAGCTTCTGGATTGATTGCCGTTTCCAAAAATTGTAATGTCTTTATTTTGCAGTGCTTGCATGATAAAATTTGAAATTACCCGCCCATCATTGGGGTGCATATTAGGTCCATAGGTATTAAAAATCCTAACCACCTTGATCTGCACATTATTTTGATAGTAGTAGTCGAAAAAGAGCGTTTCTGCGCAACGTTTTCCTTCATCATAGCAAGATCTTTTCCCGATGGGATTAACATTTCCCCAATATTCTTCGGGTTGAGGGTGGATGGTAGGATCACCGTACACTTCACTTGTAGAGGCTTGTAAAATCTTAGCCTTGATTCGTTTAGCTAGCCCTAACATATTAATTGCGCCCATCACAGAAGTTTTCACGGTTTTGATAGGATTAAACTGATAATGAACAGGAGAAGCCGGGCAAGCCAAATTAAAAATTTCATCAACTTCTACAAAATAGGGAAAGGTTACGTCATATCTAACCAACTCAAAAAAAGGGTTATCAAGCAGGTGTATAATATTTTTTTTTCTGCCTGTGAAATAGTTATCCAAGCAAATAACTTCGTTGTTTTGTGCTAACAACTTTTCGCACAGATGGGAGCCTAAAAATCCCGCTCCTCCGGTTACCAATACCTTTTTCATTATTTATATATGTATTTAATATTTAAATTTATAGAGTGCAAAATTATGAAGAAAGCCATAATTAATCACAATTCTCAACCACATCATCACAATAATTATATCCTAATAGTTTAAGACGCTCTTTTTGATAAGGCAATGCCGCTTTAAACCGTTCCCAATTTTTGTTTTCCGGTAAACACCAGGCGACTTCTGCACCGGCTAAAATACGCGGTAGCAACATATATTCAGCCTGTTTTGGAGAAAACAAAAACTCTGCCCATAAATTCCACTGCACACCTATAATCTGTTTTGCCTGTTCTGCCTCTAAATCTTCATAAACAGGCTCAAAACCATACACTTTTCCAAGCGGAACAAATCCACCTATGGCTTCAGGCTGCGTACTTTTATCTGCTTGATAGTAATCTATATAACAATGAGAAGTAGGGCATTGTACAATAGGATTGCCACGCCCGATAGCCTCCATGGTTTTATTTTTTCCCAACCATGCATAAATCAACGATGTGTTATTACAGTCGCCATCAATAATTTCTATCCACCCTGCCATTTTTTTCCCTTTTGCATTAAGATAGCTTTCCACTTCTCGCACCATCCAACCCTGCAACTGTTCCAGGTTGGTTAAATTCAGTTCGGCTGCTTTTTTCAGGCATTTCGGACATTTTTCCCAATTGCCCTTCAATGCTTCATCTCCGCCAATATGTATATATTCGAAAGGGAACAGCGGAATTATTTCGTCGAAAATATCTTTGTAGAACTCCATTACTTTTGGGTTTCCGGCACACATTATGGCTTTGGGGGGCCAGTACGCGCCCACTTCAACGCGGTACGGATAGTTGTCGCAGGCAAATTCGGGGTATGAAGCCAAAATTTCCGAACAGTGTCCGGGGAGTTCAATTTCGGGCATTACGTTAATTCCACGGACTGCTGCATAGGCTACCACTTCGCGAATGTCATCCTTAGTATAGAAACCGCCATAGGTCATCGGTTCGTCGGGTTTGTTCGGCTTTGGGTTTCGCCATTCCGAGTCGGGCCGTTCCGGACGCCATGCACCAATTTCTGTCAGTTTCGGATATTTGTCGATTTGAATACGCCAACCGTGGTCATCGGTGAGATGCCAGTGAAATAGATTGAATTTGTACAATGCCAGCACATCAATATATTTCTTCACAAAGTCAACATTGAAAAAGTGGCGCGACACGTCTAAATGCACCCCACGCCAAGCAAAACGCGGATAATCAACAATTTTAACACATGGAATGGAAATGTTTGGAGAATGTTTTTTGGGCGGATACAGTTCCGTTCTTTGCTGGTTCCACAACTGATAGATAGTTTGAAAAGCATACACCAAACCGGAAGGGCTATTGGCTTCGATAATAATTTTACGTTTTGAAACATGCAAGCGATAGCCCTCATCACCTAAAACAGAATCCAAGGTTTCGTTAATTTTGAAAATAATAGCATTCTTCTTGCACCTTGAAGGAATGGTAAAAACAGGATTAATTTGAAAAAATCTTTCAAAAGCACTTGTAATAAACAACATGGAAATATCTCGAGGATCAATATTTTCAAAAGCAACCTTAGTCATACTGCTCAAAATAAATGCTCCATCAAAAGCAGTAATTTCAACAGGATAAGGTACGAGCGGGAATGTTTTCTCGATGGGTTTTTGCTCACAGGAAGAAAGAAGGAAAAGGCTGAAAGCAAAAAGAAGAAGGGAAAAAGGATACAATAAACAAGAGTGGGTATTTTTCATTTTATATTTTTTTAATGGGCAAAAATATAGTTTTTAGCGAAAATTATTTTTATATTAAAAAAAATGTTTATTTGTGCAAAATTTAAAAAACTACTTTTTATGTTTGATATTGCCAAAATTAGAACGGTAGATGATTTCCCGAAGAGAGGGATAAAATTTTATGATATTACTACGGTGTTAAATGATGCTGCATCTTTTCAGGAACTTTTTCAGGCTTTGTTAGAGAGGGCACGCACCTTACAACCCGATGTAATTACGGCATTAGAAGCACGGGGCTACATTTTTGCGCCTGCGTTAGCACTAGCGTTGAATATCCCGTTTGTGCCGATCCGCAAAAAGGGAAAATTGCCCTATAAAACCTTCTCAGAACAATATGAACTGGAATATGGGCACGAAACCATTGAGGTGCACCAAGATGCGATGAAACATAACCTGCGCGTTTTAATCTGCGATGATATTTTAGCCACCGGAGGCACAGCTACTGCTGCCGCAAAACTAATGCAACACTTCAGTCCTATACACATTGATTTTCTGTTTTTAATGGAACTATCGTTTTTACACGGCAGAAAAAAAATTGCAGACTATAGTGTAGAATCTTTGATTGTGGTTGATTAAAAATGGTTGATTATTTTATGGTGTATAATTTTTTAGATTTTTTTTGATGAAAAAAAAATAAAAAAAAATAAAAAAAATGCCCTCCCCCCCCCTTTTGGGGGTATTGTTGAAAAAAAAATTACAACATCTTTGCAGCCAAATAACAATTTTATATTGGTTAAAAAAATGGGTTTAAAAACAGTGATTATTCAATCTGTTGGAAGCGCAACTCCCTCCGTAGGCAAGACACTGTCGGATTTGCTTGAAGTTGATCCGCAAATCATTGCAAGGTTGCTATACTGCACCCCTTCTGTGCTTGCCAAAGAGATAGAAGAGTCTCTTGCCCGAAAAATAGAAACCATACTTGCAGAAGCAGGGATAGAAGTAAGAATACAAGAAAAAGACGACCCCCTGCCTCCACCACCACAACTTTACGAATTAGCGGTTCATGTTGATGATATTAGAAAGTTTCCCGAAGTTAACAAAGCATTAAGCGAATTTTTGGGCTGTACCGAACAGGAAGCCCTAAAATTAATGCTTACCGACCCGAGTATTGTGTTGGGTGGTGTATCTTTATCTACGGCAGAAGCGCTAAAAAACAAAATTAATGCCGAAGTGTTGGCAAGCAACCCTCAAACAGACCTATATACTTTAAAAATTATTGGAGAAGATCAAAGTTTGCTGAAAGAAATTACACAAGTTCTTCAAAAAACCTCCATTAAAACCAAACCCAATCAAAAAGTTTTTGAAAATATTGACCACAAAACAAGCCAAGTAATTTGGAGCAGATTTCAGCAAACCGGAAATATTAAATTAATGAATCAAAGTTTCCAGCGATACGATATTCTGTTGCATGAATTTGATGTTGAAAACGAAGAGCAAAAAAACTGCCTCTTACATGGAGTAGGAATGCCCGAAAACATTATATATATATTATCCGATAATATGCCTGTGGTTTTAGACGAATCGGTGGACAACATGATGCGGATTGAAAAAATGAAGACCTACGCCGAAGCAGGACTAACCTGTTCTTATCACCCGCTGTTATTTCAAGACTACAATATTATGATTCACGAAATAGAATCTCCTGAGAAAACAAAGGAAGTGATAAAACTCTTTTTTCCTGAAGAAAAAAACAGAACTATTTCAGCAAAATGGGTAAGTCCTCACAAAACCAACCATCTATTATCACGATACATAGTTCATTTATTAGAAAAAGCAGGGTGTGTTGCCGAAATACTAAAAACAGAATAACTATGGACAAAGAAACGAATAAATATAGTTTACATCTTGGTATTGCCGAAAAAGGGAAAATATTTGCCGTACAGGGAAACCACAAAGAAGCGCTGCGACATTACAAAGAAGCTATAAAGATGACACAGGGGCAGAAGATGGGAGAGACTTTTTTTCAGCACTACATGCAATGCACCCTCGAATCCTTGGAACTTATGGGTGGATATGATGAAGTGCTCGGATACTGCGAAAAATTGTTAGACCTGCTTAATACGAAAGAAGAGAGCGAGTTTATTGCCAAATATAAAATAGAGACCCGTTTAAGAATGGCAATACAATATATACATAAAGACGACACCGAAACAGCTATAGAGTATTTAACCGAAATTACGAAAGAAGCAGGAAGAGGAAAGTATAAAATGGCAGACACTCTTTTAAACTGGCTGAGTAGGAGATATAAAATTACAAAAAAACAAATTATTGACCTGCAAAACGACAACAATTACTACATAGTAAACAAAAACAACCTGAAACCAGAAATCGCCATTGAACTGCCTCAGGCAATACAATAAAACTTGAAAATTTTAAAACCAAAATAATATGACAGACATTCAAGAATATTTCATAATTTTTTTTAAAAAACCAACATTCATTTTATTTATTAATCATTAAATTTTATTATTATGCAAAAACCTAACATTGGACGAGAATTATTAGATGTTCCCATGGGGGACATGATTAGAGACATGGCATTTGCCATAGCCGACGCACAATTGCAATTAGATGCGAATTCTGTTGAAGTCGCTCAAATGCTTGGCGGATTGAAACAAATTATAGGTGCCGACGGAAGAGTAACCTTTGCCGACAGTCGCGTATATTTTGGACAAGAAAAAGTAAAAATGCTGGATGCTATTGATATGTACAACGCCAGCAATGACCCCGAATTTCGTGCCCGAATATTGAGCGGACTGGACTCACTTTTTTATACGTTTGATTGTGTAGCTACATATAAGACATTTACTGCTTTGCAAAACGCAAAAGACTTAGAAGAGGGAACCTTTTATGAACTGAAAGATGAGGAAGCATTCCGCAGGTATGATGGAATTGATGAAAAATTCAACAAAATTATTACAGATGAAATTCCAAACTATAAAGTTCCCATTAAGAAAACTGCTAAAGTATCGGGAGATAGTTTTATACTTTTACCGCAAAGAATTTCTATGTTAGAACTTGGTTTTAGCCCTACTTTCTACCAGTTTGTGGATACTATTATTGAAGTAAAAATGAGTATCTCCTATACACAAAGCGAATCTTATAGCTCCAGTAGTTCAACTACAACCGGAAGTTCAACTACCAATTCAAGCAGCAGTTCAAAGAATTCCAGTTCCAGTGGTGGTGTTAATAGCACTACAACTGTTGGTACAGGAGGTCTTTTGTCGTTTTTCGGTGTAAAGGCAAGTAATACTACCAGTATAGGTCATAATTACAATAATAGTAATAGTAGTACCAATAGTTGTAGTTCTACGTCTGTACGTGCAACAAGCGTAAATGCAAGTTATTCTCAGAAGTTTAGCTATTCGGCAGAAGGAGCAAGTTTATTGCGTACCAAGCTGGTGCCTATTCCGCCTCCTGCCATTTTAGAAGAGCGTATCCGTGCTCTTATGGAAGTTGCCAAGGAAAACAGTGCTTCAGGATTGAACATTGATATGCCCGAAGAAACCAACAATGAAGAATAGTAAAGAACTATTTAGATAAGCATTGTAACTGATATTGGGAAAAGTTTAATACATGTAACTTTTCTACCCATGATCAGTTAATTTACTAACTAATAAAAAATTTTATTATGAGTATTTTATCGGAAATAAGGCCTAACATAGGACAGGAATTATTAAATGTTCCCATGGGCGACATGATTCGAGATATGGCATTTGCCATTGCGGATGCACAAATGAGATTAGATGAGAAATCTATTGAAGTTACTCAAATGCTCGGCGGGTTAAAACAAATTACTCAAAACGGGAAAGTTACATACGAAGATAGCAGGGTGTTTTTTGGAAAAGAAAAAATAAGAATACATGATGCTATTGAAATATACAACACCAGTAGTGATCTTGAGTATAAAACCAGATTATTGCAGATGCTGGGTACTGATAATTATGAGTATGATACTTTGGAAGATTTTATGTCGATGAAGGAATTTGATAAAGAGATTTCCCGGCTTATGAGGGTCCCTGCTTTTATAGATGGGGGTATTTATTCAGTACTTGAAAATAATGAGAAACTATTCTTCAAATATATTGGGAAGTCCCAGGCTTTTGTAGAAGTTAAATATTTTAATGTTCCCATTAGAAAGAAAGGCAATGCGTTGGAGGGAGATGCTATTTATGTACCCAACAGAGTTTCAATGTTAGAACTTGGTTTTAGCCCCACTTTCTATCAGTTTGTGGATACTATTATTGAAGTAAAAATCAGTATTACCTATGTGAGCGAAAAATATGAAGAGGTGAATAAAGAAGAGACAGAAGATACTAAAACTGAAGAACCCACCCTCTTTCGAAAAACTAAAAATACGGTTTATACCTCCATTGTAAATTCACACCATTCTCAAAAGTATAGTTATGCAACAGAGGGATCAAGTCTTTTGCGTACCAAGTTGGTTCCCATACCGCCACCGGCAATTTTAGAAGAGCGTATCAGAGCACTAATGAGGGTTGCCGAGGAGGAAAGGGCTTTCTATATTCCTCTTCCTGAAAACGAAGTGCCTGAAGATCCCATTGAGATACGCGAAACCAAAGAATTTGTAGGTACTCCATTTACAAGGGTAAGATTAATGCCATTAGAACTGATGCGTCCCTTACGTAAGCAATAATAATCATTTAGATAATCGTTATGACTGATATTGGACAAGATTTATTACATGTACCTTTTCCACAGATGGTTCAATCGTTGGGGATAGGGGTAGCCGAAGCGCAATACGCTTTAGATAAAATGTCTATTCGTATTGCGCAAATGTTGGCAGGATATGAGATTGACAATCGGGGAAATGTGAAAAAAAACGAAAATTTGCTGTTTAAACTGCAGGAAAATGAAGAAGGTTGCAGCCTGTTAGAACTTGGTTTTACCCCCTCGTTTTATCAATTTTCGGAAACCTGGATTGAACTGAAAATAGCAATCTCTATGAGAAAAGAATCGTTAACACAAGCCTCTATGAGTTCAAGTGTAAGGGCTCCCTTTGGACTGTTTTCAGCGTCGGTGAATGCAAGTTATTCTCAAAAATACCAGTATTCGGCTGAGGGCAGTTCCTATTTTCGCACCAAACTCGTTACCCTTCTGGCGCCCGCTGTTTTTGAACAGCGACTTAAAGAACTCACCAAAACCGAAAAAGAACCTTAGTAGATGGCGAAAAGTTGGAAAAAATTGGTAGCGCCTCAAGAAGTAAAAGATGACGGGCTTGCAGTACAGGCAAGCCCTCATCCCGACTTCAATACCATTATTCAGCAGCACGATACCCTGCAAAATCTACTAAAAGAGAGGGCAGCATTAGAAGAACAGATGAAAAATATAATTTCGCCGGAAAAAAGTGAAATTACAAACCAAAGATACAACAACGAAATACCCAGTTTTGCCCAAAAAAAGAGAGAAGAAAACCTTCGGCTACGAAAAGTATCCAAACGTACAAAGTCCTTATCAAAAAAGGCTCGCTTAGGAGCAAGAAAACAGAAACCCAAAGAAGACCCCTTCCGTAGAAAGAAAACCACGGAAGAACAAAAACCCTTATTTAAAAAAGCCCCCTTAGTAGAAAAACAGAAACCCAAAGAAGAAACCTTCCGTAGAAAAAAAACCTTAGTAGAACCCCTCCGTAGAAAGAAACCTCCGGTAGAAACAAAACCCTTATTAAAAAAAGCCCCCTTAGAAGAAACCCTCCGTAGAAAAAAAACCTTAGTAGAACCCCTCCGTAGAAAAAAACCCCCGGTAGAGCAAAAACCCTTATTAAAAAAAGCACCCTTAGTAGAACCCCTCCGTAGAAAGAAACCTCCGGTAGAGCAAAAACCCTTATTAAAAAAAGCACCCTTAGTAGAACCCCTCCGTAGAAAGAAACCCCCGGTAGAGCAAAAACCCTTATTAAAAAAAGCCCCCTTAGTAGAACCCCTCCGTAGAAAGAAACCTCCGGTAGAAACAAAACCCTTATTAAAAAAAGCACCCTTAGAAGAACCCCTCCGTAGAAAGAAACCCCCGGTAGAGCAAAAACCCTTATTAAAAAAGGATCCCTTAGTAGCAAGAAAACAGAAACCCACCGAACTCCCCCTCCGTAGAAAGAAACCTCCGGTAGAAACAAAACCCTTATTAAAAAAAGCCCCCTTAGTAGAACCCCTCCGTAGAAAGAAACCCCCGGTAGAGCAAAAACCCTTATTAAAAAAAGCACCCTTAATAGAACCCCTCCGTAGAAAGAAACCCCCGGTAGAGCAAAAACCCTTATTAAAAAAGGATCCCTTAGTAGCAAGAGAGCAGCGAAAAGAAATAATTAAAGAGATAAGAAGAGAAATAAGAAGAGAAGAGAGAACCGCAGAAAACAGAAGAGAAAAATTATTATTAAAAAAAAAATATAACGAATAGACATTATGAGTACACCACTTTCATTACAAGACATTTTAGTTTCCATTGCCGACAGTTTGTCGCAAGCGCAGCAACAATTAAACAACATGCCTCAATATGATAGTTTGGGGAGACCCAACACTATTTATCAGTTGCCGTATCTCGATTTTAATATTGAACTTTCTACCAAGTTCAATCTTGATAAAACCATAGAAGAAGATAAGATGGGAGATGATTCTTATAGAATTGTAGGAAACAACGTTGAGACAATTTTAGGGAAACGTCAGACAAAGCAATTATTGTTTGAACCTGCCGCCACCTCTGCAGGGTCACTACCTTATAACAATATTAAATTAGAAGAAGAGCTTAAACAAATCAGGGAAGAGCTTAGTATAATAAAGGAAGTAGGTATAGGGAACAAGATTGAATTAATACCTTATAAGCAAGGATTACAAAATAATAGTGGAACAACGGTAACCAAAAGCGGGGGCACAGGTGAAACGCAAATGGAAATAACGGAGGAAACAACAACGGGAGAAGGAGATGGCGGAGAGTCTAAAACTGTTATATCCGGCAGGTTTATTGCAGTTTTACCTAATGAAGGACTACCGCAAACAATCATTAATATTACCGAAGTTAAAAAAGAAGAAACGACAGCTAAGAAAAAAACCGCTTTAAATGAGGAAGAAACCTATCTAATTAAGGTTAATTTAATGAATACGGCAGGTGAAATATTACCAAACCATACGGTTGAGTTTAATTTTGATGAAGGAGCATCATTCTTATTTAACAAACATTTACTTGCAGTTCCTCCCATATTTACTTTACAGGAAGTGGTTACCGATGGCTCCGGGTCTGCTGAAACGGAAGTAACATTTACAAGAACAAAATCGGAAGATTCGGAAGATATTGTAATCATTAGAATCAATTCCGGTGTAACAACAAAATCATTATCAATTTAACCTATTAAATATTTAAAAAAATGGCAACAAGACTATTAACAGACTTATTTAAAAGTAAAACCTCCGATTTAGAGATCCCGGAAACCAAAAATGAAATAATTAAGGAAAATGCTAAGACAGAAGCAATAACCGGAAAAATAGATGTTGGAAATATACAAAAGGTGGATACAGAACAACCACTAAACGTGCAGCTTTTAGAAATTGAAAAGCAAAAGGTAGTAAAACTGGAACGGGATTTACTAGATGAAAAGCAAAATATATTACAACTGCAGAAGGCTTTACAAGATGAAAAGAAATATGTATTACAACTGGACATAGCTTTAAAAGATGAAAAGCAAAATATATTACAACTGCAGAAGGCTTTACAAGATGAAAAGCAAAAGGTAGCAAAACTGGAGACGGCTTTAAAAGATGAAAAGCAAAATGTAGCAAACCAGGAGAAGGCTTTACAAGATGAAAAGCAAAATGTAACAAAACTGAACCAAACTATCCAAGTGCAAACAAGACAGATTGCAGCATTGACCGAAAAAGTAAACAGACTGATAGAAACATCTAATGGTACAAGTGAGGTTGAAAAAGTTGTTTTAGGGTCAAATGAATTATTTATGCCCAATCTTATTGGACTAACTGAAACGGTTTGCAGCCAAGTACTTCTATCATGTGGTCTAAAAATAGACCCTATTTATCAATATTCAGCAAATGCAAAAGGAGGTGCTGTTCAACAATCTGTTCTGCCAAATACTATGGTAAATAAAGGAGAAGTAATAACGATTGTTTTTGCAAAAAAAATATAATAAACAAAATTAATAACCTTCAAAAATTATAGATATGTCGAACAATGTAATCAATGAAGTAATGGCTATTCCATTAGGAGAGCTAATTTCCTCAATCGGTAAAGGCGTAGGCGAGGCGCAGGCAGCCTTAGATGCCGGCTCTCTTCAACAAACTTTAGCGTTGTATTCTAAAGATAATTTGGATAATACAGGTAAAAATACTAAATTAGCCAAATTATTAAAAGAGATTGGATATCGTCCCACTTTCTATGCACTTCCGGAGACAGAAGTTACCACCACTGTTTCAATAGCAATTTCAGGAGAGGGTGTAACGGATTTATCCATACTCAATGGGCAAACTTTAGCGAAAAGAATTCTCCCAAGACTCACCGTATATCCCATTAATGCCGCTAATTCCAATAGGTATAATGTTGACATTAAGGCTGCTACAACCCTAAATTTTAAAATTGTTCCTGTGCCAATGCCCATACATATTGAGCATTTATTAGACAATGGTACAATAGATGAACTTTTAGATAAAATTGAAGAAGCGGAAAAAAAATGAAAAAGACTCAAAAACTGAACAAACAGAATAAGAATCAACCTTGAAGATAGAAAGAATAGGATAATTTAAAAGCTGCGCCCGACACATATCAGGGATTTTAAAATGGGACCAGAAAGTGAACTAATTAAAAATGCAGAGAAACAGAAAGGCGTTACTATCTACACGCAGTTTAAAGATATTTTTTTGAATTACGTATCTATATAAAACTTTCAACCAAAACTTTTCTATTTTTGTGCTTTAAATTTAGAAATTCATTTATGGCTGAAACACAAACACCTATTCAAAAACAAGTAGTAGATAAGATTTTTTCAGGGAGTGGTATCCACCAAATTGGGAGGGCTTCAATCAGAGAAATCAAGAAATTGATTAATGATATTGAAGAAGCAAGCGGTACGAAGTTTATTCGTATGGAAATGGGAATTCCCGGATTGCCGGCTTGCGAAATTGGAGTGAGTGCTCAAATTGAAGCACTGAAAAACGGCTGCGCTGCCATTTACCCCGATATTGACGGCACTCCGGAATTGAAGACAGAGATGTCGCGCTTCGTTAAAAATTTCTTGAACTTAAATGTTTCTCCCGAAAGTTGTATCCCCACCGTGGGTTCCATGATGGGTGGCATGGCAGGGTTTATGACATTCGTTAGGGCGCATAAGGAAAAAGATACTACGCTGTTTATTGACCCCGGGTTTCCGGTGCAAAAACAACAACACAAAGTACTTGGACTGAAATTTGAATCGTTTGACGTTTATAATTATCGTGGCGACAAACTGCGCAACAAACTTATCAGTTATTTGGAAAAAGGTAATATCCACTCTATTATTTATTCCAACCCCAACAATCCGTCGTGGATTTGTTTTACGGAGAATGAGTTAAAAATTATAGGCGAATTGGCTACGCAGTACGATGTTTGCGTTATTGAAGATTTAGCCTATTTTGGAATGGACTTTCGCAACGATATTTCGCATCCGGGTGTACTTCCTTTTCAGCCCACTGTTGGAAAATATACCGAAAACTACGCTCTGCTGATTTCCAGTTCAAAAATATTTAGCTATGCAGGAGAAAGAATTGGAATGTTAGTGCTTTCAGATACTTTATATCACAAAGAGTTCCCCGATTTGATTCCCTATTTTGGAATGTCAAAATTGGGGCGTGCCATTATTTACGGTACAGTGTATGCCATCAGCTCCGGCACGGCACATTCTGCCCAATATGGGATGGCTGCCATTTTAAAAGCCTGTAACGATGGAAAATACAATTTCTTAGAAGAGGTTAAAATCTACGCCGAAAAAGCACAAATGATGAAGCGGATGTTTTTAGAAAACGGTTTTGAAATTGTGTATGATAAAGATGAGGATAAACCACTTGCAGATGGGTTCTATTTTACGGTTTGTTACCCCGGATTAAGTGGTGAAGAGTTGCTAAAAGAGTTTCTCTATTACGGTATTAGTGCCATATCACTTGCTATTACAGGCAGTGACCGTACCGAAGGACTCCGCGCCTGTGTGTCGTTGATTAAAATGGAACAATTACCAACGCTGGATGAAAGGCTGAAGTGTTTTAGGAAAAACCATTCGGAGTAATAATACAATCTTTGGTAACATTTTACAAACCAATTTCGCCGCCTCATTTACATTCTAACCTAATCTTTTTAAAAAATGGACTACAATTTTAGAGAAGTCGAAAAAAAATGGCAGGAGTTCTGGCGCAACTCTGAAGTGTATAAAACAAATATTG
>Ga0123353_10002304_pt1 | contig 23704 bp, 19 predicted proteins | sample TergutLab28metaG_3_FD_92763 | JGI IMG/M metagenome (GOLD analysis project Ga0123353, IMG submission 92763) | Labiotermes labralis P3 segment gut microbial communities from Petit-Saut dam, French Guiana - Lab288 P3 | ecosystem: Host-associated > Arthropoda: Insects > Digestive system > Gut ... | reverse complement strand
CGCTGGCTGTTCCGCACGACTGGCGTAGTGAAAACGTCAAGGCTTTCGCACAGCCAGCGAGGGCGGGACGCCCTCGCGACACGCGGGCAAGATGCCCGCGTCACGTACATGCGTTTGCCCTGCCACAAGCGACAAGGGCTTGCGTTGACCGACAGTGAACTCATACATCGCACTGGCGAGAGAGGTCTCGCGACTTCGCGGACTCGTGGAGTGAATGTTCATGGTCACTCTATCCGTATGCCCTGATTTTCGGCAGGCCGTTCCATACTTGGTGGCTTATGGCTTGTGGGTTGTGGCTGGTGCTGCCGCAAATCCGCGGTGAATTGGCTCAGCATCTCTCGCCAGGCCAATCCCAGGGCTTTCGCCAGGGCGGCGGGGTCGTCGTTTCGTGGCGACGGTTCCAGCGGCACGGCGGCGGTGTAGCGGCGTTCGAGCACCACTTGCGACGACGCCCCGTGTCGCTCCAGCAGGAAAAACCGCACCGCCACCACCGCGTAAGGCCGCTTCGGCTGACGATAATCGCCGTAAAACTCCACGACGTTCGTTTCCAGCTCGACGTCGTCCCTGGCCGCACTGTCGGCGCCGATCACCGCCCGGCAAGCCCCGCTGGCGGCCAGCCATTCCGTCAGACTCGCCGTGAGCAGCCGGTCGGGCGTGTCGATGAACCCGTTGTAATAATCGGCCTCGTACGTCGCCTCGCCCGTGCGATAGGTGAACTTCCGCGTCGCGAACGGCGGCGCCACCCGCACCGGCTCGACACGCAGCACCACGTCACGAAACGCCGACGCCTCCACCGCCGCCGGCACGCCCGGATCCACGCCAAACCGCTCCCCCGACGGATACGCCTGCCGGACCAAACAACCCGCCGACATGGAAATCAACAACAGCAACAATACCATCGCATAAAAATATGGTTGTTTTCCCCGAGATGGCTGCATAATGAACGTGGAGAAGAACGGATTGACCTGGGCTATATCAGACGCCGCTCCGCGGCTCATTCCCGGCTCTTCCACACGAGGCCGGTGAGACCTATCCATTTTTTTCCACGTCAGTAACACTCCCGACCCTGTCATCGTTTCTCCTTTCCCGGCGTGCTCCTCGGCGGCGGCTGACTGAACAACAGCCGCGACGGATTGTCCCGCGCCTCCCGCGCGACGCTGTCGAGACTCGCCGCCGCCGTCCGCAGACTGGCGGTGATGGCCTCCACGTCCCGACCGGCCGTCTGGAGCATCCGCTGCAACGCCGCCACCGCCTGACGCACGTCCGCCGCCGCGGGACCCGCCTCTATCGCCGCCGCCGCAAACCCCTCCATCATCTGCTCCAGTCGAGGATCCGCCAGCAACGCGTTCAACCGATCCGCCAACCGCCGCAAACTCGCCGCCAGCCTGGCCGACTCCAGCACGGTCTTCTTCACGTTCGCGTCGCCAAGCACCGACTGGAGCGTCTGATTCGTCTGACGCAACTCCGCCGCCAAGGCCGTCACCTCCGTCGACACCGCCGGAATGTCCGCCTGCCGAACCGCCGTGTCCATCGTCACGACCAGTTGATTGAAATCCGCCAGCAGTGTGTCCAGATGCACGTGCTCCAACTGATTGGCCAGCCGCTCCACCGCGCTGAGCACCTGCGTGCCTGTGCTCGGCCCCGAGGGCAGATACAGGCTGTTGGGCACCCACGCGATCGCCATCAGCGGCGGCGTTCTGCCGGTGACGGTATCGACCTCCAGGTACGACGGCCCGGCGATGCTCATGCTCGCGACGCGAACCCGAAGCCCCGCCTGCACGCGACGCCCAAGCAACTCGCTCACGTCCGCATCCTCGCCGTCCTGCGGCAGCAGCTTGCGCGACTGAATCTCCATCCGCACCAACACCACGCCCGCGTATCGGTCACGCACGTCCGGCGGAGGCGAATATTGACTGAGCACAAAATCGATCGCCGTCACCTTGCCCACCTGCACACCGCGATACTTCACCGGCGAACCCACGTCCAGCCCCTGAACGGACTCATTAATATACGTCTCAAACGCGGTCCCCCTGGCGAACCGCTCGTATCCGCCCAACACCGCCACCGCCGCCACCAATACCCCCAGGGAAACCAACACAAACAACCCCAGCCGGACATAACGCGTTTGTTCACTCATGGCTGTCTCCGATGGGAGCGTTGTTTACCACAGAGACACAGAGGACACAGAGAGTTTGTCGTGGGTATTCGAATCACCTTTCGCAATGGCTTGCCTCTTTGCGCTGTAGAACGTTCCACATAATAAAACCGTTCAATGGCTCCAATCGCTCTACAGCGCAAAAAGGCAAGCCATTGCGAAAAATTTTTCGAATACCATGTGCCATCTCTACGTCCTCTGTGTCTCTGTGGTAAAAAACGCCGCCCCGCCCTCATCCCCTCCGATTGAAAAAATCCGCCACTGTCGGGTCGCGCGAATCGCGGAGCGCCGTCGGCGAATCCATGGCCGCGATCGTTTTCCGCCTCGCGTCGAGCATCAACACGCGGTCGGCGATGGCGAAAATGCTCGGCAATTCGTGCGTCACCACCACGAACGTCGTCGCCAGCAGCGACCGCAGATCCAGCACCAGCCGATCCAGCCCCGCCGACGTCACCGGATCCAGCCCCGCTGACGGCTCGTCCAGAAACACCAGCGACGGATCCAACGCCAACGCCCGCGCCAACGCCGCTCGCTTCTGCATGCCGCCGCTCAACTCCGCCGGCATCGCGGGGGCGGCATCCTCAAGCCGTACCAGCCGCAACTTGCCCAACGCGATCATCCGAATCGCCTCGACCGGCAGCTCCGTGAACGCTTCCAGCGGCAGGCAGACGTTCTCCAGCACGCTCATCGATCCGAACAACGCCCCGCCCTGATACGCCACGCCGATCCGCCGACGCAGCCGACAACGCTGGGCCGACGCGACGCGGTGAATGTCCACGCCGTCGATCTCCACGCCGCCACGCGTCGGCCAATACAACCCGATCATGTGCTTGAGCAGCGTGCTCTTGCCGCACCCGCTCCCGCCGGCAATCACAAAAATCTCGCCACGCCGCACGTCAAACGACACATCCCGAAACACCATCCGGCCGTCGAAACCCGCACAAAGATCACGAACACGGACGATCACGTCGGTGTGCCCCGCGTCGGGTTTTTCGTCGGTTTCCATCCGCTCCACCTGTGAACCGCTGACGATAGCCAATAGCCATCAGCCAGTAGCCAATAGGGCTTGCGATATGTGACGGTAAAATCGCACCTCGTATCGGCGAGAATGGCCCCGACGCTTCGCGGACTCGATGATCGGTTGCATAATTACACCGTCAGTATGCTCTATTTTACGACCGGTTTTTCCATACCTATTGGCTACTGGCTATTGGCTACTGGCTGCCGTTTCCTCAAATCCCCAACGCGTAATACACCACGCCGAAAATCATGTCCGTCACGACGACCAGGACGATGCTCGCGACGACGGCGCGGGTGGTGGAGTTGCCCACCGCGCCGGGGCCGGTCTGGGTCCGCAGGCCTCGCATGCAGCCGACCGAGCCGATAATCAGGCCGAACACCAGCGTCTTCGTCAGGCCGCCCAGCACGTCCACGTAGTCGATCGCCGAGTGTACCGCCGTAACGTAGTACGCCACGCTGTACCCGTACCGCACCATCACGATCACCCCCGCCGCCATGCCGATCACATTGGCGAAAACCGTCAGCAGCGGCACCATCGCCACCGCCGCCAGCACGCGAGGCACGGCCAGGAACGTCACCGGAGGCAGACCGAGCGTCCGCAGGGCGTCGAGTTCTTCCGTAATTTTCATCGTGCCGATCTCCGCCGCGAAGGCCGCCCCAGACCGCCCCGCCACGATGACCGCCACGATGAGAGGCCCCAGCTCGCGAACGATCGCCAGCGACACGACGGCGGGGATGAACGGCATCGCGCCGAACCGGGCCGTCGCACTGGCGGTCTGAAACGCCATGATCAGCCCGATCAGCCCGCCCAGCAGACAGACCACCGGCAACGCGTCGACGCCGACCTTCTGGCATGTCAGCCAGAAGTCCCGCCCGCGAATACGCGAGGGCCGAACCGCCGCCGACGCCAGCGCCGCCGACATCTCGCCGACGAACGCGACGCTCATCGCCAGCTCGCGGAAAAACGCCGCCACCGTCCTGCCCGTCCGCTGCGGCAGGCTCTCGCGAGGCGGTGGCGCGAGCTGCGGCGCCAACGGGTCCGGCAACGCCGACGCGTCCACCAGCCTGGCCAGCTCCTCATCAAGCCCGTGCAGCCGCACCTCGCCGCCGCCGACCGCCGCCGCGCGACGCATCTCCAGGAACAACCCAAGACCCGCCCCGTCGCAATACGACACGTCCGACGCGTCCACCTCCACGCGCCGAGGCTTGCGTTCCAGAATCGGCTGACGAACGGCCTCCCAGACCGCCGGCAGCGACGCCGCGACAAGCCGACCCCGCAGCACAATCCGCACGGCCTCCGCCGCAGGCCAATCCACCGACACCGCCGCCATGTCCGCCACGTCAGCCATACGGACTATTGTAGAAATGATCTTTCAGAAAAACGGGGATAACGAAACGCCAAACCGTTTTCTCTGGCTCGCCTCTTTGCGATGCGGGATGTGCGAATAAGCAAACGCCGCCTCCCCAGTCTCACGCAACAGTGCCGGCCCACAGCCCCAACGGGGCGTCTGATATAGCCCAGGGTGAGCGGTACGCCGCGAACCTTGGGCTACGCGTTTTTCGGAACTTTTCATCGTGCCTGACGCCACGGGCCGAGGGCGCACCGTCACGCGAATACGGCCTCGAACAACTCGCACGTTCCCATGTTCGCGTCGTTCGAAGCCGTACAGGCCCACGTGTGCGGCCTCGGCCAGTGGCGTCAGGCACGATGGAGAGAAGAAAAATCTCCACCATCCCCAGGGTTCGCGGCGTACCGCTCACCCTGGGCTACCCAAGACGCCCCGTTGGGGCTGTGATCCAGCACTGCCACGCGAGGCCGGGAAGGCCGGTCCAATGTTTTCAACATATCACAACACAAAAAGGCAAAATCGTCGCGAAACGGTTTGCGTCTACCATCGGGAATCATCGCGCCGCCGCATCCCCATGCCGCCGCGTCGTCGCCAGCAGCCCCGCCATGAGGAGCATCGAAAGGCCCGCCAGACCCGCCCCGATGCTGAAGGCGATGGTTCGGCCCGTGTCCGCGCCGAATCGGTCAGCCGCCCACACCCAGAACACGCCGAACAACAAACTCGCCGGCAACGCCGCCACACCGACGAATCCATGATAAATCCCAAACGCCGTCCCGCGGCGATCGCTCGGCACAAAGTCCGCCACCAACGCCTTCTCCACGCCCTCCGTGCAGCCGTAGTACGCGCCGTACAGCACCACCAAACCCCAGAACGCCCACAACGCGTCCGTGTCAATCACCGCGAACCCGAGATACACGGCTGCGTAAATCGCCCAGCCGACGAGGATCATCGGCCGCCGGCCCACGCGGTCCGACAACACGCCGCCCGGAATGCTGAACACGATTTTCGACAAATGCAACGCGATCCAGAGCAGCATGATTTGCAGCAATCCCAGGCCGAAGTATTGGTTACCCAGCAGCAGGATGAACATGTCCGAGCTGTTGCCCAGCGCGAAGAGCGTGACGATGCCAACGAACTTGTAAAACCGTCTCGGCAGCGGCCCGCCGGGGGCCTTGCCGTCGGCGGCCCGGCCCGACGGCGTGATCTCGCGAACCTTCCAGATCAGCGCCGCCATCGCCGCCAGCCCCGGCAGAATCGCCAGCGCGAACAGCCACGTCATCACATCCATCACTTCCGCCGGCACGACGAGGCTGTCCGTCTCGCCGGGGTTGTACCACAAGTTCACCTCATGCCCCCAGACACGCGACGAAAACTCGTTGAGCACAAAAATAATGCCAATGGCCACCGCAGGCCCCAACACCGCGCCGGTGTGGTCCATCGCGCGATGGAAGCTGAACGCCAGGCCTCGATATTCCCGCGACACGCTGTCGCCGATGAGCGCGTCGCGCGGGGCAGTCCGCAGCCCCTTGCCCACGCGATCGAGAAATTTCAGCACCACCACGTGCACCCCCGCCGACGCCAACGCCATCAACGGCCTCGCCAGCGACGACAGCCCATACCCCCACATCACCAACGCCTTCCGCTTGCCAAGCCGGTCGCTGATCCGCCCCGAAAAAATCTTCAGCACCGCCGCCGTCGTCTCCGCCAGGCCTTCGATCAGCCCAACCCACAACGCCGCCCACTTGCCCCCCACCAGGCCGGCCACGAAAATCGGCAACAGCGGATTCATCATCTCGCTGGAGAAATCGGTAAACAAACTCACCAACCCCATCGCCAGCACATTCCCCTTGACCGCCCCGCGCCACCCCTTGGGCGCGCCGGTCTTTCTTGCGTCGGTGTTCCCTGCGTCGGGTTTTTCGTTGGATTGGTTGGGTTCAGTCGTCATCCGTAACGCTCTTTCAACGCTCGTTCGGCGTTCGATCCTCAGTCTTCAGACGCAGAACACAACGGATCGGCCTCCCCGACCTCACGCTTGGGACGCCGGGAACAAGCCGCGAAGCGGCGTCGTTTATAGCCCAGGGCGAGCCGTACTCGGCGAGCCCTGGGTATGCGGTTCTTTCTCTTCTAACCGTTGGCTCGCGCCACTGGCTTAGGTCAAGCCATCGCACGAACACGGCGGCCCACGACGTCCACGGTCCCCCTGTGGGCAACGCTGGAAGCCGTACACCACGCGTGCTTGACTCCAGCCAAGGCGCGTGCCAACGGGTATAGGCATTCAAAAACACCCGAAAACCCAGGGTTCGCCGAGTACGGCTCCCCCTGGGCTATAAACGACGCCGCTCTGCGGCTGTGTACCGGCATTTCCACGCGAGACCGGGGAGGACACTCTGTTGTTTTCCATGCCCTACAGCGCAAAGAGGCAAGCCGTCGCGAAACGTTTTTCGCCCATATCGTTCCATACCTACTGGCTACTGGCTTGTGGCTATTGGTTCTTTTCCTACAACCAGATCATCGCCTTGACCACATCGTCGGCGTAGTCGGCGACGAGTTCGAACGCTTTGGCGGTCTGGGCGAAGTCGAATTCGTGCGTCACCATGGCGTCGAGATTGATGGTGCCGTCAGCGATCATCGCCACGGCGTCGGCGGCGCACTGGTTTTGCCGGCGGACGTTGTGCAGCATGAGTTCCTTGCGCCGCATCACGTCGGGGCGGAAACTGACTCGGTCGGCTTCGGGAATGCCCACCAGCATCAGTCGGCCGCCGGGACCCAGCAATTCCAAGGCCTGGTCGATGGTCTCCTGCTCGCCAGCACACTCGAAGGCGGCCGCGAAACCCAACTCCGCCGCCTGCCGCAGCGTCGCCAGCAAATCCAGCCGCGTCGGGTTGCCAACCCAGTCGGCCCCCATGCGACGGGCCATCTCCAGCCGGCAGTCGCGAAGGTCGCTCATGAACACGGCCCGGCCGGGATCGTCCGCCTTCGCCGCCGCCAGCACGCTCAACCCGATCGGCCCGCAGCCGAGAATCAACAGTGGGCCAGGCGTGTGCTCCTGGCCGCACGCCCGCTTCCACAGCCGATACGTGTACAGGCCGATCGCGAACGGTTCGGCCAGCGTCGCCTGCACGAACGACATCGTAGGCGGCAGGGGGAAGCAGCAGCGAGCGGGCATCACCAGAAATTCCGACAACGCGCCCTCGGCCTGCCCCGGACAGCCGAGAAACCGCTGCCGCCGGCACGTGTGCTCGCGCCCGGCGTGGCATTGATCGCACTGCTCGCACGCCATGAGCGGATCGACGGCCACCCGATCCCCCGCCGCCAACACAGGCCCCGCGTGCCCCGGCGAAACCGGCCCCACCGCCATCACCGTGCCCGCACACTCATGCCCGACCGTGAACGGATACGTCACCACCTGGCTGCCGATGCGGCCCGTGCGATAGTAATGCATGTCGCTGCCGCACACGCCCACCACCTCGACGCGCAACAACACCTCGCCAACGCCCGGCACGCCAGGGTCCGCCACGTCGTCGATCCGAACCTGCCGAATTCCAGTTAGTCTCGCCGCTTTCATGACGAATATCATAAACGCAAGTGGGAACGGGATGCACGGGAAAACATCCGCGATGGCTCTGCCTGTTTGCGCTGTGGAACGTTCCTGCCGACAACATGTTAACGATCCGACCTCGCGAAGACCGAGCGGGATTACACGAATTTAAGGATTTGCGGATTATGGTTCCAGTACGGCAATCCGATAATCCGGTAATCCGTGTAATCCCGCTCGGTCTTCGCGAGGTCGGATGAACGCACCTTTCCCGACCAAGACGTCCCACATCGCAAACCGGCAGAGCCAACTCCATGATTTACTGTGTTTTTCTTGTCGCCTTCTCCAAACGCGGCTATCGTTATATGGATGCGTCGGAACATGCTCATTCTAAGTCTGCTGGCGGTATCGAGTGGATTGCTCGCCGTGGGAATTCTCGGGTGTGGCCCAACCACCGTCACCGACGGGCCGTTCCGCTGGAGCGACCACGCGCGGCGGACCGAGCCGCCCGCGCCCGTTGACGTCGCACCCTTCACCCGCGGCGAACCAGACCTCGTCCTGCTCATTACCGGGCGAAACAATGGGCAAATGGAAATCTGCAACTGCGCCGGAGATCCTATGCCCGGCGGACTTTCGCGACGCAGCGGCCTGTTCCTGAGCTACCGCGCCGCCTTCACGCGAACCCTCACCCTCGACGTCGGAGACTTCACCTGCCCCCAAACCGACGACCTGCGGAACGACTACCTCGCCCGGGCCTACGCCCTCCTGCGATACGACGCATTGACCGTCGGAGACCAGGAGTTGGCCATCGGGGCCACGGGATTGCAGCGACTCGCCGACCGAAACAACCTGCCGATGTTCTCCACCGAGGTCACGCTCAAGGGACTCGACCTGCCCGCGTGGATCGTGAAAACGGACATCAACATCAAAACCGACACCCGACGCCGCGTGGAGTTTTTCTCCGCCGTCGAAGAGGACTCCTTCCGCTACCTCCCGCACGATGTCAAACCCGCCCTGATGTGGCGCGAACGCACGCTGGCGGAATCCCTGGCCGCCGTGGGAATGCCCGACGCCTTCGTCATCGTCGTCGCGCACGGCGGGGAGGAGTTGATCGAACGCGTGGCCGCCCAGCCCCGCGTGAACCTGATTCTGCACGCCCACACCGGAAAGAGCGACCCGCGGATCGGCAACGTTAACGGGGTGCCGGTGGTGAAAATCGGCGGGGCGGAATTCGTCGGCGCGCTGGCGGTGAAGTTCGACGATTCTCCGCGTGTGACGGAAAAAAATCTGGAACTCCGCGTCGAGGCCGTGGACATCCGCTGGCCGGCCGACGCGCGCGTCCTCCAGGTGTTCCAAGCCTTCGCCCACGCGGAGATGCGGCGCGTGCTCGACGCGGACAAGCCCGACGGGCTGGCGTTCGTGCCCGCCGCCGATTGCGGCCAATGCCACGCCACGCAATTCGCCGGCTGGCGAAAATCCGCCCACGCCCGCACGTACAAAACGCTCACCAACATCCGCCGCGAAGGCGACCCCAACTGCCTCATGTGCCACACCAGCGGCTTCGGCACGGCCAAGGGATTCTCCACCATAAAACAAACCCCCCAACTGGCCAACGTCAACTGCCAGAGCTGCCACCGCTTCAACCTCGCCAACGGCAAACACGCCGTCCCCCCAGCCCCACGGCCCGACGAGAAAATCTGCACCACCTGCCACACCCCCGTCACGGCACCGAAATTCGACTTCGACTCCATGTCACCAAAGGTGCATTGAACAGGCTGTAGACCGAAGGCTGTAGGCACGGTGCTGGCTTATGTTGGTCCAGTTACGTGAAAACGTTTCCGCATAGCAGGACCAGCATAAGCCAGCACCGCGCCTACAGCCTTCGGTCTACAGCCTACACTGTTTCACTCGCCTGCCCGTCTTGTTAGAATAACCGCTCCCAAAAAAAAGGAAACACACATGACTCAACAGAATGCTGCCGCGGACATTGGGTTGATCGGATTGGCCGTCATGGGGCAGAACCTCGTGCTGAACATGGCCGACCACGGTTTCACCGTCGCGGTGTACAATCGCACGGTGGCCAAGGTGGATGAATTTCTCGCCAACGAAGCCAAGGGCACAACCGTCGTCGGGGCGCACAGCCTGGAACAGTTGATTTCGCAGCTCAAACGGCCGCGGCGGGTCATGTTGATGGTCAAGGCCGGCGCGGCCGTGGACGAGTTCATCGAGCATCTGCTGCCGCTGCTGGCCGACGGCGACATCATCATCGACGGCGGCAACAGCAACTTCCAGGACACCGTCCGCCGCACGCGACGCGTCGAGAGCGCGGGCAAACTCTACATCGGCACGGGCGTCTCCGGAGGCGAGGAGGGCGCCCGTCGCGGCCCGAGCATCATGCCCGGCGGATCGCCCGCCGCCTGGCCTGCCGTCAAGGACGTCTTCCAGGCCATCGCCGCCAAAGTCGACGACGGCCCCTGCTGCCAGTGGGTCGGCGCCGACGGCGCGGGACACTACGTCAAGATGATCCACAACGGCATCGAGTACGGCGACATGCAATTGATTTGCGAAGCCTACGCCCTCCTGCGGGCGGCGGGACTCTCCGCCGACGAGATGGGCGCCATCTTCAGCCAGTGGAACGCCGGCGACCTCGACAGCTACCTCATCGAAATCACCGCCGACATCCTGAAGAAAAAAGACGAAAAAACAGGCCTGCCGATGGTCGACGTCATCCTCGACACCGCCGGGCAGAAAGGCACCGGCAAATGGACCGTCATCAGCGCCAGCGACCTGGGCATCCCTGTGACGCTCATCGCCGAGGCCATGTTCGCAAGGTGCCTCTCCGCCATCAAGGACGAACGCGTCGCCGCGTCGAAACTTTTTGCCAACCCGGCCGCTCCCGCGACCATCGCCGACCGCGACGCCTTCGTCAACGACATCCGCGATGCCCTCTACGCCGCCAAAATCTGTTCCTACGCGCAAGGCTTCCAACTCATGCGGGCCGCCGCCGCGGAATACCAATGGAACCTCAACTTCGGCGACATCGCGCTGATGTGGCGCGGCGGGTGCATCATCCGCAGCCAGTTCCTCGGCCGAATCAAAGACGCCTACGCCGTCGACGCCAATCTGGTGAATCTGTTGGTGACACCCTATTTCCGCGCGGCCGTCACGGCGGCGGCCCCGGCATGGCGACGCGTGATCAACCATGCCGTCACGACCGGCGTGCCCGTGCCGGCGATGAGTTCGGCGCTGGCCTACTTCGACGGCTACCGCAGCGAGCGGCTGCCCGCCAATCTGTTGCAGGCCCAGCGCGACTATTTCGGCGCCCACACCTACGAACGCACCGACGCCCCGCGCGGCGAATTCTTCCACACCAACTGGACCGGCGAAGGAGGCACCACCACGGCGGGAACATATACCGTGTAATAAAAGGAGATTGGCATGCAGCCGAACATCATCCGCAGGGACAAACTCTATATCGCAGGCCTGACAGGCGACGGCGTGAAAACCGGCGAGGCCTGGAATCACTTTGACACACAATATAAAGAAAATCCGTTCCCGAAAGCCGATGAAAACGGCTATGAAATCCGTTTTTACAACGGCGACAAAACCGCCGTCCGCGGCCAGGATATTCATGTGGGTTTTGCGGCCGAAAGCGCCGATCCGATTGACCGCTTTACAACCATTGTTCTCCCCGCGACCGACTATGCCGTTTTCGATGTATACGTCGCCAAAGGCTACGACAGTTCGAACGCGGCAATGAATCATTGGCTCGCGGACAACTCGGCGCAATATACGCCGCGCATGATGAACGGCTCCGGATTTGTCGTGGAGTGCTACGACGAAAAATTCAAGAACGGCGACAAACCGGATTCCATCGTGGAACTTTGGGTTCCGATCTATAGAAGCTGCCAATCCTGCGGCATGCCGCTTGACGCGGAAATGGTGTTCGGAAAAGATTCCACAGAAAGTGTTTTCGGCAAGGAGAAAGACGGAAGCTTGAATCAAGACTACTGTTATTTATGTTATGTCGACGGCGCGTTTTCCGTGGACACAACCATGGAGGGAATGATTGAATCCTGCGTCCCCTATACATCGAACAACAATCCTTGGCCGGACGCGGAAACGGCACGAAAAGAAATGCAGAAATTCTTCCCAAAACTTACAAGGTGGGCAAAATGATTCGTGTAGAGAATGTTCTGTCCGAAACGGCCAGGAAAAACGGGCTGGATGCGAAAAAATTACAGCTCCCGAACTGCGGGGTTGACCCGGCGAAGATCAAGGTGGTGATGATCAGCGAAGTGCCGCCGAAAAATCCGGAGGACGGTTTCTATAGTTCGGCCGCCGATCCCGACTACATGCGGTCAACCCGCGGCCTGTTCGAAGCGGGCGGCGTGCCCGTGAAAAGTATAGATGATATTCTGAAGATGGGCATCTATATCACGACGGCCGTAAAATCCCCGAAAACCGAATATACGGTGGATCCCGACGTTATCAAATCACACTTGCCGATTTTGAAAACCGAACTCTCCCTGTTTCCCAATCTACAGGTAATTATGTTGATGGGCGACGTGGCGAAGAAGGCCGTCAACATGATCGCGAAGGCCGCGACAAAAAAGAACGTGATTCCGTCGGGTGCCACCGGCAGGATCCGTCATAACGAATACTTCTGGAACGGCCTCCGCGTGTTCCCATCATATATTATGACCGGCAAGAACCTGCTGATCGAACCCTTCAAACGCGACTGCGTCGCCGACGACATCCGCAGGATGATGGAATTCATTACATAGTGTTTTTACGCCCGAGACGCAACATCGCGCAACGCTTCGATAAATGCTGGCGTGGTGCCGCAGCAGCCGCCGAGGAAGTTGGCGCCGGCCTTCACTAGTTCCTGGCCGTGGATGGCGAATTCTTTTGGGCCCATGGGAAATGTGGTCACGCCGTGGGCGACTTCGGGCAGACCTGCGTTGGCTTTGATCCAGATGGGCAGGTCGCAGGCCGCCCGCAACCGCCGCGCCACCGGCACGTAATTGTCGGGGCCGACGCCGCAGTTGGCGCCCACCGCGTCGGCGCCGAGGGACCGGGCGGCCTTGGCGAGATCTTCCGGGCTGTTGCCCATCATCGTCAGGGATTTATCCGGGCCTGACGAGAACGTTAAACACGCGACCACGGGCAGGTTGGTGGCGTGTTTGACGGCTTCGATGGCGATTTTCAGTTCGTCCAGTTCGTTGAATGTTTCGAGCACGATCGCGTCGGCGCCGCCGAATTCCAGCGCCTCGGCGGACTCGGCGAACGCGGCGGACAGCGTCTCGCGGCGGACCTCCTCCATCATCACGATCACGCCGGTAGGCCCGAGCGAGGCGAACACCTTCACGTCGCGCCCGGCGGCCTTGGCGGCGTCGGCGGCCCGGCGGGAGATCACCGCCCCCGCCTCGGCGAGTCGGGTCGCCTGCGTTTCCAACTGATGGCCTCGAAGGGTGAACCGATTCGCGCCGAACGTGTTGCTGAGAATCGCATCGCTGCCGGCCCGGATATACGACTCCGCGACAGTCTGGACGAGATCGGGCTGGTTGGTATTCCACAGTTCCGGCGCCATTCCCGGCGTAAGCCCGCGAGCAACCAACTGCGTCCCCCACGCGCCGTCGGTAATGCGGGGCGTGGCGGCATATTCACGTAGATTGAACGACATACAGTCTCCTTTCAGACCGTAGCACGGGCATCTTGCCCGTGAGTCCCACGGGCGTCTCGCCCGTGGCAGCGGTTGGCGGAAACCTCACAGAACAAGAACCTCTCCGCCCACATCGACTCCAGAACATTCCTTCCAAGGCCTCGTTGCATGGGCGAGACGCCCATGCGACTCACGGGCGGGACGCCCGTGCTACGGTTTGATCATCTCCCACACGCGCGGCGCCTGGTCGCGCAACACGTTGCGGTCGCTACGTTCCGCATACTTTTCGCCCAGCCCGCCGTATTCGAACGCCAAGGCCCAGGGCGTGCTCCATCGGCCGGCGCGGATTTGTTCCATACCCCACGCCAGCAGGTCCCAGTCGGCGGCCTGCATCGGCACGTGGTCGCACAGCCTGCCGTCGATTTCGGCGATGCCCGAGATGTGGCACTCGCGCAGGTTCCGCACAGGCAGGGCGGCGATGTACTCCCGCGCGTCCATGCCCAGGGCGGCGGCAGCGATTCGCGCATGGGCAAAATCCAGCAGCAGCCCGCAGCCGTGCGCCATGACGATCTCGCTGATCACGCCCGGCAGCGCGCCGGGCTTGCACATCAACTCGTCGCCGAAGCCCCAGAAGGGCACGTTTTCGACGATCACGTTCTCGGCCCCGAAGGTGTCGGTGTAAATTTCGATGTCGCGATGCAGCCGGGCCGTCGCGCGCTCGATGTTGCCGGCGTCGCACGCCTGCGGATCGAGATTCCACATTTCCGGACCGTTGGGGGCCAAATGCACGTTCGCCAGCCGCGTGCCGGTGCGATCCATCCATCGTCGCATAGCCTGCCGGTCGTACGTCCAGGCGTGGAGGTTGCCGATCTGCACGCCGAAATGCACCCGCACCGGCCTGAGTTTTCCCGCCGGCGCGGCAATCCACTCCCACTCGGGCGTCTTGAAACAATCCACCTCGATCTCGCCCGCCCGCGCCAGTTCGGCGGCGGCTTCGGAATAGTTCACCATGAAATTCATGCCTCCATCGTACCCGCCGCACGAGGCCGCCGCCAACGGGAATGCGGCAATTTCGCATTGACAGGACAGCGGTTTGTTTCGTATTTCGTGCTTGGGATTTCGTGTTTGCCACGCGTGTTCCCCTTGCGGATCTCGTCGCCTTGGTGTAGGATCGGCACACATATCCAGCAGGCACGGTTTCCACAGGCCGGTTTTCCCTTTGAAGACCAGCCGTTTTTTATAGAAAAATCGCGGGAAACAGGCGCTGGTTTTGTGAAAGCGTTGTATGTCCAACCCATCCCGCATGGAGGATTCGCCGCGCGAGCCGCAGGAGCGGGCTCCGTTGGCGATCGGGCCGATCCCCACCCCCGGCATGCTCGATATCGACTTGCCCCGCCTGGCGATTTCGCCGCCCGAGGCCCGCGAGCAGACACGCAAGGTGATCCGCCTGAGCTACGCCCAGGCCATGTTTGCCGCCATCTACGTCGCCAGCACGGGCGGCATGTTCATGATCGGGTTCGCCCGGATGCTCGGCCAGGGCAACCCCGACGACGCGCTGTCCGACGAGCGCATGTTCGTGCTCATCGGGCTGATGTCCACGTTCCCCATGCTCTGCGTGCTGGGGCAGTTGCTGTCGTCGGTAATGATCGAACGGGGCGTCAGCCGACGCGGGCTGACATTTTTCTCCGCCCTCATCAATGTGCTGCTTTGGCCTTCGGTGATCCTGATCCCGTTCGTGAGCGACCACCTGGGCCTGTCGTCGGAACAGAAACTGTATTGCCTCATCGCCCTCATCACGGGCATCACGTTTTTTGGCCACCTCTGCGCCAACGCGCGGGCGTCGTGGGTGGGCGACCTCATCCCTGGGCGGTTCCGGGGTCCGTTCTTCGGAAAAGTGGCCATGTTCGCCAGCATCGTCGCCACCGTCTTCGCCATCGCCGAAGGCCGATTCCTGGATTACGTCAAAGATCACGGCCTGGTCGCGTTCAGCCTGCTGTTCGTGTTCGGCATGATTTTCGGCCTGGCCAACGCCCTGTCGTTTTGGCCGCAGCGCGACATTCCCATTCAGCGCAACGATCGTGTCTCGTTCCGCAAACTGCTCCTGGCGACCGTCAAAAACAAACCGCTCCTGGCGACGATGGGGTTCATGCTGGTATTCATGATGCAGACCGTCGCCGGGCCGTTTTACGTGACGTACATGCTCGACATGGATCTGGGATTTTTCAACATCGGCGTGATCAACTCGGCGTTGGCACTGGCGATGGTGCTCTCGTCGCCCTTCTGGGGCCGCGTCGTGCAACGCGTCGGGTGCCGACCGGTGCTGATCCTCTGCGTCACGATCCTCGGACTGCTCCAGTTCGCCTGGATCGTCGTCGACAAGGCCTGGATCACCTTCGCCGTCATCATGCCGTGCAACGCGGTGGCGGGGCTGGTCATCGGCGGCATCAGTGTCGCCATGAACACGCTCATTTACAAAGTCACGCCCTCCACAGGGCGCTCCGTGCAATTGGCCATCTACACGATCACCGTCACGTTAATCGCCGCGCCGATGCCCTGGCTGGGCGGACACCTGCCGCCGTTCCTCAAGGGGCTGGGCATCGACTCGGCCGACCTGCGATGGACGTTCTACGTCGCGGGCATCTTCTGTCTGCTGGCCTCCGTGGCCGGGCGACTCATCCGCGAAGACAACGCCCGCTCCGTCACCCACCTGATGCGTCACCTGGCCGGCCGACTGCGATACCAGATCCGAGGCCTGCCGATCCGGGTGCGATACCTGCTGCGTCACCAACGGCACCGAGGCACGCGATAACCGCCCCATGACGAAACGCCCATGAGTCTTCTCCCCAGCATCTTCAGCGACGCGACGCCCGGGACGCCGGTCTCCACCCGAACCGTCCTCCGACTGAGCTACGCCCAGGCCGTCCTCTTCGCCATTTACACCACCAGCACCAGCAGCATGTTCCTGGTGGGTTTCGCCATGCTCCTGGGCAAGGACCTGCACCCCGACCGCCTGAACGTGCTCATCGGGCTGATGACGACATTTCCCATGTTCTGCGTGATCGGACAACTGCTGTCGGCCATGCGGGTCGAACGCGGCGTCAGCCGGCGCGGACTGGCGTTCTACGCCGGGCTGGTCAACGCGCTGCTGTGGCCTCTGATTGTCCTGATCCCGGTCGTCGGCGCCCGGGTGAGCCTCTCGTCCGAGCACCAACTGTACGCCCTGATCGCCCTGGTGACGCTCATCGCATTTTTTCTCAACATCTGCCTCAACGCGCGGGCCACCTGGATCGGCGACCTCATCCCCGAACGGATTCGCGGACCCTATTTCGGACGAATGACGATGTTCGCCGCCATCATCGGCACCGCGTCGGCCATTATCGTCGGCGCGGGCATGGACTACATCAAGACCATGGGGCCCACCGCGTTCAGCCTGCTGTTCGTCTTCGGCACGATCTTCGGCCTGGGCAACGTCCTGCTCTTCCGCCCGCAGCCGGACACGCCCCCGGCGCGAACCGAGCCCATTCCGTTCGGACGGCTGTTCGTGAACACCTTCAAAAACAAACCGCTCCTGGCCGCGACGGGCTTCATGCTGGTGATCATGCTCCAGGCGGTGGCTGGACCGTTTTACGCCAAGTACGTCTTCGACATCGGCGTGTCGTTTTTCGGACTGAGCATCCTCAACGCCGTCTTCGCGGGAGCGATGCTGATTTCCGCGCCCTTCTGGGGACGCATGGTCAAGCGGTTCGGCTGCCGCCCGGTGATGATCCTGGCCGTCCTGATCCTCGGGCCTGTCCAGACGGTCTGGATTTTCGTGGACACACCCGAGCGGTTCTACTGGCTGATCCCGCCGGCGAACATTCTGGCGGGCCTGGCCAACGGCGCCCTCGCCGTCGGCAGCAACACGCTGCTGTACAAAGTCACGCCCGCCGTCGGGCGGTCCGTGCAATTGGCCATCCAGGCCATCGTCGTCGCCATCGTCGCCGCCCCCCTGCCCTTCTTCGGCGGTCATCTGCCGCCGTTCCTCCGAAGCCTCGGCATCGAATCCGCCGATCTGCGATGGACCTTCTACCTCGCCGGCACCTGCCACCTCCTCGGTGGCCTCGTCGGAAAACTCATCCGCGAAGACAACGCCCAACCCCTGTCCCGCCTGATCAAACACCTGCTCAACGGCAACGCGTTCCGGAGACAACAGGACAATCGCGCCTGAATGGCCCGGTTTTTCGCCAAGAGACTGTTAGGCTGTTAGACGATTAGACTGTTAGGCGCAGGCTTATGAAGCGTTAGACCTAACGCTTCATAAGCCTGCGCCTAACAGTCTAATCGTCTAACAGCCTAACAGTCTCTTGGCTTCGCTGTAGCCTCCCCCCCGTCGTTTACGGTAGAATGGCCCCCGGAGCACGGCCATGCGTTTGGATATGTCAACTCGCCTCGAGCAGCAGATGAAGCTCTCGCCTCGGATGATCCAGGCGATGGAGATTCTTCAGCTGCCCGTGATGGATCTCCAGGCCCGGATCGAGGCGGAGATGCAGGCCAACCCCGTGCTGGAGATCAAAGCCCCCGCGGCGGACGAGGACGACGCGCCACCGGCCGCCGCCGACACGTCACCGCCCGAAGCCGACCGGGGCGAGTCGGCGATGGTCGTTCGCGAAGGCGGCGCCGACGAGGACTTCCAGCGACTCTCGGAATTCCAGGACGAATATGAACCCTGGCTGTATCCCGACCAGGCCCCGCCGCGCCCTCGGGCCGAAGAGGCCGGCCGTGACCGCAAGCTCGACGCGATGGCCAACGCCCCGGCGGCTTCGCAGACCCTGCACGAATTTCTCCAGGAGCAATGGGCCTTCGCCGAGGTGGACGACCTGACGCGGCGGGCGGGCGGACTGCTCATCACCTTCGTCGACGACGACGGTTATCTCCGCACGCCGCTGGAAGAGATCGCCCGAACGGACGACGCGCGCGACCTCCCGCTCCAGGCCCTTCGCGATGCCCTCGTGCCGCTCCAGACCCTCGAGCCGCCGGGGGTCGCTTCGCGCGACCTCCGCCAGTGCCTCATGCGGCAGCTCCAAGCCCAGGCCGACGCCGGCGACGACGTCGAACTCGAGCTGACGCTCGTGCGCGATTTCCTGCGCGACATCGAAATGAACCGCCTGCCGCAAATCGCCCGACGCGTCGGCCGCTCCGTCGAGGAGATCCGCCAGGCGATCGGCCGACTGGCGAGGCTCAACCCGCGCCCCGGCTCGCTGGTGAACGCCCCCGCCGCTCCCGCCGTCATGCCCGACGTGCGCGTCGAACTCGACGAACAGGGCAACGTCGTCGTCACCGTGCCCGAACACTTCAGCCCGCGCCTGACCATCTCGCGGGCCTATCGGCACATGGCCAAAAACCGCGCCACCGACCGCGACGCTCGAGCGTTTCTGCGGCAGAACATCCGCTCCGCCGAGTGGCTGATCTCCGCCATCGGACAACGCCGCGCCACCCTGCGACGCGTCGCCGAAGAAATCTTCCGCGTGCAAAAAGAGTTCCTCTACGTCGGCAACGAGGCCCTCAGGCCGCTCCCGATGGCCGACGTCGCCGAACGCGTCGGCGTGCACGTGGCCACGATCAGCCGCACGGTCGCGGGCAAGTACGCGCAGACACCCATCGGCATTTACCCGTTGCGAATGTTTTTCAGCGGCGGCACGAAAACGGCCGCGGGACAGGACGTCGCCTGGGACGCGATCCGCGCCAAACTGCGGGAAATCATCGACGCCGAGGACAAACGCGCCCCGCTCAACGACGACCAGATCGTCGCCGCCCTGGCCGGCCACGGCATCCGCATCGCCCGCCGAACCGTCGCGAAATACCGCGACGTCATGGGCATCGGCCCGAAACAACAGCGACGGCGATTCACATAAACCCGCGAAAAATCCGAAATTCGAAGCCCGAAATCCGAAACAAATTGAAACGGTCACATTATGGATGTGTCGTTTCGACGTTAACAACGAAGCAATCAACCTCCCCGGTCTCGCGCCGCCGTGCCGGCACACAGCCCCAACGGGGCTGATCTCACAATCTTTCACTTCCAAAAACACGCGCGTAACTCATTATCTTACAGTCACTTCCGACAGGGTGTGTTCTGGCGCAAATCGTAGACGAAAAACCGTCACAAAAGCGGGCGCAAATTTTACCCTTGATGCCCATAAAAACCGATGTATCATGACCGCCGTACCTTGACGATGAACACGGTAGCACAACGACGGAGATTTTGCAATGGGACGAACAAGCAAAAAAGGTCTAACGTGGGTGAAAAGCAAAAACCGATGGACGGCTATGCGTGACAATGATCGCCGTCTTCTTGGTCCGAAAGCCAAGGGCAAAACCGACAAGGTGGCGTTCAACCTAGCTATGGAGGAATTGCGAAAATGGGAAGCCGAAATTGAGGAAGAGAAACGGATAAAGCGGAAACTTACTGATCCAGACGTAGCAAAGTACACCCAAGAAATGGAGCAGGCGCTACGCGACGAATTTCAGGCCAAGGAAGCTGCCATTGAAAAACATGAAGATGATGTAGGTGTTGTTTGGGGTGTGCCACTTCGCGACGATCAACGTCTTCCGCAGTCTGTATACGATGAGTTGTGGGATTCTTTTTTTGCTTATGACAATTTCAAAGGTTCTGCTAAGGTGCGGTTCAACGCCTTTATCGCCAAAATACAAGCGGAACGCGCCGCAGCAGATGCGAGAATTGCCGAACTTAACAGACTTTCGGGGGCAATAGGGAAGCCGATAGGGAATGAGGAAAATCAGGCCGGCGCGGAAACTCCGAAAACGGCGGTGGAACTACTGGATAAGTTTTTGGCGTATCAAGACGAACGCCGGGAGGCTGGTAGGCTATATGATAAACGACGACAGACGGGAGAAAAAGCCATTAAGCCAGCAATCGCAATTACTGGAGGTGCGCTAGACCGGATTCAGCGATACGCCAAAAAATTACGGTTGTTCCTTGGTGATCGCCCGTGGGATGGTACGCAAAAATGTGCGACGGACATAGTGACCGATTGGCGAAAATACGTAGAAAATTTGTATGTCACAACAAAGATGGAACCGGGCGGATTCAATGAATACATGAAGATAGCTTCTCAATTCTTACGGTGGGCGGAAACGAACGAACATCTTGACAAATTGCCTAAAGGCTTGTCGAAACTCCTGAAAAAAGAAGCGACTAAGAAAAAGGGTGTGCGAATCCCGCTAGGCAAAATTCATCAATTATGGGCTGTTGCAGATGAACGCGAAAAAGCGTATATTGCTCTTGGATTGAATTTAGGCTATACCCAAAAGGACATAAGCGACCTTGAACATGCGGACATAAAAAACGGCTACATCATCAATGACAGAGAAAAGACGGGCGTATTGCGTAGTCACAAGCTATGGGCTGTAACGATGGAATTGATACGGAGAACAAGCAACGGAGAAACTCGTGTTTATGTGGATGACATGGGAGAACCGTTAGTCGATGATGATACAGGAAGGAAGGATTTGGTAGGGCAAGCATGGGCAAAGCTTTGCAATCGCGCGGACGTTACTGGGTTCAGTTTCGGAAAATTGCGAAAAACATCCGCGACATTGGTTGAGCATTTTGATAAGACATTGACGGATACGTTTTTGTCACATTCAGACGGTCGCGTTGCAACAAGCTATCTTGATTTCAATGATCCGAAGAAACGCGGTGAACTGGACGAAGTGATTGCATCTCTTGAATCCGAATACAAATTGACGCTTGATGAAAAGGATACGGAAGATGTCTAACGAAGAATTCGACAAGCTAAAAGAGCAAATCAAGGCAGATTTTCGTTATTTCCTCATTCCGTGGATTGACAAAATGATTGCCGATGGATTGACAACCGAACAAGGCGAAGAACGCATAAATGACTACGTTGAAAAATTGGCTAATGAAGCAACAGAAAAAGCATTAGCCAAAGAACAAGAGCAACGACGAAAAGAATTACGAACGATGTACCTAACCGTATTTCGTTCGATTATCAAAGAACTAGCCGACGAAGAATAACCACCACTAACCGCCCTTTTACACCCGCCAGCATAACGGGGGTATTTTTTTGCCCAAAAACCCATTGACAAACACCGACAATGATCGTATGCATTGGCGTTATCGTGTCCGATGAATGATGAATGAACCGTTATTGAAAGGATGAATGACAATGGAAGAACGACCAATTGAATGTCTTGTTGAGGATATGAATTTGGTTATTGCCGCATTGGAAAAGATTTCCCAATTGAAAAAGAAACTCAAAGACGCAATTGGAAAACGTGACGGCATTATTGTGGAAATTGAAGGAAAAAAGGCGGAATTGGTAGCTGCTGACGGTGAAATTCGCGCGATTGATGCAGAAATAAAAGCATTGCTTCCCTCGCCACAAGTTGAACCAGCACCCGCGCCGGCCAAACCCAGAAAGGGCAAGAAAGGCACCCGTCCATCCGGCGTGACAGAAAAGGTCATGGCGAAAGTCACAAAAGATTATCAACACATTGATGTCATTGCAAAGGCTGCCAATGTTGAAAAACAACAAGCTGTCAATTCATTGGCGCGGGAGAAGACAAAAAAGAAAACAGTCGAGAGTGACGGTAACGGCAATTGGCGTCTCGTTACCAAAAAATAGCCAGTCCATTCACCATCAAACCCCCATGCTTCATTGTGTGGGGGTTCTTTTTTTTGCGCCACGTCCTCAAAATCATCTCGTATTTGCCCCACAATCGACGTTCTCCGTCAAGGTGACACATTATACGTCCGTTTCATCATGCTTCCTGTACGGCCATTTTCGGCATTGATGTCCTATCAATTTCACCAGCAAAATCGTCACGTTTTGATATCCTATCAACATCGTTTTTCACCATCTCCTGAACCAGCATGATATGACGTTGAAAAAATTTTCTGAAAATTCTCAAAAAGAAAAAGGAGTCCTATATGTCATTCCAGAATTAAGAAATAACCTTCCATAATACAAGGAGAAAAAGGTTATGAACGGAAATGATTATCTAGGAAACCCAGTATTGCCAGCAAAGAAAACCCCCAAGGACAAGTTCTACTATGTCAAATGTGATGATGCCATTGAACGCAATGGAGAAATCGTTGCAAAATTGATCATCGTCCCGCATGAATCATACAATGGGGCAGGATGTACTGTCATGTATTCCACATTGCGAAACTCACCAAAATCAAAATACATGCAGGACTATTTCAAATGGACGTTCCGTGTTCGTGGAAAAATTGAGGAAGCAATAGGCCGTATTGGTTGTGTCATTATTGATTCAGGAGAATTCAACGGAAAGAAATTCGGCAATGTTCACTATCATAAGCAATCTCCTGAAGCATTAGGCCGGTCACGCCAGTATGAAATCATGGATATGGAAGGACGAATAGCATGGAAATGACAATCTCCTGAAATTCCGTTGCACAAAAAGGAAAACAGGACGATAATGTAGTAAGTGAATGATAGACGTTGCCAAGCGTCTTTGAGCGGCGAATATGAATCGAGTAATAAAACAACATAATATGTCTGTGTTTTCGCCGCGTCCCTCCAGTGTATCTTGGCAGATTCAACATTGGGGGGACTTTCCTTTTCAGACAATGGGAACGGTGAGGCAATGAAACAATCAGATGTCTGTGAATCCGCCAAGCGATTGTACAGAATTCTCATTCCAGTAAAAAGGGATGATGAATCATCAATTGAATTCTTGGTCCCCAATGTGTGGAGATCATGGACGCGAGTTGACAAGGATGGTATCAAAAGGTTCTACGAAAAACCTGCCGACATCACAAGTACAGACCTTCATCGTCATTTCACGGAAACCGATCAAACCTACATTTGCACTAGACAACGACGACAATTGTTATGCATTGAAATCAAATCAAACAATCCCAAGCCAGTGACAGAATGGATTGTTGCAACGTTCTTCAGTGACGCCTATTTTGAAGTCACAAAAGACAAAGG
>Ga0123353_10002303_pt1 | contig 23710 bp, 22 predicted proteins | sample TergutLab28metaG_3_FD_92763 | JGI IMG/M metagenome (GOLD analysis project Ga0123353, IMG submission 92763) | Labiotermes labralis P3 segment gut microbial communities from Petit-Saut dam, French Guiana - Lab288 P3 | ecosystem: Host-associated > Arthropoda: Insects > Digestive system > Gut ... | reverse complement strand
CCGCCCGGCGTATCACCGGCAGTTGCGTGCTTTCCTGGCCCAGCGGATGGACGGCCTGTGCGGTGTCTGCAAGGAGCGATTCGACCGAAACCCCATGCGCATCGTGGACTGCAAATCTCCCGAGTGCCAGCGGTTGATCGCGGGCGTGCCCAGCGCGCTGGAATTCCTGTGCGGCGGCTGCGAGGCTCACTTCGCCACATTGCAGGATACCCTGCGGCTCTTCGGCCTGCCCTTTGAGGTGGACCCGGGTATCGTACGCGGGTTGGATTACTACACCAAGACGGTGTTCGAGATACTCACCGACATCGGAGGCGGTCCGCTAGCCCTCACCGGCGGGGGCCGGTACGATCTGCTGGTGGAGCAGTTGGGTGGCCCGGCCCTGCCCGGCGTGGGATTTGGCATGGGTATGGAGCGGGTGCTGATGGTGATGGAAGCCCAGGGCGCCATGCCGCCATCCCAAGGACTGATCGACGTATTCGTATGTGCTCAAACCGAGGCGGCAAGGCAACCGGCCATGGCCCTCATGATGGCCCTGCGCCGCGCAGGAGTCCGCGCCGACGCCGATCACATGGCCCGCAGCCTCAAGGCGCAATTTAAGTACGCCGACAAATGCGCCGCAAAGCTTGTGGCGGTTCTAGGTGAGGATGAGCTGCGCGAAGGTTGCGTCACGCTCCGGGACATGGCCACACGCGTGGAAAAGCGTGTGCCATTGGAGGAAGCGGCGGCGGCGGTGATTCAACGAATGAACAACGAACAATGAACAGTGAACAATAAGCTATGGCTGTTTGCTGGTTTCACCGTTCTTATTGTTCACTGTTCATTGTTCATTAAAATTTTGTGGGGGATGAAGAGATGGCTACACAATTAACGGGTTGGAAGCGCACGCACATGTGCGGTTCGGTCACAGAAGAAATGATCGGTTCCGAAGTCTGCCTCATGGGGTGGGTGCAGCGGGAGCGGAACTTGGGGAGCTTGGTGTTTGTGGACCTGCGTGACCGGGAAGGCGTGGTGCAGGTGGTGTTTAACCAAGAGATCAATGATGCCGATACCTTTGGGGTGGGTGCGTCGCTCTCCAGGGAATATGTGCTGGCGGTGCGCGGCACGGTGGCGGCTCGTTCCGGCGCGATCAATGAGAAGCTGCCTACCGGGCGGGTCGAGGTCAACGTAACCCAGGCCCGGCTCATCAACCGGGCGGAAACGCCGCCCATCTACATCGAGGACGGGGCTGACGAGGCCGAGGCGGTTCGCCTGAAGTATCGCTATTTGGATCTGCGGCGGCCCTCTATGCAGCGCACGCTCCGTTTGCGGGCGCAAGTGCTCTCCGCCATCCGCCGGTACATGGAGGGGCAGGGGTTTATCGACGTGGAGACGCCCATCCTCACCAAGTCCACCCCCGAGGGCGCTCGGGACTTTCTGGTGCCCAGCCGCATCCATCCGGGCGAGTTTTATGCGTTGCCACAGTCGCCCCAAATCTATAAGCAGCTGCTGATGCTGGCCGGGTTTGACAGGTACTACCAGGTGGCCCGCTGCTTCCGCGACGAGGACAACCGGGCCGACCGCCAGCCCGAGTTTACCCAGGTGGACCTGGAAATGTCCTTTGTGGAGCCCGAGGATGTGCAGCGTGTGGTGGAAGGAACCTATGCCCAGGTGCTCCGGGAGGTGCTGGGCGTCGAGGCGCCCCTGCCGCTGCCTCGCATGACTTGGCGGGATGCCATGGATCACTACGGATCCGACAAACCGGACACCCGGTTTGATATGCGAATCGTATGCGCCGATGAGCAGGCTGCGGGCTGCAGGTTTAAGGTGTTTGAAGATACGCTGGCCGCAGGCGGCACGGTGCGAGGCATCTGTGCGGTGGGCGCGGCGGGGTCACTGCCCCGCAAGGAGATCGACGCTCTGGGCGAGTTCGTAAAGACCTACCGGGCTAGAGGCCTGGCCTGGGCGCTGCTGGATGCCGACGGCACGGTGCGCAGCTCCTTTGCCAAGAACATAGCGCCTGAGAAATTCGGCGCCCTGTGCGAACGGATGGGCGCAAAACCCGGCGACGCCCTGTTCTTCATTGCGGACCAGCCCGGGGTGGCGCTCAACGCCCTGGGACAGTTGCGCCTGCGGTTGGGCCGCCAGCTGGGGCTGATCGATGCCGACAGGATTGACCTGCTTTGGATCACCGAGTTCCCCCTGCTGGAGTGGGACGAGGAGGCCCAGCGTTACCAGGCGATGCACCATCCCTTCACCAGCCCTATGGCCGAGGATTCTGCCAAGATGGAGACCGAGCCGGGCCAGGTGCGCGCCAACGCGTACGACCTGGTGTTCAACGGCGTGGAGATGGGCTCCGGCTCCATCCGCATCCACGACAGCGCCCTGCAGGAGCGCATGTTCACGCTCCTGGGCTTTACCCATGAGCAAGCTTCGAAACGCTTCGGCTTCCTGCTGGAGGCCTTTAAGTACGGCGCACCGCCCCACGGCGGCTTCGCTTACGGGGTAGACCGGCTGGTGATGATGCTGGCCGGGCGGGAAAACCTGCGCGAGGTGCTGGCCTTCCCCAAGGTGCAAAACGCCTCCTGCCTGATGATGGAGACCCCTTCCGCCGTGGGAGAGGATCAGTTAGAGGTGCTGGGCATTCGGTTGGATGGGGAGGATGCGTAATCATGCTCCGCACCGGAACCGTGATAGCTTGCGAAAACCGACAGATCACCGTGCTGTTTGAGCGCCCCGAGGCCTGCCAAAAGTGCGGGGCCTGCGGCGGCGGGCGGCATGGCCACCGCATCACGTTGGCGGATGCGTCGGGCGTGGCGGAGATGGGCGACCGGATATCCGTGGACATGCCGGAAGCGCGGCTGATTTCCGCGTCGGCCCTGGCTTATCTGATCCCCCTGGCCGGCCTGCTGATTGGCCTGTTATGGGGTGCGGGGCAGGCGGAAAGCGTAGCGCCCGGCATGTCGCCCGATCTGTTTGCCGCCCTGTGCGCGTTGGCCGGTTTGGCGGCGTCGCTGCCCCTGCTGATGCTGGCCGACCGCATGATCCGGGGCAAAGCGCGCTGGATGCCGCAAATCGTGGAGATACACGGGCAGGAAAAAAGGCAGGAGAAAAAGGCCGTGCCGTAGAATAGCACGACAGACGCGTGTTCATAGTAGAAAAAAGGACGAACCTCCCCATGCGGAGGAGAACGGAGGAACCCATGGCCAATCCCATCGTACTGGAGTTTACCGAAGCGAATTTTCAAACCGAGGTGCTGGAATCTCAATTGCCCGTGCTGGTCGACTTTTGGGCTTCCTGGTGCGGCCCTTGCCGGATGATCGCTCCCCATGTGGAGGCGGTGGCCCAGGCGATGCAGGGTAAGGCCGTGGTTGGCAAGGTGAACGTGGAGGAACACCCGAAGTTAGCGGAACGTTACGGCGTGATGAGCATACCTACGCTGGTGGTGGTAAAGGGCGGGGAAGTGGTTGCCCGCCAGATGGGAGCGTTGCCCCAGGCTGCCATTGAAGGGATGTTGACGCCTCACATAGGATAGAAACGGGCGGCCCTGTGTGGCCGCCCTGTTTCTTTGCGTACCTTACCTCTACCGCCAGCCGTCCTGCCGCTCATGAAAGCGCGGGGCCCATTCACGTTCGCGCATGTGCTCTTGGCGCATTTGCTCCACCCACGCGTGGCGATCGCCGGTCATGGGGTCGTCCTGCATGGTCTGTACATTGCGGTTGCACTTGCAGCAGCCGCAGCAATCGCCGCAAGCGGCCACAGGTTGGTTCTGTGGAGGGTCCATGTGCTCGTTACCAAAGCGCCGGCGGCCATCTTGCCGCCGGTTTTCAAATGATTGCATATCCATTTTATCCAAGCACCTTTCTGCAAAATGCCCAATCCCGGGCTGATTTAGCGTATGCCGAAGGTGCAGTATTTGCGCACGGTTTGCACGCAGAGCTCAAAGTCGATGGGTTTGGCCAGATGGCCGTTCATGCCGCATGCCAGGGCATGGTCCATATCTTCCTTGAGCGCGTTGGCGGTCATGGCGATGATAGGGATGTCGCGGTCTTCCCGGGCGCTTTCACGAATGGCGGTGGTGGTTTTATATCCGTCCAGCTTGGGCATTTGGATATCCATCAAGATGCAGTCAAAGTGGTGAAGAGGGGAGTTGAGGAACACCGTCAGCGCTTCCTCGCCGTCGGCGGCCTCTTGGATTTCCACGCCGGTCGTGCTCAGTATCTCCTGCACGATGGCGCGGTTGATTTCGATATCGTCCACCAACAGCAGCCTCTTCCCTGCCAGGGATACGTCCTTAGTCGGCGCATCGCCGGGGGTTTTCCCAGGGAGTTGCTCACTCTGTCCAATTTGGAACGGCACAGTAAACATAAACCGGCTGCCCTTGCCGGACTCGCTTTCTACGCGCATGTCGCCGTCCATCAGCAGCACCAAGTTGCGGCTGATGGAAAGCCCCAGCCCCGAACCCGCGTACCGCCGGGACAGGAAGGAATCCTCCTGCTCAAAGGGCATAAAGATTCTGCTCAGGAACGCGTCGGACATGCCGATGCCCGTGTCGGCAACCGTAAACTCCAGCACGCAGCGCCCTTCGCCTTTTTCCACGCAGGCCACACCCACGGAGATGGTTCCATGCTCGGTAAACTTCACCGCGTTGGACAGCAGGTTGATGATCACTTGCTTGATGCGGAAAGCGTCGCCTACCAGGCAGGCGGCGATGCCAGGCTCCACGTGGGATTCCAGCGCATTGCCGCTTTCCTGCGCCCTTAAGGCAAGCATACTCACGCATTCGTCCACCAACTCGTGCACATTCATGGGGGCGTGGCGGATCTCGGTTTTGCCGGATTCCATGCGTGACATCTCCAGCACGTCGTTGATGATGTTGGACAGATGGGCCGAGGAAGCTACGATCTTTTCAAAGCGGCTCGTGCTCTGGCTCAGTTCCTCGTCGCCCAGGCCCAGCCTTGCCATGCTCAAGATGGCGTTGAGCGGCGTGCGCAACTCGTGGCTGATCCGCGACAGGAATTCGCTCTTAGCCCTGTTGGCGGAAAGGGCCTTGTCTTTGGCAAGCACCAGCTCGGTGTTGTCTAATATCACGATAATGGCGCCACCCCTGTTATCCATCCGGGTTACGCTGCTGCATATCAGTGAGAAACAGCGCCGCTCCGCGCCCATGCGGAACCATCGTAGGCAATTGAGCTCCTCTTGCCGGATCGCGGCGGACAGCTTGGCCTTTAGGCGATCATAATCGCCATCCTCCTCCTCCAGCAGGGCTTGGTACAATTCCTTGGTGGAAAAGGCGCCAAAGGTTTCGTGGAAATTGCTGTTGGCAAAGGCGATGTCATATTCCGGATCCAGTATCACAAAGGAGGCCGGCACGCTGTCGAAGTACAGGCCGATGACATCCAGCGTGTCGTTGGTGTTGTCGATCAACTGAGCGAACAAACCGCTGAATTGCGAGGAGTCGCCACGGGTTGCCAGCTTTCCGATGATGATGTTTTGAAACAACGCCTTGTTGTTCTCGATGAGATCTTCCAGGGCGGCCCGCATGGTTTCGTAGGAGCGGCCCAGCACGCCCATCTCGTCTTTGCGGGCAAGGGTTTGTTTGGGTATCTCCGCAAGCACGTTCCCTTGGGCGATTTCTTTGGAGATGTCGGTGAGGATCTGCACGGGGCGGATGATGGTGTTTTTGAGCATAAACAGCATCACAAACAGGATCAGCGCCATGATCAGCAGGGTAAGGATAACGCTATAGACCATAAAGTCGTTGAGTTGCGTGCTGATGGATTCCAGGTTCACCTCCACGCAGATCACCGCTAGCACATTACCCTGGGCGTCTATGACGGGGGTAGCGGAGTGGCTCATCTTCTCTTCCGTGCCGGGGCGAACCCTGTCGATCCCATACACCGGATCGCCGGTTCTGAATGCCTGCTCTGCCTCCGGATAGTTTGCTTTTAGGTCCACGGTGCCGTAGTTTTCTTGGAACAGGGCGCCAGGGGCCCCTTGGAAAGAGGTGCTGAAAATATACACATACCCCTCGTTAAGCCCTATATCCGCCAGCACATATAAGCTTCGCACGCGGGTGGATATGCGTGTCTCCAGCATGCTTTTGTTAAAGGCGATGTACTTGGCGTCCTTCAGGTTGGCCAGCTCGTCCGCATAGGCGGCCATTTGCGCTTTGACGGCATTGTATTCCGGCGGAAAAAAGCCGCCGGGATGATTTGTTTGGATTTCGGTAACCAGCAGCCGGTCCGACAGGTAGCGATTGGAATCCTCTACGATAGTCGGGCGGTTTTGCAACGTCTCCACGTACTTGGAGATATCCATATGGGTATATTGCGCAAGCAAGGTGCGGCTCGGGCTGGACAGCCGCTCCCTGTACAGCGCGTCAAAGCTGGAACGCATAAAGAAAGTGCTGATCAGCGTAAGCATAACCGCCAGCAAAATAATGCCTGCGAATACGATCGTAAGCAATTTGATGTTCACGGAAAGATGGCGCAGTGCTTTTCTCTTCATAACTCACTTTTGCAAAGCGTCCTATTGCATACAAACACATAAAAACATGCTTAGTATACACGATAATCCGCTAAAGCACAAATAAAATATTCGGCAATGGTCTTGCGTGATGGTCTTGCGTTGGTCTTGGGTTTGCCAAAAAGTGCTCGAGGGCGAAGTTCCCTACAGGATGGCGGCCAGGCGCCGTGGGCGACGCCGTTTCCTTTCGTAGGGGCGACCGCCTCGGTCGCCCGTTTCATACGGTAGCGGCCTGTAATCGGCGGGCGATCGGGGGCGATCGGCCCCTACACTTAACTTGCCTTGAAATGCCTTTCACCGTGTCCTCCCATGCACGCGCCTTGGGCTCCCGCATAACGTTGTAAGTAGCAGGCACACAATCCTGCGCGGGTTTTTGCCTGGTACTACTTACTTATCGTCAAGTAGTATAAACGCGGACCTCTACTTGAAAGGAGCCATTTACATGAGCCAATTTTTTCCCAATACGGCCTTTTGCACCAACGACAATCCCGGCACCGTTTGCTGGTGCGGCGGCGGTTGCAACACCAGCGGTTGCGGCGGCGGATGGGGCGGCTGCGGCGGCGGTTGGAGCGGCTGTGGCGGCGGTTGCTGCTGTTGCGGGCACTGCTGCCACGGCGGGCGCCGATGGTTCGACGATTGCTTTTTGCTGCTAGGCAATGTGATCGACGACACCAATATGTCGCCCAACTGCAGCTGCCGCTGCCGGTGCTGCATTTGCGGCGGATGGTGCGGCGCAGGCTGTAGGTGTGTGCAGTGCGGCAACATATGTCCCGATAACTGCGCCTATGGCGACTGCTGCTGCCGCCAGCCCACCGGCAGGATCTGCATCCACAAGGTGGACGTCACCGATCATTCCATCTCCTTGCCCTGCGCGGAGTTTGCGCTGCAAGACAGCAATTGCGTTCCCTGCGCCATGGGCTGCACCGACGAGAACGGCTTTCTGTGCTTTAATGGCCTGCGCAACGGCACCTACCATCTATGTGAGATCAACCCGCCCTGCGGTTACCAACGCAACGAGGATGTTACCACCATTACCCTTACCCCCTTTGAGAACCAGGTGTTCCTGCAGATTGAAAACACGCCCTGCAAGACTGCTAAGGGCAGCGTCACCGTGATGGCCAGGGTGATCGATAATGGGGTGACGCCCCTGCCAGGCATCACAATCGCTTTGTTTAACGCCAGCAGGGGCCCTGTGGCTACTGCCGTTACCGACGGCATGGGCACGGCCCGGTTCACCGACATTCCCTTCGGTACCTATAGTGTCGACGTGTTGAAGCCGCCGCTGGGTTTGGTTGTTCCCGGCCCCGTGCAGGTGACGCTATCGGCCGATGCGCCCGACCCCGTGATCGCCCTGGACTTTACCCAGCTTGTTTCCCCCACGATGAGGCGTTAACGATCTCATGACTGTGCCCGCCGGTTTTGCCGGCGGGTTTTTGTGCAGGAGATTTTCTTTTGTTTGAAGAAGCTACACGACGATCAGAATCCCTCCACCGCTGCGGCGGTCCCCCTCCTTTTTACCTTAACTTGACCCACTAATCCTTTTCACCGGCAGCGGGACGCCGAGGGCGGCGTCCCCTACGATGGGAACGGCGCTCAGGTCCGCCGTTACTCCCGTCTATCGCAACCCGGTTTGGCGTGACACGCACGGACGCGCAATGCGCGCTCCTATTACAAAAGCATGTGTGATCTTTCCATTTTAGCGATCGCATGGCCGTTACCCTGTAGGGGACGCCGCCCTCGGCATCCCGAGAATCAGCGAGTCAAGTTAAGGTTAAAAGGGGGAGGGCCACCGCAGTGGCGGGGGGATTCCGAATGGGAGGCAGCTCTTGCTCATAAAAAAAGGAAAATCTATTTCCCGGCTATGGAAAATCGCCCGCCCCACCCTTTCGTTAGTGGCCAGCGCGGCGCTTTTGCTGGTGGTGCTGCGGGGTGTGGATTGGGCGGTGCTGGGCAGTTCTTTGGGTATGCTTCGGTTGCCCGTGCTGGCGGCGGCCCTTGGATTGTTGGTGTTGTACGACTTTTTTTCTAGCGTGAAGTGTTATCTGTTGATGCCCCGGCTGCCCTTTTGGCGGGTGTATTGCCTGTTTCTCAACATGCGCTTCTTTGCCCTGCTGCCCGGCGGCAACATGACCGGCGAGGCTGCCCGGCTCTACTCCCTGCGGGAGCTCACCGACATGCACACCGCCGCAGCCATCGTGATCATGGACAAGCAGACCCACATGATTCCCGCCCAGACCCTCTGTATGATCGGCCTGGCGCTGGCCTCCATCCGGGCGCCCTGGGCGCTGGTGGCCCTGGCGATATGGGGTTTGATTTGGCCCCTGTTGGCCCCTGGGGTGCTGTTGATCCCCCGGGTGCGCCGCTTCGCCCGCAGGCAGGGACAAAAACTGCGCCGATGGAAGCTGGGCCGGCTGCTCGGCGATCAGCTTGAATTATTATGCGGCCTTTGCGAGACCCTGGCAAACCGCCCCCGCCAGTTGGCGGCGCATCTGGCCGCAGGCGCGATGGGCGAGGGCTGTTCTGTTCTGATGATGGCGCTGCTGGCCCGGGCTTTGGGGCTTGCGCCCACGGTGTGGGACTGGATGTGGATATCCGGCATTATGCTGCAAGCGATGATGATTCCCCTCTCCACCCTGGGCATGGGGGTGCGGGAGGGGGCTATGGTGATGCTGCTGGCCCTGTTTGGCGTAGACAAATCCCAGGCTATGAGCCTGCCCCTGATCATCTCCGGCCTGATGCTCATCAAGGGCATTGCGGGCGGGGCGGTGGCGGCTGTGGATCGGCGGAGGCGTCAGCACCGTTCAGCATAGTCAACATACGCTGCGGTTCATCATTTCGACAAAATATGCTATAATGCAAACGCAGCCCGAAAGAGCTGCCGGGGCAGAGGCTTTTCCTCCTATTTCTGCAAAGAAAGGGGGTGAGGCCTATGTTGATCACGCTGGCGCTCTCGGTCATCGTTGCCGTTGCAATCCTGTTGCATACGCTGCGCGATATCGAAGCCAAGGCGAAAAAATCCGCTTGTGACGACTTTGACGAGACTCACAAGCGGTGACGCTTAGGCTTTTAATAACGAAAAGCCTCTGCTCCGTTATTCTAGCACATCAAGGTTCCGCTTGTCAATTTTGAGAATCTTTTTTATGGGAAGGGAAAAAAAGCATAGTCTCTCTTGCCGCACTGGATAATTTGTCGACGATGATCATCGCCCCGGCAGCTCATCAGAATGCGATGCTGTAGAGGAGTGTAGGCTTACCCGCCTTGTGTGCCAAGATAGGCTTTTAACCCTTCCTGGAGAATTTGCGAGAATGGCGCGTTTGCCATTTCCGCTTGGGTATTCAGCCACGAAGGCAGGGACAACGTTTTTTTCACAGCCCTTGTGTCATTTGCCTTTCGGTACGCATCGGTATCAGCGGCGATTAAGGTAAGTGTTTCACCCGGTTTGACAGGCAACTCCTTCGAGGCTGGCGGTATGGGGAGGGCTGTATTTTCGGCGTGCCAGAGCCACATTTCTATCGCGTCCTTTGCCAGAAAGAGCGCATCGGGCACACCCTCGCCATAGGTGTGGCAACCGGGCAAGTCGGGAACGGTTACGCCTATTTTGCTTTCATCCGCGTACAAAATAGCCGGGTATACGTATTTCATTCCTTTTACACCTCGCTTTTTGTTTCGCCCCAAAAGGCGGAGCCTATTTTAACCCCGTATCCTTTAAGATTCTGTGAAGCGTGCCGGTGGGGATGTCGCCCGTATGCCGATGGATCGGCACCTGCAATCCCGGCTTTTCCGGGTGAACGGCCAACTCATGCCTGCTGCCTTCCACGATGATCCACCCTGCGGCAACGAGCTTCTTTTTTAATTCCTTGGCTGTCACTCCATCACCTCGCAAGCCTATTCTGACACGTAATATTGCGTATTGTCAAGCGGTTTTCTCGACTCTCAGAATCTTCTGCCCCGCGAACGCGATTTCGTGTACGAATGCGCGTTTCCATGCCTGCGCAATCGCTCCGAAATTCATCAGCAAAGTGCTCATCTCACGGTGCTCCTCCCTCCCACGACGCATCATGGGCAGGGTATCATGGGCGACGATCATTGTCGCCTCAGCACTTCACCACAATGCATCCCTCACAGAAAGTAAATATCCGCCTCTTGGTGGGCACCCTCGCTCCAGTCGGGCAGCTCCTGCCGCGTAGCCATGATTTCCTTTGCGATGCGGCGGGTAAGATGATCCTTCGAGTGGTCGTTCTGTATCGCTTTTGCGTCCATCTCGCCGTTTTGCAGGGCCTGGCGGATGTTGCCGTAGTGCTGGGTCTGCTTGGCCGTCAGGTTCTTTTCCAGCACGTTGGCATAGTAGTAGTCGCTCATGTCCTTGCGGTAACGCACAAAGGAGTACAGGGTGTGCAGCACGCCCACCGCGGCTGTGGCCCAGGCTGTCCAGGTGCGGTAGAGCAGTTCCAGCGCGAAGGCCTCCACCAGGCCGATCAACCCCAGCATCAGGGCGAAGCCGATGATCCACAGAAAGAACCCGCTGAGGGCGGCGCTTACGATGCGCAGGCGCGCCTTACCCGTGAGCAGGTGGAACAAGGACAGGGGCAGGAAACACACCACATCCATCAGCAGCATGGGCAGCAGAAATATCGTAGCAAACCCGTTAAACAGCACCACGGCCATGGATTCGATGATCGTGGCGGAAAGAAAGAAATCCGATAGAAAGAAATCCGGGCCAAAGATCATACCGCTTTCTCCCCCTTCTGCTCCCGCGTGGCGCGGTTGGTCTTTTGGATTTCCAGCAGGGCGTTGATGTGCTCCTCGCTCACAAAACCAAGCTTCACGATGATTTCGCCCAGCACGCCGCCATGCTCCTTTTGATAGGCCAGGGCTACGTCCAATTGATACCGGCTGATCAAGCCCCCGGCAAAAAGCAGCATACCCAGGTTGTTGACGCTCTCGCGCATGATGCCGCTGATTAAGTGCAGGGCGCGCTGGGGGGTGAGGTAGTTTTCGTCCAGCACCTTTTGGATGTGCAGGAAGGTTTCCAGGGTTTCGGTGCTCATGGCTTGGATGTTTACCAGGGCTTCGCCCAGCAGGCAATTGTGGGTGCGCTGGAAAGCGATGGCTTCGTCCAGCTGGCCCCGGGTGATCACCTTGGCGTCGATCAGCAGGTCGCCCAGGCGCAGGGATTCGGGCAGGCCGTCCCGCTCCATCTTTTCGCGCAGGGATTCCTGCAGGGCCAGGTACATGTCCAAGGTCTCCTTGTTGATGACCCGCATATTGAGGATGATCTCGCCCAGATGGCCGCCTTCTTCCCGCTGGCGGTCCAGGGCCGCCTCCAACTGCTCGCTGGTGATGGTGGAGGATTGCACCAGGATCTGCCCCAGGGTCATGCGGTGCAGGTTGTCGATGCCGTCCATCCGGCCCATGGCTTCATCCACGGTGGTATCGTCCTTCACGTCGTGGATGGATAGGCCCCGGGTATGGGAGGTGGAAACCCAGGCTCGCTCCTTGCGTTTGATCACGCCCCGCAGGATGGGCAGGTACCAGGTGAAAGCAAACACATAACCGATGGGGATCCACAGCGCGCTTCGCCTGTAGCCCTCCCGGTACAGGGAGTGGGTTTGCATCAATAAATAGAATACCAGCAGCAGCGTGGCGGCGGCCGGCGTCATGATAAAGGCTTGGTTGAGAGGGCTGGCCGGGAAGAGCAACGCGATGCCCCACCGGGCGATGAAGGTGACGAACATGATGAGGTTGAGCAGCGGGCGCAGCAGGTAGAACCCCGCGTCCAGTTCCAACCAGCTCAGGTGAAAGATGCCCCGCAGCATGGTGGGGATGCCGTAGGTGATCCCGGCTTCGATATGCCCCTGCATCCAGCGGGTACGCTGGCGCATGGAGGCGTGCATGTGCAGGGGTTTTTCATCGTAGAGGCGGGCGTCGTGGGCCCAGGCGCAGGGGCGGCGGCGGGCGCGCACGTAATGGGTGGTCATCACCAAGTCTTCGGTAAGGGTGTCGGTATCCCAGCCTATGTCGTCCAGCACGCAGGGGCGAAACACCATGCCGGTTCCGCCCAACTGGGCGCTCAGGCCCATGCGGGCGTGGGCGTGTTGGTAGTTGACATTGCTGAGCCAATAACTCAGGGAGTAAGCCATGGAGATCCAGGTATCGTCCGGGTTTTTGCAGCCCAGGTAGGTTTGGATCACCTCGTGGCCTTCGTTGAGTTTGCTGTTGACGGCGTCCAGGTACCCTTCGTTCACCACGTTGTCGGCGTCCAAGATGATGTAGGCGTCGTACGCATCGCCGGTTTCCCGCTTTTCCCGCAGCACGCCGAACATCCACTCTAAGGCAAAGGGTTTGCCCCGCTTGTCCGGCGCGACCCGGATCATGGGGATAGCCCCAGCCTGCTTCACCCGCTCCACGGTGCCGTCGGTGCAGTTGTCGCAGATCACGTACAGGTCGTAGCGGTCCCGGGGGTAGGCGTTTTTATAGATCGATTCCACCAGCTTGCCGATCACGGCTTCTTCGTTGTGGGCGCAGCCGATCACCGCAAAACGGTTGAGGTAGGTGGGCGTGGGCGGATGCACCGGCTTTACCCGCACCCGCACCAGGCGCGAGAGCAGGTACAAAAACGGGTCGTAGAGCCAGCACACCAGGTTGACGATCTCCGCGGCGATAAACAGGCCCAGCAGCACCTCCACATAGGGGGTGTAGGCAAATTTGCGGGCGGCCAGCATCGCCGCGCTGGCCAACAGCACCAGGATGAAGAACCCCAGCTTTTGGCGGCGGTTCAGGGAACTGTCTGCCGTGGGCTTTCGGGAGGAGAAAAGATAGATGGGCAGCAACAGCAGGCATATCGCCCCCATGGCGCCCACCACCAGCACGAAGCTTACATCCCCGCCGGAACCGCCATAGCGCCCGGCCAGCAGCGCGGCCTGTTCCACCAAAAAACCGCGCTGGGCGTAGGCCGCGGCGGCCAAAGCCAGGAAGCCGAATATCAGCGCAAATCTACCGAACCGGTCGCGCCAGTTGATGCGCACATCGTCCTTCGGGGCGCGCACAATCAGGCCCAGCAGCGCGAAAAACACGGCCACAGCGGTTGCGCCCCAAGCGATCTGCTGGGCGGACACCACGGTGGACAGCCGATCAAACTGTTCCCTCAGGATGGCAATTAAAAAGTAGAGGGAGGAGACGTTCAGCACCGGCGTTTCACCTCGCTTTCTTAACGGAATTGAGAATTGAGAATGGAGAATTGAGAATTAGGGAAACGATGAAAGTTGGTCGTAACTCCTAATTCTCAATTCTCCATTGTCCATCGCCGCAGCGATGGCGTCGCAGATGCGCTCCGCCGCGTGTCCGTCCCCATAGGGGTTCACGGCGTTGGCCATGGCGTCGTAGGCGGATGAGTCGTCCAGCAGGGTTTGGGCCTCGCGCAGGATGCCCTCTGTCTCCACACCCGCCAAACGCACCGTACCCATCTCCACCGCCTCGGGCCGCTCGGTTTCGGTGCGCAGCACCAGTACCGGTTTGCCCAGGGCGGGCGCTTCCTCCTGCAGGCCGCCGGAATCGGTGAGCACCAGGTGGCAGCGGGCCATCAGGTTGTGCATGTCCTGCACTTCAAGGGGGTCGATCAGGTGGATGCGCGGGCGGTTGCCCAGCGCTTCGAAGGCGTGGGCCCGCACCGCCGGGTTCAGGTGCGCGGGGTAGATTACCTGCACATCACCGTACAGTTCCACAAGCTTTGTCACGGCGGCAAAGATGTTCGCCATGGGTCTGCCAAGGTTCTCCCGCCGATGAGCGGTGAGCAGCAGCGTGCGTTTCCCCTCCAGACGGATACTACGAAGCGCATCGGCCTCAAAGGCGTAGTCCGGGCGAACCAGGGCATAAAGCGCGTCGATCACCGTGTTGCCGGTAACGAATATCCCATGGGCAATACCCTCCCGGCGCAGGTTATCGGCGTTGCTTTGGGTGGGGGCAAAGTGCAGATCGGCGATTTGCCCGGTGAGGCGGCGGTTCATCTCCTCGGGAAAGGGAGAGCGTTTGTTGCCCGAACGCAACCCGGCCTCTACATGCCCCACAGGTATCTGTCGGTAAAAGGCCGCCAGCGCCGCCGCGAAGGAGGTGGAGGTATCGCCGTGGACGAGCACGATGTCCGGCTGTTCCGCATCTAACACCGGGTCAAGGCTGCCCAGCACACCGGCGGTGATGCCGCTCGGGGTTTGCCCGGCCCGCATCAGGTTTAGGTCATGATCCGGCCGCACGCCAAAGGCTTTGAGCGCCTGGTCGAGCATCTGCCGGTGCTGCCCGGTAACGCATACCGCGCCCGTGAACCGTGGGTCGCCCTCCATCGCTTTGACCAGCGGGCACATCTTTACGGCCTCGGGCCGGGTGCCGAACACGCTCAGCGCTTTGATCGGTTTTGACATAGGCTTAGTCTACCACTTTGCGCATTGTTTTACAATATGCGAGCTTTGTTGCCGTACACATAATTTACCGCCCGTGGGCGTATAAATCACGTAGTTCCCTGGCAGAGTAACCCCAGAAACACAACGGGGGAATGCGCGTGAACAAGAAATGTGGACAGGCCGCGGCGCTGATCACCGTGCTGCTGCTGATCCCTGCCTTTGCGGCGGCGTCGGCTTCGGCGGATGTTACGCTGGGGCCTCGCTATGTGGTGGAGCTCACAGCCCGGGTCCAGGGCTTCGAATTGGACGCGATAGAGCTGCTCATACGCGGGGAAGTGGAACTGATACAGGTACGGCCTCAAGCGCCTCTCCGGCTGGAAGTGAGGCCGGGGGAGGCGGTCACCGTAAGCGTGCCTGCGGGAGCGCCCCTGGGCCTGGAGGTCGAGGCGGGTTTTGCCCGGCGGACCGGGAACGGTTACGTGCTTGAGCCGTTACCGTCGGATTTTGCGGCCGACGATACCGTGAGGGTTGGCCTTTTGCTGGCGCCGTTGGAGCGCCCGCCGGGGATCCGGCTGCCGTCTCAGCATCAAGTTGTACAGGCCGGAGAAAAGATTCGCCAGGAGATCGTGCTCACAAACCCGGCGCTGACGCCCCGCCAGGTGGAGGTGCGCTACCTGCCCGATGCCGCCCGGTTCGCCCTGGACGACGCGGAGGCCGCGGGGTATGATCAACGCCTGGCCGATGGCACCTTGTGTTGGGCGCTCACCTTACCCGCCGCCGCCTGGGATGGGCGAGGCAGGGCGGAGGCTTCTTCCGCCGTGATCGCTTTTGACCGCACCGTGCTGCCCCTGCCGGCAGGCGAGGGTTTTGCCGACGCAAGCGAGGCCTGGCAGCTGCTCTGGGGCAACGGGCGCAGAAGCGGCCAGTGGCGCGCCCAGGTGGTGGCGCCTATTGTGGAAGCCGCGCTTACTGCCAACCGGGACAGCGCGCAAGCCGGGGACTTGATTCACTTTACCCTGCGGATCACCAACGGTGGCGGCGCGGCAAAGTCCCTGGTCATCTCCGCCACGGTACCTAAAGGGTTTCAATTCGAGCCTCAGGGTCATGGCATGACGCCGGAGGAGATTGGCGGCGTGCTGCTGTGGCGGGCGGATGCGCCTGCGGCCCTGCGAAGTGCCGACGGCCCGGTAACGCCCGGCGAGTTGACGCTCTGTTATGCGCTGCGTATGGAGCCGAACGCATTAAACGAAAATGAAGGATTGCGCAGCCAGGACTTCAGCGGTTGGGTGGATGGAAAGCGGCTGGAGCCGGTACGTATCGTGCTGGCCGCCCCGCTGATCTCGGCCCGGCAAAGCCTCTCAGCCCAGCGGGCCGAGGTGGGGGAGGAAGTGGTCCTGCGCACGGTGTTTGAGAACCGGGGCGGCGCGCCGGGCAGCGTAAGCTGGGCTCAAGCATTGCCCGAAGGGTTGGTGTTTCTGCCCCAAACCGGTGAAAGCGCCCCGGAAATCGATGAGCGGGGCAGGCTGGTGTGGGAGGTGGAGGCGCCCACAGGGCCGGGCGTGATCGAGCGGGAGCTGCGGCTCCAGGTGGCGGACTCGGCTCTGGTCAATCGCCGGGGCGGCTTACGGGGGTTATTTCTGCGCGCCTCCGTAGATGGAAAAGCGCTGCCCGTACAAACCCTCAACATCATCTGCCCGGACATCACGGTACGGGTACTGGCCGAGCGGCCCGTGCTGGCAACCGGCGCGCTCTGCGTGATGAAACTGCAAGTGACCAACCGGGGTGCGGCGGCTGCGCCCGTGGTCTTGGAAATTACCATTCCCGAGGGGTTTACCGAAGCTTCTGCCGCCATCCCCAGCGGCGCGCGCCGCGTGAACCGCACCCTGAGCTGGCATCTGAAAACGCCGCCCGCCGACGACAGCGGCCCCGCCGTGGTTGAGGTGACCTACCCCCTGCGCGCCGAGGCCTTGCCCCGGAATCTCGAAAAGAAAACCGTAGCCCACGACGCGGTATACACCGTTGCCCAAGGCACGGCCCAGAGGGCGGTATCCGCCAAGACCGAGATTGGCCGTCCCCGGCCGCTCTCCCTCTTTTCCGAGGATGGAGTGCTGATCGCCGTGGCCAGCGTGATGCTGCTGGGTACGGTGGCGGTATTCTTGCTGTTGCTGCTGCGCAGGGAGCCTGAAGAATAATGCGTGCATCCATCGCCGGTATGTGCTATACTGTCCAGCAAATACCGGGGAGGGATGAACATGCCGGAGAATAAAACACAAACCCCTTGGTGGCGGCGGGCTGCCAAACGGTACGGCCTGGACGCCATGAGCGCCATGGCCCTGGGCCTGTTTTCCACGCTGATCATCGGCGTCATACTCGAGCAGTTGGGCAGGATTCCGGGCTTAGGCGTATTGACGGAGCTGGCAAAGGTCGCGCAGGACAGGCCGGTGGTGGGCGCCGGCATCGGCGTGGCGGTCGCCTGGGGCCTGAAGGCCGCGCCGCTGGCTATGTTCACCAGCGCCGTGGTAGGTGCGGTAGGGTATATCACCGGCGGGCCCCTGGGCTGTTACGTGGCGGCGGTGTTCGGCGCCGAGTTCGGCAACTGGATCGCGGGCAAGACGCGGCTGGACATCGTGCTGGTGCCCAGCGTCACGCTGCTTGCGGGCGGAATCGTGGGGTTGCTGCTAGGGCCGCCCATCGCCAGCGCCATGGAGGCGCTGCAGTCGCTGATCAGTACCGCCACGTCCATGCAGCCCATCATCATGGGCATACTGGTGGCGGTGATCGTGGGCCTGGCCCTTACCGGCCCCATTTCTTCGGCGGCGCTTTGCGCCGTGGTGTTCCAGATGAGCGGCGAGCCGGATGTGAACCTGCAGCTTGCCGCAGGCGCGGCTACCGTGGGCTGCTGCGCCCAGATGATAGGTTTCGCCGTGGCCAGCTTTCCGGAAAACGGCGTGAGCGGCTTGGTCGCCCAGGGACTGGGCACCTCGATGGTGCAGCTTCCCAACATATTGCGCAGGCCGGCTATCCTCATCCCGCCCACCCTGGCCTCCGCTATCTTGGGGCCGCTGGCCACCACCGCGCTGGTGATCCACAACGCGGGTCCCCAGGCGGGCATGGGCACGTCGGGTTTGGTGGGCCTGCTGGGGGCTTGGTCGCAAATGTCGGCTGGGGAGGCGGCGCTGCCGCTGCTGGGCAAGCTGGCCCTGATGGGCGTGATTTTGCCCGCCGCCCTCAGCTGGGGATTCGCCAGCGTCCTGCGCCGGTGGGGCTGGATCCGTCCCGGGGACATGACGTTACCCAAGTTATGACTTGAATACGGCGCGGCGATGGTGTATGATATCCGCTGGACAGCAAAGGAGGAGTCACACGATGGAAATCACCAAGGGTATGACCATTGGCGAGGTGCTGCGCCAGAACCGCGGAACCGCACGTATCTTCATGGAGTTTGGCATGCATTGCCTGGGCTGCCCCCACGCCACCAATGAAACCGTGGAGCAAGCCTGCGCCGCCCACGGCGCCAACCCTGACGAGCTGGTGCATCAGCTCAACGCTTTCCTGAGCGAACAGGCATAACGCAACCGCACCGCCGAGCCGCCCTACCGGGCGGTTCTTTGTGCATGATACATTGTTTTGGCGGATTTCCCGCATTTTTTTCAAATCATCCACAGTTTCGCATCCTGTGGATAAGCATGTGGAGAAGGTGGAAAAGTCAAGTGACGCCTAACAAAAACGACATCAATTCGTCATGGAAACCCACGGTTTTCGCTTTCATCTGTGGACAACGCCGTCATAAATCCGCCATATGGATAAAAAGCGCGAAAAGAGAGGATTTTACCCGATGCAATGGAACGAAAAGCTGCTCCGCGACGTGGTGGAATGGGATGTTGCCACTTGGCGCAAAGCCGTGCAGTATTGGGACCGGTATGTGGACGACCGCCTCCCGCCTCCACTAGGGCAATCGCTGCTGGAGATCGGCGCCCGGGGCGGCGGCGTTACGCTATTATTCGCGCTGAAGGGTTTTGCCTGCACCTGCACCGACAAGGGCGAGACCTTTGACCGGGCGCGCGCGTTGCATGGGGCATACAACGTGGCCGATCACGTAACCTACATCGACGCCGACGCGCTGGCGTTGCCTTTCGCTGACGCGTCCTTTGACGCAGTGGCGTTTAAGTCGGTGCTGGGGGCGATCGGCCGGGGCGGGCACGGGGAGCGCGCCGAGGCCGCGATAGCCGAGATGCTGCGCGTGCTCAAACCCGGCGGAACCCTGCTGTTCGCCGAGAACCTGCTGGGCACCCGCCTGCACCGCGCCCTGCGCCGCCGGTTCAAGCGCTGGGGTACATCCTGGAACTATGTGACGCTGGAGCGTATGGGCGCGCTGCTGGCCGGCTTTGGCGAGGTAGAGCTGCGTTCCTATGGGTATTTTAGCGCTTTTTTGCGGGAGAATGCGATTGCCCGCAGGGCGGACGAGTTGTTTTGCCGGAGGGGGCTGTCGCGGCGGCATTATATGTGTTATGGGGCGGCGAGGAAGGGATTATAGGGGCTGACGTTTCGCTATAGCAGCCACTGGAAATTGCGTTTTCCATACACGATGCGGCGGATGCTTATCGCCTTTTTCTCATCATCTACTAAATAGAACACAGCAAAGTTTTCCACCGTCAGCATTCGATACCCCTTGCTTGCAAGCAGTGGATCGCGTGCGATTGGAGCCTTATAAGGGAAATATTGCAATTTCAGGATAGATGCTTCGATGCGCTCAATCAGATTATACGCAGTATCCGGTTCTTGCAACTCGTGCGCTATGTATGCAAAGAGTTCATCCAAATCCGTATCCGCCGTCGGCGCGTATGCAAGTTGGTATTTATCTCTTTGGCCCATATTTTGCTTTCAGCCTCCCGAATACTTCATCATGCGTTAGCGGGGTTGCGCCGCTCTGCAATTGCGCTTCCGCTTCTTCCAGCTTGCGATATAAGCTCAGGCGAGCTTCTTGTTCTTCGTAGGCATCCATCGTCATCAGTACGTACGCCCCGAAACCGTTGCGGGTGATGAACACCTCGCCTTGTTCGTTGCAGAGAGTTGCCACATCGTTGAAGTTGTTGCGAAGTTCCGAGATTGGGCGGATTGCGGCCATGTTATGCGCCTCCTTTTCTTATCCTGAATTATACCCTGAATTCGGGGTAAATGCAAGGGGTTCTTTTTATTGACAATAGAACGAATTCGTTATATAATGCAGGAAGATGGGAGAGACTAAGAATGTTTGAGATCAGAATGTACAGAGATGCAAGCGGATACTCCCCCGTTGCGGATTTTCTGACAAAACTAAGCGACAGGGCGCATACAGATAAATCCAGTCGCATGCGGCTTGCAAAAATATACCGGTATTTTACTTTGCTTGAGATGCATGGCACCAGAATCGGATTGCCGACAACAAGGCATATTGAGAATGATATCTGGGAGTTGCGCCCTACCAATGATCGGCTTTTCTTTGCGTACTGGAAGGAGGGCGTCTTTATTATCCTTCACCATTACGTAAAGAAATCTCAAAAAATGCCGCAGCAAGAGCTTGAACAGGCAAAACGGAACTTGGTAGACTTTTTGAAGAGGAGCGAATAGAAATGGAAGCGTCAATATCTTGGGATGAAGTGAAAAAGAATCTGACTGCTTTAACACAAGAGGATTTGGACGAAATTGACTTCCAAGTCAAACTAGTCGGCGAGATTTTGGATGCGCGCAAGGGCAAGGGAATGACCCAGGCTGAGCTGGATGCGCTTTGCGGCGTCAAGCAGACGCATATTGCGCGAATTGAAAACAACAGGACCGACCCGCAGCTTTCGACTATCTTGAAGATACTGCGCTCCCTAGGGAAGACGCTTGCGGTGGTGGATATACCGCAAATGTCAATAGAGGCTGGCAGAAAATAAAAAACACATACCGCCTATGGGAAGCCAAAAGCTATCTATCAGCGGGTTTATTTCCATTGTGCAAATCCCTACACTCGTTGTGGGGGTGGGCGATTTTGAGCCGAAATAAGCCAATAGTTCCTAGGAATCGAGACTACTATGTGAGGCTTGGTTTGAATATCGCCTATTACCGAAAGCTCAAAGGCCTTACACAAATGCAATTGGCTGAAAAAGCAAATATCAGCCGAGGGTATATGAGTGCGATTGAAGCACCGAATATGATTACAAATATTTCTTTGGATGTTCTGTTTTGCATTGCGAAGGAATTACGGGTTGAAGCAAGAAAGCTTCTGGAGCCTCGCGATTGAACTAATGAAGTGTAAGCGGAGATTTTTGCCGGATTCTTTGCCATTTCCTTGACACACTCCCTATCCATCCCTATAATAGTACCCGTTGGGTACAAGCATGCCCTTCCATTTATTTGCCGCGTGCTATGCGGCTTTGTGGTATGCATTCAAACTATAAGGAGGGTTCTCATGGCCACCAAAATGACCATCGACGGTAATACCGCCGTCAGCCACGTCGCCTATGCTTTTAGCGATGTGGCAGCCATCTACCCCATTACCCCTTCCTCTAACATGGCGGAAGCGGTGGACGAGTGGGCCGCCAATGGCCGCAAAAACCTGTTTGGCCAGCAAGTGAGCGTGTGTGAGATGCAGAGCGAGGCCGGCGCGGCCGGCGCGGTGCACGGTTCCTTGGCCACCGGCGCGCTCACCAGCACCTTTACGGCTTCCCAGGGCCTGCTGCTGATGATCCCCAATATGTACAAGATCGCCGGCGAGCTGCTGCCCAGCGTGTTCCATGTGAGCGCCCGCGCCATTGCCGCCCACGCCCTTTCCATATTCGGCGACCATCAGGACGTGATGGCTTGCCGCCAAACCGGGTTCGCCATGATGTCCTCGGCTTCGGTACAGGAGGCGATGGACCTGGCGCTGGTGGCGCACATCGCTACGCTTAAAGCTTCGGTGCCCTTCCTGCATTTCTTCGACGGCTTCCGTACCTCCCACGAGGTACAGAAGATCGACGGCGTGGATTACGACGAGATCAAGGGCATCGTACCCTTCGATAAGATCGCAGAGTTCCGGGCCCGGGCCCTCAACCCCGAGCATCCCAAGCAGGCCGGAACCGCCCAGAATCCCGACATCTACTTCCAGAACCGGGAGGCCGCCAACAAGTACTACCTGGCCACCCCCCAGATCGTGGAAGATGTGATGCGGCAGGTGGAGAAACTCACAGGCCGCGCCTATCAGCTGTTTGATTACGTGGGCGCGCCCGACGCCGAGTACGTGACCGTTTCCATGGGCTCCAGCTGCGACGCCATCGAAGAGACCGTCAACAAGCTGGTATCCATGGGCGAAAAGGTGGGCCTGATCAAGGTGCGCCTGTACCGCCCCTTCTCGGTGCAGCATTTTGTCAAGGCCATTCCGGCTAGCTGCAAGCGCCTCTCGGTGCTGGATCGCACCAAAGAAGCCGGATCCCTGGGCGAGCCCCTGTACCTGGACGTGTGCGCCGCCCTGGCCGAGGCCGGGAAAAAGATCGAGGTGATCGGCGGCCGCTACGGCCTGGGCAGCAAGGAATTCACGCCCACCACGGTGAAGGCGGTGTACGACAACCTGAAGGCCGCCCAGCCCAAGAATCACTTCACCGCCGGTATCGTAGACGATGTGACCAACACCTCCCTGGCCATCGGCCCCCAGTTTAACGCCGCGCCGGAAGGCACCGTGTCCTGCAAGTTCTACGGCCTGGGCGCCGACGGCACCGTGGGCGCCAACAAAAACTCCATCAAGATCATCGGCGACCACACCGATCAATACGCCCAGGGCTATTTTGCCTATGATTCCAAGAAGTCCGGCGGATTTACCGTGAGCCATCTGCGCTTTGGCAAGAATCGCATCCAGTCGCCCTACCTGGTGGATCTGGCGGATTTCGTGGCCTGCCACAATCCCAGCTACGTCACCCGGTACAGCATCCTCTCCAGCCTGCGGGAGGGCGGGGTATTCCTGCTCAACAGCCCCTGGAGCGCCCAGGAGATGGAGACCCAGCTTCCCGCCGCCATGAAGCGCGAGCTGGCGCAAAAGAAGGCCCGCTTCTACAATGTGGACGCCATCGGCTTGGCCACCCAGGTGGGTATGGGCAGGCGCATCAACACCATCATGCAGGCCGCCTTCTTTAAGCTCACCGATATCATCCCCTACGCCGAGGCCGAGAAGTACATGAAGGATGCCGTGCAGAAGACCTACGGCAGCAAGGGCGAAGCCGTGGTGAACCGCAACTTTGCCGCCATCGACAGCGCCATCTCCGGCCTGAAGGAGATCCCGGTGCCTGCCGCCTGGGCCAATGCAACCACGGGCGCGGAGCCGGTCCATGTGCCGGCCACCGAATACTATCGGGACATCGTGCGGCCTATCCTGGCTCAAGAAGGCGACAAGTTGCCCGTATCGGCCTTTGATCCCGGCGGCGTGGTGCCGGTGGGTACCTCCCAGTTTGAGAAGCGGGGCATCGCGGTGGATATCCCCGAGTGGATCCCGGCGAACTGCATCCAGTGCAACCAGTGCTCCCTGGTATGCCCCCACGGCGTGCTCCGCCCCTACCTGCTGGACGGTTCCGAGAAAGCGCCCGAAGGTTTCGTGACCAAGGCGGCCACCGGCAAGGAGTTTGCGGGTAAGCAGTACCGCATGCAGATATCGCCCCTGGATTGCACCGGCTGCGGTTGCTGCGCCCAGGTGTGCCCCTCCAAGAACAAGGCGCTGGAGATGAAACCCGCCACCACCCAGATGAAGGAAGAGGACAACTGGGCCTTTGTCCAGACCCTGCCCGAGTTCGATCTGCCCATCGACGTCACCACCGTGAAGAACAGCCAGT
>Ga0123353_10002302_pt1 | contig 23712 bp, 9 predicted proteins | sample TergutLab28metaG_3_FD_92763 | JGI IMG/M metagenome (GOLD analysis project Ga0123353, IMG submission 92763) | Labiotermes labralis P3 segment gut microbial communities from Petit-Saut dam, French Guiana - Lab288 P3 | ecosystem: Host-associated > Arthropoda: Insects > Digestive system > Gut ... | reverse complement strand
GGTCAGAATACCGCGGTGAATGTGTTCCTGAGCCTTGTACACACCGCCCGTCAAGCCACGAAAGTGGGGGGCATCCGAAGTCGCCGTGGTAACCATTAGGAACCAAGTGCCGAAGATGAACTCCGTGATTGGGACTAAGTCGTAACAAGGTAGCCGTAGGGGAACCTGCGGCTGGATCACCTCCTTTCTAAGGATACTTAGAAACGCCATCAATTTTCACTGATTGGCATATTAAGTATGGAGACGATCCTCATCCTGCCGTTCTGCATGCCTGTTTTTTTCTTCTCATTGAGAGGCTTCATTTTTCCAGGTTGGATTCTTCCATTGGACAATTCAAGAAGGGCGCAGGTAGGTCACCGACTGCCGGACGGATTCGGTGGAGCAACCGAGGTGTGTTGCGACATCGGCGAGGGATTGTCCGCACTCATTGACGAGTCGGACATTGCCAACGCCTCACTTTGTTCTTTTTGGGTTAATCGTTTACGTTTTCGCGTGGTGATGTTAACAGGGCTGAAAAAAAGTCGGCATGAAACGAAGTGTAATGACGGATGACGAACGGGTGTCCGTCATTGCGCTTCGCTCCATCCCCGGCTTTCACCTCAGGGGATGAAATACGGTTGGGACCAAGCGGATTCGTGTGTCGGCATATAGCCTGTGGGATCGTCGTAATTCGATTCCTTGTCGGAAACGACCGTCACCCGGACATACAAGTCGTCATCGGCTAGTCGATAAGCGGCTTCAGTGCCTTCGACCTGCGAGAACACTTTGCCGATGTTTTCCGAATAGACCGGAATCATTCGAGCCTGTTTCTTTTCCGCCGCCGGATCGTCGACGATTGTGGTCGATCTGTCGAAGCCTTTTTTCGTTCCATTAAACCGGATCGAATACTTGACGCCCGGTTCCGCCTTGACCTTAACGGAAAGCGTTTTGCTCGCCGGATCGAAATCAAGCGATTCAAGCGTAACGCCGCTGGATACATAGAAATCCCCATTGTACATTGCACGCAACAGGGTTTCCGGTTCCAGTTTGTCCGCACGAACCATGTTCCAGTAATTGCCGCAATCACGGGTTTTCGGACCAGGCTGCATGTAATTGTGCGTGTCGTCATTCATAACGCCGTACAGCGGCAACCAGCCGTCTTCGAGCCGGAAAGAGTTGACAATGTCCCAGAATTTTTCCGCAGACCAGAACGCCGGATGCGGCTTATAAGTCGGTTGACAATTGAGGAATTCGTAGAATCGCACTTCGGGTACGTCGATCAGGTCTTGCGGGTAGATGTCGAAGTAGACCCAACAGTTATGGTTCGAGATAAGCAATGTTTCCCGACCGGTTCTCGCCCCGTATTGCGTCAGAGCGTCGACGTTTTTACGAATGCTTTCCGCGACGGTTTTGCCGCGTTGAAATGGTTGTGAATCAACGACGTTGATCACACAGGTGTGGACCTGGCGTTCGGTGATCACCACATTTTGTTCGTGTCCCGGGATAATGAGAAATTGTTCCGGGATGTTCAGCTTGTTGATGAACTCGCTGAACGTTTTCAGGCGGACCAGCGTTTTTTCACCGTTTTGTTTTGTTTCGACCCAATCCTTGCCGTATCGTTCCACATAACGGTCGAATAGTTCCTGCGTTACTTTGCCTTGTCCAACTTCCTTCCAGTTGTCCGTTTTATCCTGCATGACCGTATGATCGGTCAGTGAAACGAAGTTGTATCCGCGATCCTTGTACCAATCGACAGCCTGTTCCGGAAACACGTTGCCGTCCGACCAGACGGAGTGCATGTGCAGGTTGCCTTTGTACCACTGTTGAGCCGACAGTGTCTGTGCAAAAGCAAAGCAGACTGCCAGGATCAAACACAACGAAGCGAGCGTTCGGTTTTTCATGAGAATTGTCCTTTCAGGTAATAATGGTTTGCAAAACAGACGTGACCGGTGTTCCGGTATATTTCGCCGGTTGATCGTCCATACCGAAAATTATAACAAGGAAATCGTCTGAAGGCAAGAGTTTTTAGAGCCCAAAACCGAACTTGTCGACGGACTGGACTTGCTACGAGGGCAAAACGGTGTATAATACCAGTCGCCTGATGAGTCGGGCTAGAAAACAATATGGATATTCTCACTACTATTTGGACGGTAACATACGGGGTTCTGCTCGTCATTCTTGGATTCAACGCCCTCATCATTGTTCACGAATTCGGTCATTTCATCGTTGCCCGACTCTGTGGTGTCCGATGCGAAAAGTTTTACATCTGGTTCGACTTCTGGGGACTCAAGTTCTTCAAGTTCAAATGGGGGGACACCGAATACGGTCTCGGACTCTTTCCCCTCGGCGGATACGTCAAAATGCTGGGACAAGAAGACAACCCCGGTGCCATCCAAGCCGAAATCGAACGGGCAAAACAACAAGCCGCAGACACCGGGGGGCTTGCGCCCCCCGCTCATGATACAAATGGCACGGCAGAATCGAAACCGTCCATTTTTGCTCCCGACAGTTATCTTTCTAAAAGCGTTCCGCAACGTCTTGCCATTATCGTGGCAGGCGTGATCATGAATTTTCTCTTTGCCATCGTTTGTGCGGCAGGTGCCTTTATGCTCGGTGTGAAAGAACCAACCGCAGCGGTGGGCAATGTGATTCCCGGCTCTCCCGCCTGGGAAGCCGGATTGCAGACAGGGGATCGAATCTCTGCCATCGACGGTAAATCCGCCAGAGACTTTAACGATGTCCTCATGAAAATGGTCGAAGGCAGCAAACCGGTACAGTTGGATATTATGCGGCAGAACTCCTCCGTAACCGTTGATGTTTTGCCCCGACGACGAGCGAGTGATCTCGCTCCCAAAATCGGTATTACGTCGTTGCCGACTCTCGAACTGGCAAAACTGAAAACAGGCTGGATCATCCCGCCGTATGAAAAGCACTACTCTGCCGAGTCGCTGGAATCGTTGAGCAAACATGCAGACACTCATCCGCTTCATATTGAACGAGTGGACGGGCAAGTTGTAACGAACTACGCCGAATACAAGGATGCGCAACTCCAAAAAATCGGACAGCCGATTGTGTGTACGTTCAACGGCGTGGACGTGGAAATACCGGCAATCCCCATGCGGACGATTCCGGTTCGATTCAACATGGGGAAAATTGTTTCGGTCCTGCCCAATTCCGATGCGGCAAACCAAGGCATTGTGCCGGGAGACACCCTCGTTTCGGTGGACGGTGATGCCGACATTGATCCGCTGAAACTGCCACAAATTCTGTTGCGAAAAGTCAACGACGAACAAAAAACCGTCGAACTGGTCATCCGAAAAGTAAGCGGCGAAGAAAAACCGTTGACCGTCGAACTGAAACCGATACGTATTTTGCCGGAGTTGGCGGCAATGTCCATGCGTGATCCGATGGGAAGTACCGCTCTGGGATTATCTTGGAGCGTCGATCCGGTCGTTGCCGATGTTGATGAGTCGGCATTGTCTTCAGACCAGCCTGTTCCGGCAGTCGGGGATAAAGTGGTCGGTGTTGAATTTGTTAACAGTGAGAACCCCTTCACACGTAGAAACTCATTTAGCGAAGCGACGAGCGAGAAACTTTCTTTCCATAGCATTGGCAGTAAAATTGATCTTCCCTACATTTTTGCCGATCTGTTGCAGGAGGCACGGGTAAGAGCCCCCAAAAAGGGTGAGGAGAAAAAAACGCTTTCTGTCCGCTTGATCCTCGAAAGTCCCGACGGGAATACAAAAATTGCGAGTATGCCGATTTTGGAAGCGACCGACTGGTTTCTTTCGGAACGCGGTTACTTTCTGAAAACGGAAATGACGATTTCCCAGGCGGAAGGAATTGGGGAGGCATTGAGTCGCGGCACCGTCCAGATGATCGAGCATACTTTACTTGTCTATAAGTCTGTGAATGCTCTCGTTAATGGAACGGTTTCGACAAAGATATTAATGGGACCCGTGGGGATCGTAGAACTTATGTTTCAACTTGCTCAGGGGGATTGGAGTAAGTATTTGATGATTCTCTGTTTGATTGGAGCGAATCTTGCGGTGATCAACCTGCTTCCCATCCCACCGCTGGACGGCGGACACGTGGTGTTTTTGACGTATGAGGGAATCTTCCGTCGTCCGCCGAATGAATTGATACAGGTCATTTTGAGTTATCTAGGACTGTTCCTGATTCTCCTGTTGATGGTCTGGACGGTAACGCTCGACTTGTCGTGCATCCTGCGATGGTGAAGTCCGTCATTGCACTGCGTTTCATTCCGGCTTCTGTTGGCGACAATCCCCCAACGAACAAAAGCCGGAACGGAGCACAGCGAAATGACGGAATCCTACTTTCCCGCATCCAATGATGAACCACTCGATTGCAGAATTGAAATTGCTACTCCAAGAAAACGTGGCAACGCAATGAACGCCGGGTATAGTTGTCATGACCGTTTTTCTTGGTCAGGCACAGAGTTTTTTTGCCCATTCTGCTGTTTTTTGCTGTTCTCCTCGCTTTTCGCAGTCCGAAATGTTAAAATGGCGGTTTACGCTTTCAGGTTGAAGATGCGCCTGCACCGCAGAGAAATCCCTATGCCAATAATTTGCCAAAAATACCTCTTCCCACTTTCCGTTGGACTGTTGCTTCTGTTGCCACTCACGTCCGGCTGCGGTTGGTTTACAGGTTGGTTCACATCGAAACCGAAACATGCGGTAATCACTGACGAGCAGTCTGAGACGCTCAGTCTGTCCGACGCAGAGCCTTCCCATCGGAAATTGGGCGATCCTGCACCAGCAAGACCGGAGCCGCTCACCCCGCTGATCGTGGAACCCGTTCCGCCCATCGAAGTCAACCCACCAGAGCCGATTCCCGAACGTGTCGTTGAAGAGGTTCCACCGCCCGTCGAACCACCACAGCCGGTTGTCGTCATACCGGAATCGCCCGAACAGAAAACACAAGCCGACGCTGAATCCGAAGGCTCCGTTCCTGTTCGTATCACCGAACCGGTCGATCAGATTTCCCCTGTGGACGAAACGTCGCCCGTTGACACCGAATCGCCGGTCAACACCACTGCTCCCGTCCAAAGCGGCGGCTTGTCATGGTTCTTAGTTCGTAGAATTCCGGTGGCACTTCTTATGTTGCTGGAAACAGAGCCGTCCAGTTCCGCTTTGCCCCCGCCTGCCGATTCTGAAGCGATTCTTTCGGAACCCCAGCCGGACCCACCCGTACAATCGGAAGCCGCCCCAACCGCCGAAAATCAAGATTCGACCGAACTCCAACCGGTACAGCCTCTCGGCGATCAAATGTCTTCTGGGCAACCGCAGTCATCGGGGCGGTCAGGGGAAAACACTTCTTCCCGACGTTCTTCTCGATCTGATCGATCTGAAAATCGGGATTCCGCTGAGCCTTCGGCTGTTGTACGGCAACCGCGACGGGAACCTGCGACGGGAATCCGTTTCAACTTCCGCTATGCCGCATGGAAAGATGTCATCGAATGGTTTGCAGATCAAGCCGCTTTGTCCCTCCAAGCCGATAAAATGCCGGTGGGCACATTGAATCTGAGCGACGGACAAAATTATTCGCCCACCGAAGGATTGGATATTCTCAATTCCTATCTGTTGTTCAAAGACTATTCACTCCTCCGTAAAGGTCAATCCCTTTTCCTCATTTATCTTCCTGATGGTATTCCGGCAAACTTGCTGGAACCGATTACGCCGGACGAACTCGATTCACGCGGTAGATACGAACTGTGCAAGTGTGTGTTCAATCTGAATCGGACAACCCCGGACCTTATCCAAGCCGAAGTCGAAAAGTTGCTCGGTCCACAGGGAAGTATTGCGATTTTGCCGAAATCGCAGCAAATTCTCATCACAGAAACCGGCGGCACGCTGCGTACCATTCGGGAGATTATCCGGCGCATTGACGATCCTGATAGTGTTACGGCGGGAACGATTCACATGATCGAAACGAAAAATCTTACCGCCGAAGAAGCCCTGCAAATTATGAGGACACTCTTGGCAATCGACACAGCCGACCCTTCACTTCGGACGGCGGTGGACTCTTCGGGACGCAAGATATTGCTGTCCGGTCGCGGTGATATGATTGAGCGGGCAAAGGAAGTCATCAATCGCATTGACACCTCTTTTGGATCGGACGATCCTACCATGGTCGGGCAACCGCAATTCGAGACGTACGATGTCGGCTTTGCCGACCCTGCGACGGTTTTTGCTGTCCTTCAAACGCTTCTTGTGGGAACGCCGGATGCCCGGCTTTCGCTTGACCCCAAAACCGGCGGTATTATGCTGCGTGCTCGTCCCGCTGCTCATGCGACCGTACGGGAAGCGATCCGGCAAATGCAACTCAATGTTCCGCAGGTGGACATTATTCCGCTCAAACGGATGAGTCCCAATTCGGCGGTCGAAACGATCAAAAAATTCATTGCAACGTCATCGCTGGCTCCAACGACATCGCTGCCACCGCAAAACAGAGATGACCGGGACAGGAGAACGACAACGAATTCCAGCACGTCGCCGCCGACGGTCGAAGCCGATGTCATGGCTCGGCAACTCATCGTTCGCGGCACCATTTCACAGATCGCCGACATTCGGGCACTGCTCGCCAAACTAGGCGAAGACGGTGTTGCGAGTACGTCGTCCAATTTGGCGACGATCCGTGCCATCCCCCTTTCACCGGCGGCGACATCGTTGGTGTTGGAACAGTTGCAATCCATTCTGCCGAAGTTAGACCCTAACATCAAGGTCGTTGTGCCGGAAATGATGGAAGAAAAGAAAGAGAAGAAAGACCCCAATATCGACTCGTTGATCGACGAAACCTTCGACACGGAACCGCCGATGACCCAATGGCAACGAATTGCCGCACAACCCATTCTCGCTCAGGTGCTGGAATCCAAGAAGCAGTCGGAAGTTGTTGTAACAGTAACACCGGCAGGAATTGTGCTTTCTTCGAATGATCCCGAAGCATTGAGTAAATTGGAAGAGGTGATTCGGATGCTGTCGGACGAAACGGTACTCGGCAAAATGGAACTGAAAGTCTATAACCTGACACACTCGACGGCGGCGGTCGTGTCCTCCACGTTGCAGACTTTACTGGGCACAAACACTTCAACGGTGGGAGTTACCGGAGCAGGATCGGTGGATCTGCCGGAGTGGCAGTATTCTGAAGTGATGGGATTGCTCTCGGCACAGGGAAGCACCATTGAAAAAACGGGCAACGTAACAATCACGCCGGATGAACGATTAAATGCACTGTACATTCAAGCCAATTTAGTGGATCACAAAACGATTGCCAAGTTGCTCGAAATTTTGGATCAACCCAAACGGAATGACATTCTGAATCAAGCGATTGCCCGATTTATCCGACTCGAAAATATCAAAGCAGCAGAGGCGAAAACGACCGTCGAGACAGTCTTTGCGAACCGAATGCAGGGCAACAACAGCAGTGGTAGTCGGGGATTGTTAAATAGCAGTGGCAATGTTGGCGGTATCGACCGGGGAAGCAGTGACAGAGGCGGAACTCCACCGGGATCACCCGTGGCAACGACGGGTGGTCCTCCCGGCGGTCCGGGGGGGGGACTGCCGCCGGAAATGATCCAGCAACTAATGGCACGAATGGGAAATCGCGGAAGTAGCACACCGAGAGAGCAGGAACCGCCGATGACACTGGCAGTCGAGCCGATGACCAATTCACTGATTGTTTCCTCTTCGGAAGCCCTCTATCTTGAAGTGAAAGCGTTCGTGGAAGCACTTGATGCAGCGGCATTGGAAATAACGACTGTTACTGTTACCACACCGCTTGTGAACATTAGTACCGATCTTGCGCAACAGACGCTCCGCAACATGTTGGGTACTTCGGTCGATTTTTCGACAACGCAGGCACCGCAAATGTCGTCGGGCATGTTCGGGAGCAGCGGGTTTGGCAGTAGCGGCTTTCGACCCGGCGGATCAGGCACGTTCGGCAGCGGTATGTCCCCTTTCAGTGGCGGAAGCAGTCCGTTTGGCAGTAGTGGTTTCCGACCGCTCGGATCGAGTACGTTTGGCGGCGGCACGGCTCCTTTGAGCGGTGGAGGTAGCACGTTTGGCAGCGGCAATCCGTTCATGAACATGATGCGTTCTTCCAGTTCATCCTTTGGCGGTAGCCCATCCAGCAGTAGCGGCAGCAGTTTCCGCTCCGGCACTTTTGGTAGTGGCAGTGGGAGCAGTTTCCAACCCGGCGGATCAAGTTCCAGTTCGTCCAGAGGGAGATGAGCCAAGGCATTGCCGGAAAATATAACCATTCACGAGGGCAACTTCCCTAATCCAGGGCGGTTTCTCGCGCTACTTCCTCAATGGTCGTGAGTCCTTCATGGATTTTCTGCATTCCGGCATCCCGAAGCGTGAGCATCCCCCCACGTGCGGCGGCATCCCGCAAGTCTCCAATCGATGCCCCATGATTGACCATCTCCCGAATTTCGTCTGTGATCAGCATAAATTCATGAATTGCCGTTCGACCCTTATAGCCGGTGTTGTTACAGATGACGCACCCCTTTCCCCGATAAAACGGTCTGCCCGCCACCATTTCCGGCGTAAGTTGGATTTCGTAAAGTTGTTCCGCTGAGGGAGTAAATTGTTCCCGACACTCCTTGCAAATCGTTCGGACAAGACGTTGTGCCAAAATTGCCTGAACCGTTGCCGTAATCAAAAACGAAGGAATGCCCATGTCTTTCAATCGGGTAATCGTACTCGGTGCATCATTCGTGTGAAGCGTACTGAATACCAAGTGTCCCGTCAGTGATGCCTGCACGGCAATTTCCGCCGTTTCCCGGTCTCGAATTTCGCCGACGAGGATAATATCCGGGTCCTGCCGCAGAATCGACCGCAAGCAATTTGCAAACGTGTTTCCGATGTCCGAATCAATCGGCATTTGAATAATACCGTCGATGTCGTATTCAACGGGGTCTTCCGTCGTCATTAACTTGTCCGTAATGGTGTTCAGTTCGGACAGTGCCGCATACAGCGTCGTTGTTTTGCCGGAACCCGTGGGTCCTGTTACCAAAAAGATACCGTTCGGTCGTTCAATGGTTTTCCGAAACTCTCTGAGTAAATCTTCATCCATTCCGACGTTTTCGAGATCAAGCATTACGACCGACTTGTCGAGAATTCGGCAAACGACGCTTTCGCCGAAAAGGGTTGGCAGCACACTGATTCGCAAATCGACGACGTGACCGCCGACGGTCAATCGGATACGTCCGTCCTGCGGCAGACGGCGTTCGGCAATATCGAGGTTTGCCATTACTTTAATACGTGTGGTAATTGCCGAAGCCAGGTGTCTCGGCGGCGGCACCATTTCGTAGAGTGTGCCATCGGCTTTGATCCGTATTTTGAATTCCTCTTCAAATGGCTCAAAGTGAATGTCGCTGGCGTGATCCCGGATACCGAGCAGGAAAACCATGTTCAGCAATTTTCGCACCGGAGCGGATTCGCTGAGGGCTTCGATACTTGCCAAGTCAATAGCACTGCCGCTTTCCATGGCATCGACTGTTTCTTGGAACAGTTTGCTTTTGGACAGTTCGTCGATAATCGACTCGACGCTTTCGAGGTCGGAAGCATAATAGCGGTCCAGTGCCTGTTTGATTTCGCGTTCGGTGGTGATGACGGCTCGGATTTCATAACCGAGAAAGTTTCGCAACTCATCGAGGACGGTGATATTTTGCGGATCGCACATCGCCAGCGTCAAGATGTCGTTCCGAAAACTGACCGGAATGACTTTGTAGATTTGCGCCATCGGTTCGGTGATTTGCGAAAGCACTTCTGGTGGAATGGTGAGATCGGTCAGACCGATGACAGGCAGTCCCAGTTGTTCTCCCAGAGCAATGGCAATCTGGTCGTCGTTAACATATCCCATCGAGATAGCGGTTTCGCCGATCTTTTCGCCGTGCCGCTGCTGATGTTCTTCCAACAAGACTTCGAGATGTTCCTCGCTGACGAGTCCGAGGTCTGCCAAAATCTGTCCGAATCGCCGTAGAGCCATTGGAATCAATCAAAGAATAAGTGCCATGTAGTTCCACCATTTTAACACAGATTTCGGTCAATTAGAACCGGGCTGCGCCAAAGTAGGTAAGTCAGATTTCCGTCCCAGCCGACAACGTCCACTAAACTTTGACACCCTGCAAATTTACGTACCGCCGGGAATCGTCTTGAATTTCTGCGGAGAGAAGTTAGAATAAGGAACGTTCATGTTCGTTTGGGGTCGTTTTTCATTTCTTTGCAATGTCCGTACAACAAGAGAGTGAGAACCAGCCGATTCTACCGACGCTCAAGTCGCCGCAAGAATTAAAGCAACTCTCTTTGGATCAACTTTAACAACTTGCCGCCGAAATTCGGAACGCACTCTGTCGGCTCTACGATCACCGCTCCGTCCACTTTGCCTCCAATCTCGGTGCCGTCGAACTCAGCATTGCCCTGCACAGCGTTTTCGATTTTTCACACGACCGACTCATTTGGGATACCGGACACCAAATTTATCCGCACAAACTGCTCACCGGACGCTTGCAGCAATTTTCCACCATCCGCACCAAGGGGGGACTAATGGGCTTTCCTAACCCTGCCGAAAGCGAATACGATCTCATGATGACCGGTCATGCGGGCAGTAGTGTTGGAACAATTCTCGGACTCTGTTGCGGTGATGATCTACTTTTTGGCAAAGACAATCGGCACAGCGTTGCAGTCATCGGCGATGGTGCTTTTTCCAGCGGCGGAGTCTATGAAGCCATGAATCATGCCGGCGGTCTCCGAAAAAACATTACCGTCGTATTGAACGACAACAAAATGTCCATTTGCCCTCGTGTCGGCGGACTCGCCAGTCATCTTGACAGTTTGCGGCTTCATCCGAAATACAGCCGATTCAAACAAAAAATGCATGGCATCGTTGATCGTTTGCCGCTGATCGGAGTCTCCCTCGATTCATTTCTTCGACGTTTCAAAGACACCATCAAAGCCGGTCTGCTCGGCGGGATGCTGTTTGAGTCGCTCGGCTTCCGATACATTGGTCCCATCGACGGACACAACATTGCTCGGCTACAACGTTTTCTTCGGATGGCACGCAACCTCGAAGAACCGGTATTGCTCCACGTTTTCACGGAAAAAGGACGAGGATACAAACCTGCCGAAGAAAATCCGACGGAATACCACGCTCCCAAACCACGTTTGGTGAACTTAGAAACTCCACCACCGATTCCCACTGTCGAACCGAAATCATTCACCGAACATGCCCGAAATGCGATTGACGATTTGATGCAGAACAACCCGAAGGTGTGCGTTATCACGGCGGCAATGTGTCAGGGCAATATGCTGGAAACCGTCCGTGAAAAATATCCTGATCGGTTCTTCGATGTCGGAATCTGCGAATCTCACGCCGTCGTTTTTGCGGCAGGATTGGCAAGGTCCGGGATGATTCCTATTGTGGACATTTACAGCACATTTTTACAGCGGGCTTACGATCAAATTTTTCAGGAGGTCTCGCTTCAACATTTACCGATCATTTTTGCAATCGACCGAGGAGGACTTGTCGGAACCGATGGTCCCACGCATCATGGTGTTTTTGATCTTGCCTATCTTCGTCCGTTTCCGAATCTGACGGTCATGACCCCATCAGACGCTTGGGAGATGAAGGAGATGTTCCGTTTTGCCGAACAGTTGAAAGGACCGGCGGCAATTCGGTATCCGAGAACGAATGCTTCCGAATCCCATCGACCGCACGATTCCCTTCGACATGGTAAAGCGGAAATTGTACGCAGTGGAGAACATGGCACGATTGCGGCTTGCGGACCGTTCGTCGAGTCGGCACTGGAAGCGGCGGACATTTTGAGCAAGGACAGTCTTGATGTCGGCGTGGTGAATGTCCGGTTCGTCAAACCGCTTGACACGGAAACGCTTTTGGAACCGCTTCGGCAGAGGCAATTTTTGGTAACGATTGAGGAAGGAGTGCTGTCGGGTGGCTTCGGCAGTGCGTTGCTGGAATCAGCAAACGAAGAGCGGCTTGACACCCGAAATGTTCACCGATTGGGAATTCCTGACCGATACATTGAACATGGAGAGCGTTCGGAACTTTTGGACGATCTTGGTTTGAATACGGAAAATCTCGTGAAAGTCATCCGCACTCGTCCCCTCTTTCCTTTGGGAGAATCCGGTTCTCATGTAAAATAGGGTATCAAACTACCGAGCCAGCACAGTACCAAAAGACGTTTGTTGCCGATCCGCCGTTCGAGCCGGTTGCTCCGCTTCGTGAGAAGAAAAAATGACGGGATTATAGGACGGAGGGGAAGGTTGGGTCGGATTATGGACTAACGCATCCAAAAACCTGTCCGACGCTCCGTTCATCACAATCACGTCGCTCGGAATCTCTGGATTCTTGCGAGAACGGAAAATCACGATCACTTCGTCACCGTCCTGTCTGCGGCGTTCGATTTCGTCCAATGTCGCTTGCTCTTCTCGGCTCATTACGCTTCTGTTTTCGGCAACGATCGGCAACGGAGTGCTAGCCACCGCCATCGGAGACACGTTCGGTAGAGCCTCGACAGGAGCAATCGGCACCAGTGGAGCGAGTGCAGCCACTGTCGTCGGAGGCATTAACGGCGGTGCTTGCCGCAGAGGTTCACCGAGCGATGGATTCTCATACACGAAGGCAAGATTTCTTTCGTATAACACACGCCGGATCATGTGCGGCGGGACGAAGTGCCCGTCATTGACGACGGGGTCGCCAGCATTGCAAACGCCAATCAAATATCCTTCGGCACTGAACAGTCCTCCTCCGCTTCGACCACTAACCGGCGCACCGGAAACCTGAACATAGTGAAACTGTACACGTTTTTCTCTCGACGTACCAAATTTGTCCACGGACACAATCTGATGCGTTTGGATAGTCGGATTTCCGCCGTGATCGCAACCGACACTCCACGTCTGTTGGCTAGGCTGAATTCGATAATTTTCCGGTGCAATCGGAGCCGCACGTACCGGACCGGGAGGAGTAATGGTAACAAGAGCCAAGTCAATTTCTAAATCGTAAAACAGGCACCAGCCGTCAACCCGAACGATGGAATTTTCGCCATAGAGATGAACCTCCACATTGCCCTGTCCCTGTGATTCCCGGAAAATATGTCCACAGGTTACAATGAGAGCATCCTGTCCTGTGGGACTATCAGGATTCGGGCGGGTATCAATAATAGTGCCTGTTCCCCAGGAGTGTTCGTTGTCCGTGTTGACACGGAGTTTGACGGACGAAGTGATGAGCGGCGGGGGGGCAGCAACTGCGGCTGACAACAAAAGTGGCAAAAGGACCCCTTGCAGTCCCAGTATGAAATAAAGCCTCCGTGCTTTGAAAAAATTCATCCTTGAATTTTCACTCCATTATGGTTTCGACGGGGTAGTCTAATGAAAAACAAATTTCATTACAAGGGCAAATTTGATGGCGATCACCTCCCGATGTCAGAGCCGCCAATGGATCAAGTACCGTCATTCCCGCGCAGGCGGAGCCTCGATCCATCGTCGTTCTTCGGCGGAGCGAAGCACCGTGTTGATCAGGCGATCAACAGCAATTCCCTGCCGCAAATCCGGCATTGCCGGTCGGTTCTCCACTACGGCATGCAGGAAGTTCGAGAGACACGCAACATGGGCTCGCATCCAGCCAATGCTCGCCTTCGGCGACGGAAAGTCGGTATCCGGCGATTCGTAACGTCCGCCACAGGGAATCTGTTTCCAACCGGTGTTACCGCCAAGCGGACGGTCAGTTTCGCCGGCATCAAAAAATTCCAAATAATGCGGCTGCATCAATCGGAATCGAATCGCACCCTGTTCTCCATGAATTTCGAGAATCATTTCGTCTTCGTTGCCGGTTGCAAGTTTCGTCGCCTCGATCACTCCTCTTGCGCCGGATTTCATACGGACAAGCATCGACACGGCATCCTCGGATTCGACATTGCGGAGTTCTCCCGTCGAAACAGTCCGCTGGGGAAACGCCAATGTCGTTTCCGCCAAGAGCGATTCAAAAGGACCGAGAAGATGCAACGTCAAGTCAAAAAGATGCGACCCGATGTCCCGCACTGCGCCGCCGGATTTCGAGTGTTTCCATCTGAACGGTAGTGCCGCTGAAACATTGCTCGAATGAAAGTAGCCGACACGGAACTGAAGGATTCGTCCCAGTGCAGCGGTGTCGAGCAATTTCTTTGCCCGAATCAGTGCCGGAAAGAACCGTGTGTGAAATGTCATTTGGTTCGTTTCCGTATAGTTTGATTTGTCCAATGCTGCTTGAATCCGCTCTGCTTCATCCAGTGATGCCGTCAGTGGTTTGTCGCAGTAAATCTTTTTGCGATGAGCAATGGCGGAGAGCAATGCTTCGGCATGCACATCGTTCGGCGTACAGATGTGAACAATATCAATATCGGGATTCTCCGTAATATGCCGATAGTCGGTCGTTGCAGTTTCCGCTCCGCACATCGCCTTTGCCCGTTCAGCGGTTTCCTGTCTTGCCGTTGCAACATGGGTGATTCGGAACGTTGCGTCCATCGGCTCACTGTAAAATGGCATGGCAGCGTACGCGTAGGCGTGAACCTTGCCGATCATTCCGAACCCCAAAATTCCGACCCGATAGTGTTTCATTTCTGGACGTGTCCGTTTCATCGTTTTTGAAAAAGAATTCCTCTTTGGAATAGTAGAGCAAAGAGAGGCGTTACCTCTCACCGGGGAAGGAGTCTCACACGAAAGTGGAGGGGATTATAGCCGCCATGATCACCAAAGTCAAGAATGTTTCGCAAACTTTGCCTACCGACTTTATCTTGTCTGCCGTATCCAAGATTTTTCTCCTGACGGCAGACCGAATGACAAACGCAAGATGGGTAAATTGCTTACCACTGCACGCCCAGCGTTGCGGTGGCAACATGGGCAGAGGTGTAGTTATAAATTTCGTAATCGTAATCGACACGGAGGTTCACCCGATTCGAGAGTTGAGCATTCACTCCTGCCCCTAAACGACCACTGTTGCGCCCCCACTTACCGCCGTCGGCTTCAAACATAGCAGACGGAACGGCTACAAACGCCGTTTGGACTCCCGCCGAGTCGTCCGCCAGTTCCCGAATGTAGAACATCCGTGCCTCCGGCATCCACACAACGCCGCGCTCTCCGGTGAAAATCCGGCTCGCTTTCACGCCAATGGGTAATCGGAACGACTGATACTCTCCGCAGGCAACATGCAGATTGGCTTCACCGCCATCCTTTTCGGTTACGTTCGGACTCCAAAGATGAATGTAATGCAATCCGAGACTCGGTGTCAACAGGTAATCTCCCATCTGCTGGGTTCGTCCCACTTCAATGCCAACCGAGCCCATGTCGTCATGGTATCGGCTCCGGGCAGTCGCAGAAAACGCATTATTATTGTAACCGTTTTGAGCAGTGGTAGAAAACGCCTTATTATTGATGTTAATGTTTCGCCTGGTGTCGTAGAAGTTTTTGGTGTAACCGCCATACGCATCGACGTAATAACTTCCATTGAACCAACTGCCGTAGAGCATGGAATGGAAGGCATCCATCTCACTTTTTGACCGAATCGAGTCAAAATTCAGATATGCAAAATCGTAGCCCAATGCTGCACCGGCAAGTAGGTTTGGCGTGAGTGTTCTATCGACTCCGATGGCAAATCCCGCCGATGACAAATTGTAACCGCTATATTGACCAATGCGAGCACGATTGTTCCAATCGCCGGTGAGCGTGCCCCAACGATTCAACACTTTCGGCTTGTCGTTGACACCGACGATTTCCCGACCGTTTGGCATAAGTTTCTGGAAGTTGCGTTGCAGTTGTGCGGCAGCCTCTTTGTTCGTTGCAAAGACTTCGCCGTGCAGTTGGGCAAAGGCATCGACCATGCTCTCTGGATTTTCCAAGTCATCCAGTGCGGAGTACAAACTGCCGATCTTGTCGATTGTGTTTTCATCTTCGCTAATTTTACTAATTCCTTTGGCGGCACTAGTGGCATTGGGTATGCCAAAAGGACCAATAATGTCCTCAAAGGAGGTCCAAAGAAGCCCGTAAACATCGCCCACGAAACCCTGATTGGTAAATCTCCAAGCCTTTTCACCGGCGAGTGTGAATTTACCGTCGATGCTCCCGGCTTGGATCACGGGAAATAGATTGCCGGGTCTTCCGTTTATGTTGAGGAGATTCACATAAAGAAGTGCGTCTTCTCCGATGGTAACATTGGCACCCTTCGCAACGAGACGGTCGGTGGAAGCGCCGGGGTTGCCGCCGTTATAAATGTCGATGTCGTACCAATAGGTCGAACCTGTCTGAAAATCAACGTCGCCCTTTGCGGTGAGCATACCAATAGCGTTGTCTTTGCCGGGAGTCAACTTTGAGCCGTCTTTAAGAGTAAGTTGTCCGCCGATAGTACCATAACCGCCGAGTGTGGCACCGGATAGGACATTGACCTTACCGGCAATTTGTGCCGTGGAGTGGGTACTGTCGCCGACAAAGAGTGTTCCTGCCTCCACTGTCGTTAAACCTGTGTAGGTATTGACTCCATTCAGAGTTAACGCTCCGGCACCCAGTTTGTTGAGCGTACCTGTGCCGGAAATAACGTGATCGAATACAATGCTATCGGAACGATAGAACGTCACATTGCCGTTGTTTTCAATGTTGCAATCGACCCAGCCAGCGGCAGTGTTTTTGCCGAGTTGAAGTGTACCGGCATTATCAATGAAAACGCGAGTGGTCTTGTTGTTACCGGTCAGAATCAATGTGCCGTCCTGAACGGTAGTAGTACCAGTGTAGGTGTTATTCTTCGTCAAAGTCAGTATATTTTCGCCCATTTTGGTAAGCGTACCAGTGCCGGAAATGACGTTCTCGAATGCTTTGTCATCGGAATGATAGAACGCCACATTACCGTTGTTTTCAATGTTGCCTTTGACCCAGCCATCGGCAGTGTTATTGCCGAGTTGAAGTGTACCGGCGCTCACAGTAGTACCGCCGTCATACGTGTTGTTCGCTGTCAAAATCAGTGTACCGGCACCGAGTTTTGTCAACGAATCGCCGAACCAATCGCTTCGCCAATTCGTCGAGTCAGTGTTGTTCAGAAGAATAACGCCGAGTTCAAACTCATTTCCCGCGTCGATGGTAAAATCGCCGTGGGCGGGACGTTTTAATGCAGTACTGTACCACGTCAATTCGACAAAGACCTCGATCTCCTTGTCTTCATTAGCGAGATGTGCATTTGCGCTGAGAAAATCCACTACTTGTTGCCCCGCGACCGCTACGGACGGTTGGTTTTCGGCGGTGTACTCCGGCATGACAATGGCGTTATTCGAACGGATGACCGTCATCGGCGAGCGGGCATCCCAGGGCTCCTCCGCCGTGTAACCGGTGATATTCAATGTGCTTCCAGTACCGAAGGTGATCGAATCGGTGATCAGTGCCGGGGTGTTGTCGGAAATGTTCAAGCCGAGGTACACTCCACTACCGACCGTAACAGCACCAGTCGCGGTGATGAGTCCACCGGAAAAATTGTGACTCGCATTTACCTCCATCGTATTGACCGTAACGCCGTCTTCATGAACGGCGACATTTGAGTTCGTTGAATGACTGTCGAAAATGACCGAGTCTCCATCGCGGAAATGCGTTTCGTAGGCGGTGCCACCGGGATTGTCCGTCCAGTTGCCGTGCGCCGTCGCAATGGATTGCCATGTGTTACTTGCTAGAGTGCCGAGCCAGGTCAACGTGATTTCTTTATCCGTGTCGAGTACCAGTTGCAAAATGGTGGAATCCATCGGATCAAGTTGCACTTTGCTGCCGCGAATGTACGCATATCCATCAGCACCGATGCCGCTGATCGCTGCAAATGTGTTGGTGTCGAGCGTCGTCATACCACTTCCGGCGGTCAAAATGACATACGTGTCGTTCTCGGCACCTGTGGAGACGGCAACTTTGTTGTTCGTTCCAGAGAAAGTAACGTCACCAGTTACGGCAATCAGATCGTTTAGCGGAATGCTATTGTCGATGTCTATGGCAAGCGTTGCATTGATGAGTGCCAAGTCGCCGGTAATGTTCAATGTGCCGATTGCTACCGTGCCGCCGCCGGGAGAGAGTGTTGCACCACTTTCGAGTGTAACGCTTCCGTTGAGGATGCCATGACCACCAAGTGTGGCTCCGTTCTGGACTTCAATATCACTTTTAAGGGAGGCGGTGGTAATCGGTGCATCAGTTGCATCGGTACCGCCAACGAGGAGCATTCCGTTTTCGATTATCGTGCCGCCTTTGAATTCGCTGACATTATTGAGGGTAAGCATGCCGGTACTTGCCATCGTCAAACTACCATCGGCACCGGTGAGTGTCGTTGCCGTGCCATCGCCGGTGATTCCTCCGCCATTGAAAGTCCAGTTGCCTGTGCCGCTTACGATCATGTCGGAAACGACGATGACCCCGTGGGTTTCGTCAATGGTGATAGTGTCTCCGGCGGGTAAATCAAACGTTACAGTATCGCCGTTCATGAACCACGAGTTCTGACTGTTGTCGGTGTCGCGCCAATTCATGACCCCCACGTCCCCCACATTGGTATTTATCCAAATCTTATCCTCGGCACCCGTCCATCTGAGGTGATAATTATCATCATCACTGCCGGCACTGGTTTCGATGAGCAGTTGCAAGAATTCGTCTGCCCCTAAGGTTGTAAGGGAGGTACTGGCTTTTGCGGCTACTCGTCCGTCGGTGAGAAAAGCCTCACCATTGTGCAGAAAGAGTGTGTCGTCAACATTCGCATAGGTCAAGGTATTCGCCTTGATGAGATTGTATGTGCCAGCGAACAAATCCGTACTCAATAGGTCGATTGTTATTATTCCGGCAATACTGGCAGTGGTTACAGTAATCATGTCGGAGGGGGAAATGCCACTGCTGGCGAGTCCGATTCCCACTTGCAATATGCTGCTGCCTGCCATATCCAGCGTACCGACAATGTCCAATGTAGCGAAGCCAGTCGTTCCGGTACTGACGGCAAGCGTTCCGCCGTCATCAATCCGAACGGTGCTTGCCGTAATGGTGTTGTCGCCCATCGACAGCGTACTGCCATTTGTTACCGTAAAAGTCCTGCCGGGAATAGTGATATTGCCGTCAATTCTTGTGATTATCAGATCATCTCCCCCGAGCACCGGGGTTATCTGGGTTTGCCAAGTTGTGTTATAGGTCGAATCGGAAGTGATGTTGCCAATGATGTGCGAACCACCGTAGAAGTTGACCGAGTCGACCCAAGCATTTTCTGCAATATAGATTGCCGCCCTGTTTCCTTCAATTTGTCCATAAACGTCAAAATTACGGACGAGTACATCGCCGAGCGACGCAGAGTCGTATTCCAGCAACTCGAGTGTGTTGTATCCGAAATCAAACCTTGCTGCAATACCGCCATCGCCGGTTGCTCGTAAATCTCCTTTGTGAACAACGTCGGTCCCTACGCCAAAGGAAACCAGCAATCCGGTGCCGCGTATGCCGTTGGCATGAACCTTGATACCCTCGTCAATACGAATCGTGTTATAGGAACCATCTGATCGGATACCAGCCCCCCCTTCGCCAATGGTAAGTATGTCTTTTCCAGAGACGGTGATGTCTGTATTATCTGCAAAAACGTGAAGTCCAAGACCGTAACTGGCGGTGTTATAAACTCCATCGAGATAAGCAGTGCCGTTGTGTTGGGAGTAACCACCTGTGTAAATGATGGTTTGATTGTCCACATAAACCGACCGTCCGAAAAACTGCCGTAAGTTAATGTTGTAACCCATATCGTTCAACCCTGCTATTTCGGCTTCCATAAAGCCAGCATAGTTTCGGTAATCCAGGTGAGTCATCAAACCATTGCGTATGTTGAAGTGCCCAGGATCAGGAATCAAGCCCCCAACCGTCCACAATGGCACATCCATTCCCGTTCCCCCATTCCATACATCACCAAAGACATTCCGTGCTGTTTGTCCCTGAAAAACGGGTGCCGCCGGGTTGGAAAGATCGCACAAATCAAGCCAAGGTCCCCAATCCAAAATACCGAGAACATGTCCCATTTCGTGAATTGCCACCGCTTCCAACGAAACACCATGTACCTCCTGGAGTTGGGTGTTACGATTAAGAACCCAATTCATCGTTCCGAAGTCAATACTTCCGAGACCAATATCCCAACCGTAAACAATAGCTTCATGGGGAGTACTCCAGTCGGGTGGGGAAGAACCATAGTGTCCACCCGATGCATTCTCATAATTTAAGGTTCCTATCTCTATCGCAACGGCTCCTCCTGTCTGCGGATTAAGCCGTTCCATCCAATAGATGACACCGCGTTCAATCGCATCCATTTCTAGCGTACTGAGATTCCATGGCTCTCCATCTGTTGTACCGTAGAACTCAAGAGTGAATGTGAATGTACCGTTGGAAACTTGTCTAGTACCGAGAGACTGTGCTTGGCACAGCGAACTGTAAGTATCAAGGCACAGCACCAGCGCAACGAGTGTCAGCGTGAGGAGGAATACTCGGGGCGCAAGAGCGGCGGGCATAAGCCCGCCGGTGATGCGTCGGGAGAGTCTCTTGGTAGGACTACCGGCGGGCTTATGCCCGCCGCTCGTGCGCTGTTTGTCTCTATTGACAAGATCATTTGACATCTTTCGGCTTTCCATATTTTGTTCACGCAGGGACAATCCGTCTCGTCGAGTATCGGCAATCCGGTGGTTCAACGTTTAGCAAATTCATCTGCGCCAGACCCGGACATATCCTATCGACGCATCTTCCGTTGGTTCCACCCTGAAGGGACAGCGCGTAGCCGCCCGGCAACGCCAGAGATCATTCGCGCCTATCAAGATTTCAAATTTTTCCTGAACGCCTTGCTTACCACTTTACGCCCAGTGTTCCGGTAAGAACGCTGGCAGCGGTGTAGTTATAAATTTCATAATCGTAATCGAGGCGGAGATTCGCCCGATTCGACAGTTGAGCATTCAAGCCCGTACCCAAACGACCACTGTTGCGTCCCCACTTACCGCTGTTGGCTTCAAACACGACAGACGGAACGGCAGCAAATGACGTTTGGACTCTCGCCGAGTCGTCTGCCAGTTCCCGAATGTAGAACAGCCGTGCCTCCGGCATCCACATAATCCCACGCTGATCCGTAAAAATTCGACTCGCTTTTACACCGATGGGTAATCGTAACGACTGATATTCATTGCTGGCAACATGCAGATTGGCTTCACCGCCGTCCTTTTCAGTTACACTCGGACTCCAAAGATGCATGTAATGCAATCCGATGCTCGGTGTCAGCAGATAATCTCCCACCTGCCGGGTTCGTCCGATGTCAATGCCAACCGAGCCTAGATCGTCATTGTAACGACTTCGGGCAGTGGCAGAAAATTCATTTCCCTCGTGATCACCTTGGGTCGTGGACGAAGACGCACGATCATTGATGTTAATGCTCCGCTTGGTGCTATAACAGTTTTTCGTGTAACCGCCATAAACATCGACGTGATAGTCCCCATTGAACCAACTACCATAGAGCATGGTACGGAAGGCATCAGCCTCGCTCCTTGAGCGAACCGAGTTGAGATTCAAATACGCAAAATCGTATCCCAATGCTGCTCCGGCGAGCACGTTCGGCGTGAGCGTTCGATCAATTCCGACGGCAAATCCTACCGACGACAAGTCGTAACCGCTGTATTGACCAATCCGGGCGCGATTTTTCCAATCGCCAGTCAGTGTGCCCCAACGATTCCATGCCTTCGGTTTGTCGCAGACACTCATGAGTTCTCGCCCCGTAGGCATGAGCCTTTGGAATCGGCGTTGCATTTGTGTGGCGGCATCCTTGTTTGTGGCAAAGATTTCGCCGTGCAGTTGGGCAAACACATCCGCTGCGCCTTGGAGATCAGTAACACTCATGCTTGTCAACGCACTATACAATTTATTTTTGTCCAGATTTTCCGAGGAAACAACATCGAAAAATTTGTCCACTCCCTCGGCAACATTGATTGCGTTGGGCGTGCCGATTCTTCGAATGGCTTTGGCAAACTCCGGGGACACTCGTATCCAAGTGATATGGTACCCCTTTGCATCCGGGTATTGATGGAATTTGGTTCCCCACGCATTCGTAGCCATGTAATTGCCGGCGGGCGTGAACTCTCCCCCCATGAACGTCAAATTGTCCCCCTCGATCACCGTGAATGTTTTGCCGAGTGCTGGTCCCCCCCTCTCGAACGAGATATCGAGTATCGCCCCTGGGTGAATGTTAACTTTGCCTCCTGCACCTACCTCGATCTTGTCATTTTCGGGAGAAGTGTTATCTCTGATCTCGCACAGATATATTGAACTACTCTTGAAAATAACATCGCCGCCGACCTTGATTATACCGATGCTATTGCCGGGAGAAAGCGTTGCACCGCCTTCGACAATCAGGTTGCCCTTAATCGAACCTGCGCCACCAAGCGTTCCCTGTTCAACTGTCGTCGGACCAGTATACGTGTTGTTGCCCTTCAAATAGAGCGTGCCATCTCCCTTCTTGGTCAATGAACCGTCGCCGGAAATAACACCAGACAGGGTTTGATTGGCGGACTGATCGAAAATCAACGAACCGTCATTCGTAATGTCGCCCGCATAGATGCCGCCACTGCCCAGCAAGCCCTTTATCTCCAGCGTTCCGGCACTAACAATGATGCCGCCTTTGAAATTAATGTTGTTCTCAAAAGTGAGCGTACCGTTACCGTCCTTCACCAAACTGCCTGTATAGCCACTCAGTGATGTTGCCGTTGCCGCCCCATTGCCGGTGATATTGCCGCCCTCGAAAGTCCAGTCGTCGTCGCCGCTCACGGTCATGTCGGCAACGCTCACACCGCCGACGGCAACGCCGATGGTGTGCGATCCTCCGGTCAGAAGGTCGAAAATGACGGCATCACCATTGACGAAGCAGGTGTCCACAGGTCCTGACCAATTCGCTTCCCACGTGTCCCATGTGGTATTATCTACGTCCCCCGTCCAAGAGAAGACACCATTCTGTGTTTGTGGTTCCGACTTAAAATTGTCATCCCAAGACACAAAGCCGGTAACAGAGTCAATGTCCCAACCCTCTCCGGGCGCACCGTTATTGTAAATCCAGAACGACTGATCACGACCTCCCGTGCCCCAAAAGACTTGAAATGAACCGAGGGCATCGATCCCACTGAACGTGGTCGCATCGAACAGACTTTGGAGGTCGAATCCGCCACCACTATATCCGAAGGCATCAAAAAAGACGGTTGCCCAATAGTCATCGGCAATGCCCGTAACACCGGACAAGTCGAGAAAGATATTGCCGTCAGTGAAAATGACCTCGTCCGCTTTGATCCCGGAGTAACCGTAGCCCATTCCTTCGGGGACGGCGGTAATGGTAAGGATACCCTCTCCGTTGCTGTCGAACTTGAGAGTGTCAACGGTTCCCCAGTCGGTTCCTGTTGAATCCCCTGCAAGCGTCAGTGTGCCGACAGTACCCTTCGTAAAACCCGTGTACTTATCATCTACATTATTAAAATAAGTCCCGCCAAAATAGGTCAGATTGTTGATCTTACCGCCGGCACCGTTGTAAACGGTGCTATCATCACTCATTGCTAAATTCGCAATGATCGAACTGGCACCGTAGTTGTGAACCATCCCGTTATCACTCACTGACACATTGGCGATTGCGGCTTTGGAATAACTATTTTCGAACGCCCCGTTCCCACTGACCGCGACATTG
>Ga0123353_10002301_pt1 | contig 23713 bp, 21 predicted proteins | sample TergutLab28metaG_3_FD_92763 | JGI IMG/M metagenome (GOLD analysis project Ga0123353, IMG submission 92763) | Labiotermes labralis P3 segment gut microbial communities from Petit-Saut dam, French Guiana - Lab288 P3 | ecosystem: Host-associated > Arthropoda: Insects > Digestive system > Gut ... | reverse complement strand
GACATGATCACCCGGCGACAGATATTTCAACGGCTGTTCACTTTTGTCCGCGCAAGCAAAACCACCTATCAATCCTTCGTTGCAGACAAGCGGCATATTACGGACGAACGTGACTTAGCGGATATGCTCACCAAACAGTTGCTATCCTTTTTGGCCGAAAACCTCGCATATTTCCAATCTTACGACAAGGTAATTCTGTATTACGACTTCGGTCAGCCGGAGCTTGCCAGAATCCTGGATTCTACGTATAAGAAGGTTCTTAACAATGTGGAGTATCGGAGGGTTGCGCCCGCGAACTACAGGTTGTTCCAAGCAGCCGACTTGCTCTGCACCATGGAATTGCTGGCGCTGAAAGCAGAAAACAAAGCACTAAGCCGTTCCGAGCTTGCATTTTTCCGCTCAGAACGCGAACTGCTGCGTACATACCTAAAACCCATTCGGCAAAAAAGATTTTGATACAATCGCGGGGGACGGCCTTTCAGGGCCGCCCCCCGCTTCGGTGTAGATGCGCACGTGCCCGCCGTAGGCCGTGCGGATCGCCTCAACAGAGTTCCTCGCCAGCACGGTGCGCATGTTCGCCAGGGTGATGAGTACGCCGTCCACCTTCAGGCCGGGGTTGATGTCCTCGCGGATTTCTGCCACGGTGTCGAACAACTGTGTCATGCCTACCACAGACAAAAACTCTGGCTGTACGGGGACAATCAGACTGTCGGCGGCGGCGAGGGCGTTGACGGTGATCATGCCTAGCGTGGGCGGGCAATCCAGCACGATGAAGTCATACTCGGCTTTCAGCGGCTGTAGCAGCTTGCGCAGCAGCGCTTCCCGGCTGGTGGCGTTCACCATGCGTAGCTCCAGCCCCGACAGCGCGATGCTGGACGGCAGTAGGTCAACGCCCTCCGCATGGTGCAGGATGGCTTCGCGGGGTTCACAAGGCTTGCGTTCCAGTTGCTGTGCGAACAGCGTCGCGAGGGTCACGGGCAGCTCATCCTCCTGCCAACCCAGCGAAACGGTCTGGCTTGCCTGGCTGTCGCAGTCCACGATTAAGACCTTCTTGCCATGCCGCGCCAAGCCCACGCCAAGGTTCGTGCTGGTCACGGATTTGCCCACGCCGCCTTTCTGGTTGACGCAGGCGATGGTTTTGCATTCGGGCATTTTGGTTTGGTCATCTCCTTTCCTTCGGATTTGCCGGGTCGGGTTTACAGTGCGCTGAGGATGCCGAGGGCGTGCATGGCAAGCTCATAGAAATAGCGGACAACGATGTCCAGGAAGCCCGGAATCTCTCTGAGAATGGCCACGAAGGTTTCGCTTGTGAACATGAGGTGATCCTCCTTTCCAAAAAAATAAGCCGTCCGTGCTGTTGCGGGGGATAAGCACGAGCGGCATGTAATAAAAATGTGGCTAACAGTAGATAACATGTCCATGAACGTCTTGACGCTCAAAAAGAAAAGCAGTATAATGGTTTTACTACAATAACAGAAGGAGGGGCAAGAAAACATGAATAGTACCCAAATTGAAAATCACGCTATATCATATTTGAAACTATGTTTGGGCAAATGTCCTCTGCTATCTCCTTGTATTTCAGACAATGATAAAACACCAACCTGGGATGGGAATATCATAGCGTATTCGGAACCTGGCAAGCAGGGGGAGTTTTCTAAGGAGTTTTACCACGGATCAATCCCGGTGCAAGTCAAAGGAACCACCACAATTAAGGATTTGTCAGTAGACGAAGTTTCATGGTCGGCAAACAAAGCGGATTTACTGAACTTCCAGCGCAATGGTGGTGCAATCTATTTTGTTATTGCGCTTGATTCTACTGGCGATCAACATAGAATATTCTACGCCTCACTTTTACCATATGACCTCATCCAACTGTTAAGCGGAAAGGAAAGCAACAAGGATATATCAGTTCATCTGTGTGCCTTTCCTGAAGGTGATACCGCAGAAATTACGAGTATTGCGTTTGACTTTATAAGAGACAGCCAAAAACAATCTACGCTTCGGTATCGGGATGCAATTCCGACAATTGTGGGTGCTGATGCACTTCAAGCTATAGACCATTTTTCCGTTACGTTTTCATCTGTCGATCCAACGGACTGGCTGCATGATATTTCGATCCTTTCCAGAGCAAATTACATATATGCACACACGAAAGGCTTTGATACGACATTCCCATTACACAAGATTACGTCGGATTGCAAAATGGAAGCAAGTGTAAATATTGAGAAAGCGATCTATGTTAACGGAAGAAAATATTACGATTCATTTGCGTTCGGTTTTTGCGCCGGTGCTCCCTTTGCAAGGCTTGGACAAGGAATTGAAATACAGCTTACCCAAAGCGAGAACGAAGAAGGAAAACTCACAATGACGCTACAAGGTGCGTTGTCAGAAAGAATAAGAGACATGGAGTTTTTCCTTAATTTAATTCAGCATGGGACGATATACGCTGATGAGCATATCCTCCTAAGCTATGAGCCGCGTATACCTACGGAAGTTTTAGACGAACAGCAAAAAATGTTTCAATACTTAAAGTTAATCCAACAGACGTTTAGTGTCCTTGGGGTGGATGGGGATTTGGATTTCAGCGATTGGGATGATGAGCAAGAGAAAAATATTAGAGCGCTGATTCATTCCGTGCTTTACAATCACCATGTTTCAATGAATTGTGATTCGGAAGGAATTGCGCATGGTATCATGACGTTTTCTAATATATCTGTTATGCTGATAGCAGTTATCCAAGAGGATAAGCAATGGCTAATTCGAGATTATTTCCAATCAGGGATGGATGTCGTTCATATAAGGTATGATGATGTTCCTCCGCAGGAGTTTTTGGCTCCGCTTTATGTTCTGCTAAAAAAACAACAGCTTGCGATGATGTCGAATCTCAATTGCGATGTTATTCTTAGTGCTTTTGAATCCATCAAAGACCCGGCTCCGCATCTGTTCGGATTTGCGAATATGCTTCTACTGGAGATTTTACATGCGGTTGATATGGGTGGGTTGAATACGGAACGACTATTGGGTCTTGCATTTAGCCTTAACAAGTGGATTATAGGTCATGAACAAAATCCAACAACCCTTTACTCCGCTATCAACCAACTTCAAATCGTTAGCCGCCAACGCTGCCTTACTATAGACGAAATATGTCAGCTAACCGAATTGTACCATAAGGCAAAAGAAGCAAACGTAAAATGTGCAGCGTGTATCTTGCTAGGGGAGCATGAATCAGCGAAGAAGCATTTCATCGAGATGGATGCCGAATCAAAGGAATCGTTCATGGGGTTCCCGATTTATAATTTTTTGAACGGTACTGCTCATGTTCCAACTCTCGCAGTAATGCCGCCCGCGGCACACTGATTGGAGCCTGCGCGTGATTTGCAAGTTGAACATACTTGAATAATAAAAACACCGCCTGTTTGATACAGACGATGTTTAGTAGCAAACTCAATAGCTACAAGGCTTTGCGTGAGAACACCCCCTCGTATGGAAGGATGTTCTTACGCTAAGTCACGACGCTTGCTAGAGCATGCGGCTGTTAACCGCAGGGTCGTTGGTTCGAGTCCAACAGGGGGAGCCAAAACAAACAAATCCGAACCATCCGAAGATCTTCTTGATCGGGGATGCGTTCGGGTTTGTTGAATATATTTGAGCGAACATAGAAAGGACGGCACAACATGAAAGCACATTACGACATCGACAGCGGCATGATCCAAATCTGGTTGCCCGACGGGACATTGATCTCCGTCCTCCGCGAGGCTGTGGAGGATGAACTGAACCTCGGCCCGACCCAGGAAGGCGAGTTCAACAGGTTGCTGTGCCGGCACATCGATAAATATGGCTTGCCCTGCCTTACTTTTCCCCCTGCGCCTGCGCCGCGTGCCGCCTCTCGTTCAGCTCGGCCAGCACCCGCTTGTGCTCCTTGTTGCTCATTGAGTACTTCCAGGTGGGGATGACGGCCAGCAGGCTGCCGATGGCGGGTGGGATGGTCATCAGGAAGAACAGCACCGTCATGAAGCCGTCGTATTCCGGCATGGCCCCGCGCAGCGCCTGGCCTGTGATGCCGTTTGCGATCAGCTGGTTCAGCTCGCCGACCTTCGCGTCGGAGAAGCCCACCATGGCGTAGCCGATGCCGCTGATGATGGTCGCGATGCCGGAGGTCAGTTTGGCCAAGAAGGTCTGGCCGGAGAAGAACACGCCGTCCGGGCGGATGCCGGTGCCGTGCTCCTCCAGGTCCACCGCATCGCCGATCATAAGCGTCTGCATCACCATCTGGACTCCGATGGACATGCCCATGCACGCCAGCAGGGCGCCGATGGCGGCCACATAGCCCATGCCGGTCACATCGTGGTTCGGCGCGGTCTGGTACAGCAGGAAGAGCAGTACCATCAGGGGCGCGCTGGCATAGTTGCTGAAGTTATATATGGTCTTCTTCTCGAATCGCTCCACCCAGCGCGGCGTCAGGCCCTGGCCGGTCAGCATGCCGACCAGCAGGCTGCCGCCCAGAATGACCATATACAGCATCGCCTTGGCGGGGTCCTTCCCGGCGAAGTAGTAGTTCACGATGGGGAAGGCCACGATCATTACCGTCTGCTTCGTGCTGCCTAGGATGCCGGAGAGCATCACCTGGCGGAAGGGCCTGTTGTCCCACATCATTTTAAAGTTCCCCAGGACGCTGTTGCGCTCCTCCGAGGGCGCGATGCGCTCCTTCATCTTCACGGCCGTCAGCTGGAACATCGCGCAGCCCACCAGGGTCAGCCCGGCGGCCACCGCGAAGAAGCCCGTGCGCTCGCCCCGGACCAGGTCCCCGCCAAAGACGTTGTCCCGCAGGGCGTCGCTCACCGCCTGGGCGATGGGCAGGGCGCCCAGCATGGTGATGCCGCCCGCGATGCCGGCGATCAGCCGCCCCATGGAATACAGGCGGTTGCGGTCCTTCTCGCTCTCCGTCATCAGGGAGGGCGCGCTCCACAGGGGGATGTCGCCGATGGTGTAGGCCAGGTCGTACAGCAGGCAGAACACCGCGATCCAGACCACGATCAGGATGTTGCGCCCGCTCCAGGGGTTCGCCGCGTCGAAGCTGCCGAAGCTCAAAAAGCACAGCGTGACCACGATGAAGATCGGCAGGGGGCTGAACAGCAGGTAGGGGCGGCACTTGCCCCATTTGCTGTGGGTGCGGTCCACGACCGTGCCCATAATCGGGTCGTTGAAGCCATCCCACACCCTGGCGATGGTCAGGATGACACTCACTGTCATGGCGGGCACCAGCAGCACGAACTGCACGAAGTGGGCGAACAGCGAGTTGAACACGTTGTAGACGATATTCTGGCCCGCCAGGCCCGTCAAGTAGAGTCGCATTTCCGCTTTTCCGTATGTCTTCAGTTCAGGCCCGTTCCCCCCGGGGGTTTTAGGATTCGCCATACCATGTCCTCCGTTCATTGATATGAAAATATGCGCGCTTGACCCTGTCTATGATATGCTGATTGCACGCGAACCCGTTCTCCGTGCGCAGCGTGGTTCCCCATTTGCGCAGCATTTCCTCGTAGCTATCGCGGGTGGTGTCGGCGATTTCGCAGTCCTTGCTGAACCAGGCGCTGTTCTTGGCCGGCTTGCCGGACTTATAGCTCCACAGGCTCCAGTGGACGCCGCTCTCCTCGCACAGCCCGATCCCGTCTAGGTTCCAGAACTCGCCCACATAGGGGGCGACGCCATACCCCGCGCAAATTCCCGCCAATTGCTTGACCAGCAGGCGAAAATCCTCCGTGTTATCGTAGAGGTGCAGCTGGTACATCATGTTGTCCCAGCCCTCCGCGCGCGGGTCGGGGAGGTTCGTGATGCTCCAGATGCCCTCCACGGCGATGGCATGCGCCGGGTCCACGGCACGGATGGCACGGATCATCTCGCGATATACGCGATTTGTCAGCCGCCAGGAATACTCGTCATTGGCATCCCAGTTGTTGGGCGGGTAGGCCGCGTAGTCATCATTGTTGTTCGGCTCGTTCATGATGTCGTAGGCCGCCACGGCGGGGTTGTCCCGGTATCGCTTGGCGATGGCCACCCATAGTCCCTTCATGACGTCGCGATAGAGCTCGTTGGTATACAGCTCGTTGCGGCCCCAGGTGCCGCAGCAGTGGGCCTTGCACTGCCCGCCCGGGCAGCCGTGCATGTCCAGGATGGAGTACATGCCGCGCTTTCCGGCTTCGGCCACAACCCAGTCCAGCCGTTTGATCCCGGGATTGTCGTCCAGGCACTCTGCCAGCCAGTCGCCGCGGTCGTTTTTCATGAAATTGCGATACCAGAAGGGCACGCGCAGACAGTTGCAGCCCCCGGCCGCCATGATGTCCAGGTCATATTCGGTCAGCCAGTTGTCCTGGTAGGAATCGAACAGCGCCTGCACCTGCGCCTCGCTGAGGCCGCGGGTGCGCAGTTCCTCCAGGCTGTCGAGGTTCGCCCAGGTCTTGTCGCGCCCGTTCACCGGGCACATCCAGCTCTCCTGGATCAGCCAGCCGCCCAGGTTCACCCCGCGCAGCAGGATTTTTTCGCCCGAGCGCTTGATCATTTGCCCTTTGCCGTCAACGCTGAGAAAATCGCCTGCCGTGATGGCCCTCATGCTGTTTCTCCCTTTTCTCGTCTGTTATAGATTATAAACCATCCGGCCCGGAAAAGCAAGCTATTTCAGCAGTCTCGGTCAGGCGAATCGCAGTGCCGCAAAAAAAGCATTGACAAGCGTCTATCTATAGCATATAATAAAACATAGACGAATATCAATGCAAGGGTGATCCATATGAACCAGTACGCGGCAAACGCCAACCTGTTCAAAGCGCTGTGCGACCCAAACCGGCTGATGATCGTGGATATGCTCTCCTGCGGCGAGCTGTGTGCCTGCCGGATATTGGAGCGCTTCCGCTTCACGCAGCCGACGCTCTCCCACCACATGAAAATCCTCTGCGGCTGCGGCCTGGTGCTGTGGCGCAAGGAGGGGCGGTGGATGTACTACTCCCTGAACGGTGAAAAATTCCGGCAGCTAAAAGATTTTCTGGCATTGGTGACTACGGCAAAAGAGAATTGCATCTGCAAACAATAGACATAAGGAGGTTACCATGGGTAATCGCAACGAAGAAGTACGGCAATTCATCCGGGAACGGTACGCCGGGGTGGCGCAGGGCACGCAGGTCTCCTGTTGCGGCGGCGGGTGCGGCTGCGGGGGTCCGCAAGAGACAGCCGCCCTGCTGGGCTATGGCGAGGGCGATCTTTCCGACGCGCCGTCCACATCTAACATGGGGCTGGGCTGCGGGAACCCCATCGCCATCGCTGCCCTGAAAAAAGGGGAAACCGTCCTTGACCTCGGGAGCGGCGGCGGGTTCGACTGCTTCCTGGCTAGAAAGCAGGTCGGCGAAACAGGGCGCGTCATCGGCGTGGACATGACCCCGGACATGGTCGCCCTCGCGAGAAAAAACGCGGCGGAGATGGGATACAAGAACGTTGATTTCCGGCTGGGGGAAATCGAGCATCTGCCCGTGGCCGATGGCAGCGTGGACGCGATTATTTCGAACTGCGTGATCAACCTCTCGCTGGACAAAGCGCAGGTTTTTTCTGAAATGTTCCGGGGTTTGAAGCCGGGCGGCAGGATCTCCACCTCCGACGTCGTGGCCATAGCGGAAATCCCCCAGGGTTTGCGGGATGATATCGGGATGATCGCAAGCTGCATCGGCGGCGCGGAGCACGTTGACGCCATCAAGGCGATGCTGCTTGCGGCTGGGTTTGGCGATATTCAGTTGTATCCCAAAGACAACAGCGCGGAGATCGTGAACGCATGGCTGCCGGGTGGCGGGCTTGATAGATACATCGCCTCTTATGTCATGGAGGCGGTGAAACCGGTTTGCGGCGGCGGGGATTGCTGCTGCCGAGAAAGCATTTAACATGCGCAGCCGCCGTGGAAAGATTTCCACGGTGGCTTGTCTATAAAACCCGCCCGGGCGGGAAACACTCATAGGGACGCAAAAAAAGGAGGCCCCTATGACGGACGAATACCGGGCGCCCAAGTGGTATCCCCTCGATATGGCGGGGAGCGTCTTCCCCGCGGCGCGCTCGCGCGGCTGGAACGAGACCTGCCGCGTGGGCGTCCTGCTCAAGGAGGAAGCCGACCCCGCGCGCCTGCGGCGGGCCCTGGCGGACCTGCGCCCGCGCTACCCGTCTTTTTTTGTCGGCGTGCGGCAGGGCTTTTTCTGGTATTACCTCGAGCCCATGGACAACACGGACGTGGTGTACCCCGAGCGCGGCTATCCCTGCCGCCCCCTGGAGCTGTTCAGCAAATCTGTACCGACGCTCCGCGTGACCTATGACCGGCGGCGGGTTTCGATCGAGTTCTCGCACCTCGTGGCGGACGGCGGCGGTATCCTCGTGTTCCTGAAGGCGCTGCTGGCCCGCTACCTGGCCCTCGGCGGCGTGGAGCTCCCGGCCGACAGCGGCCTGCCGGCGCTGGACGGGCCGCCGCGCCCGGGCGAGCTGGCCGACAGCTACCGGGAATTCCATCGAAAGTGCGGCGCGAAGCCGAAGGGCAGCCGCCCGGCGTATCAGTACCGCGCGCCTAGGACAAAGGACTGCCTCAAGATCGTGCACGGGCAGGCGCCCCTGGAGGACATCCTGCCCATCGTCAAGGCGCGCGGCCTGACCGTGACGGACTACCTCCTGGCCGTCTGCCTCTATGCCTTCTATACCGCCGACCCCCGCGCCCGGCGCAGCCGCAGGCCGATCCAGATCAGCGTCCCCGTCTCGCTGCGCAAGTTCTACCCCAGCGAGAGCCTGCGCAACTTTTCGCTGTTCGCCGTCCCGGGCTTCGATCCCCGCGCGAAGGAACGCTTCTCCTTTGAGGACGTCATCGAGGCCATGCGCGGCAGGCTGGCGGCTGCCACCACGCGGGAGGAGATGCACGCGCTGCTGTGCGGCAGCGTGTCCCTCATGGACAACCCCGCCTTCCGGTTGATGCCCAACGTGCTCAAGCGCCCGTGCATGAAGCTGGGCAACCTCCTGGTGGGCGAGCGCACGAGCACGAGCGTCCTTTCCAACCTAGGCCGGCTCGATCTGCCGCCCTGCCTGGCCGCGCAGGTGGAGGCCGTCGAGGTGATCCTGGGCGACTTGCCGCGCAAGCGCATCCAGTGCGTGGCGCTCTCCGACGAACGCCTGCTGCACGTCTATTTCAGCGGCAACACCATGGCGGCGGACGTGCAGCGCGCCTTCTTCACCCAGCTGGCCCGGGAGGGCGCGCGGGTGCGCGTGGAGAGCAACATCCGCGCCGGGGAGAGCGACCCATGAGATGCGGCCAATGCAACGTGGACCTGAACGAAACCGCGGCCCACTGTCCCCTGTGCGGCGCCCCCGCGCAGGATATGCCACCCCTGATCGAGGGGATCGCCTTTCAGGACTATCCCGTCTACGGACGCAATAATCCCCCGCGCGTCAACCCGCGCAGGGACCATTCCCTCCTGCGAAACCACAACATGACCCTCGGCGAAGAGCTGCGGGCCCGGTTTCATTTTTAGTGGGCGGCGGCGCTCCTCATTACTGGCGCCCTTGTTTTCGCCCTTGACATCCCCGGCCGCCGATGCTATACTATGTTCGAGGTAAGCGAAGCATGCGCGATGAGCTCAAGCGGCGCGTGAACGCCGCCATAGACGCCGCCCGCCCGGACATCCTGTCCTGGGGAGCGCGCGTCGCGTCGCGCCCGGAGCTGGGCTTCAAGGAGCATGAAACCAGCCGCCTGGTGCGCGAGGCCTTCGATGCCCTGGGCATCGCATATGAATACCCCCTGGCGCTCACCGGCGTGAAGGGCAGGCTCGGCGGACAGCCGGGCCCGCTCAATGTGTGCCTGATCGGCGAGATGGACGCCCTGCCCTGCCCGGGCCACCCGGCCATGGACCCGCAGACCCTCGCGGCCCACGCCTGCGGCCACAACGCGCAGGTGGCGGCGCTGCTGGGGGCGGCCCTGGGCCTGGCCAAAAGCGGGGTGATGGAACACCTTCATGGCACCGCGAGCTTTTTCGCCGTACCCGCCGAGGAGTACATCGACCTGCCCTGGCGTGGCCATCTGCTTGAGACCGGCGCGATACGGCGCTTGGGCGGCAAGCAGCAGCTCATCGCCGAGGGCGCCTTCGAGGGCGTTACCATGGCCATGATGGTCCACGCCCTGGCCGAGACGCCGGAGCCTCGCCTGCAGCTGATGTGCGGCAGCTCCGGCTTCGTCTCGAAGGAGATCACCTTCCACGGCCGGGAGGCCCACGCCAGCCGGCCGGACAAGGACATCAACGCCCTGAACGCCGCCATGCTGGCCCTGATGGGCATCCACGCCGCGCGTGAAACCTTCCGGGACGAGGACGGCATCCGGGTCCACCCCATCATTACAGAGGGCGGCGACGTGGTCAATTCCGTCCCCGCGCGCGTCACCATGGAGACCTTCGTGCGCGGCAAGAGCGCCGAAGCCATCGCCGACGCGGCCATGAAAGTGGACCGCGCGGTGCACGGGGCCGCCATGTCCGTGGGCGCAACGGCGGAAATCAAGGACACGCCGGGCTACCTCCCGCTCAAGCAGGACGAGCGCCTGAGCCGGGTGTTCGAGGCGAACGCCCGCGAGCTGCTGCCGGGGGAGTACATTACCCATGGCGGCAGCATGGCCGGCTCCACCGATATGGGCGACCTGAGCCACGCCATCCCCTGCATCCACCCGCTGATGGGCGGCTTCTCCGGCGCGCTGCACAGCCGTGACTTCCGCGTGGCCGACCCCGAGGCGGCCCATATCCTCCCCGCGAAGCTCCTGTCCATGACCGTGGTGGATCTGTTGGGAGGCGCATGGCATGTGGACTGAAGCCAAGCTGAACGAGCTTCTAACAACGCCTTCCCCCGCTCTTGCCAACGACATGCGCCGTCTGCCAGGCGACCTCATGGTGTTGGGCGCGGGCGGCAAGATGGGGCCTTCCCTTTGCGTGCTGGCCAAACGGGCCTTCGAAGCCGCCGGGAAGAACGCACGCGTCGTCGCCGTATCGCGCTTCACCGGAGAAGGCGAGCGCCGCTGGCTCGAGGAAAACGGTGTGGAGACCATTGCGGCGGATCTCCTTGACCTCATGCAACGCGCTGCCCTGCCGCAGATCGAGAATATCGTCTTCATGGCGGGCCGCAAATTCGGCACCTGCGGCCGGGAAGCCCTCACCTGGGCCATGAACGCCGCCCTGCCCGCCTTCGTCGCGGAGCAATTCAAAGCTTCCCGCATTGTCGTCTTCTCCTCGGGGAATGTCTACCCCCCGGTGCCGGTACACACTTCCGGCTGTACGGAGGACACCCCGCCCGGCCCCGTGGGCGAATACGCCATGAGCTGCCTGGCCCGCGAGCGCGCCTTCGAATACGCCGCAGAAGCCCACGGCACAAAGGTGCTGCTCTTCCGCCTCAACTACGCGGTAGACCTGCGCTACGGCGTGCTGTACGACATCGCCGAGCGCATCCTGGCGGGCAGGCCTGTGCCGCTGGCCGCGCCCAGTTGCAACGTAATCTGGCAGGGCAGCGCCAACGAGACCGCCCTGCGCTGCCTGCTCCATGCCGCGTCGCCCGCGTGCAAGCGCAACGTCACCGGGCCGGAGACCCTCTCGGTGCGGGATACAGCGTTGCGCCTCGGCGAACTCCTGGGGAAAGAACCCGTCTTTGACGGCCCGGAGGGCACGCACGCCCTGCGTAGCGACGCGTCACTCGCAACGGAACTGTTCGGGCCCCCCTCCGTATCGGCCGCCACGCTGATCGAATGGCAGGGGCAGTGGGTGCTGGACGGCGGGCGCGGCCTTGGCAAGCCCACGCATTTTGAGGAACGCGAAGGGAGCTATTGATGGACCGGCGCCAAGAAGCCCTGCAACTCTTCGCCCGGGGGATGTTCATTCCGGCGCTCCCTCTGGCCCTGGACGCCGCCCGTCGCTTCGACGAGGCGGCCCAGCGGCGCCTGCTCCGATACTATCTGGAGGCCGGGGCGGGCGGCATTGCCGCCGCCGTGCACACCACGCAGTTCCGCATCCGGGAGGCGGGCCTGCTAGAGCCTGTGCTGCGGGTCACGGCGGAGGAATTGGATCGCTCAGGCCGCACGATTGTAAAGATCGCGGGGGTCTGCGGACCGATAGAACAGGCTGTTGCGGAGGCAAAGCTGGCCGCGAAATCGGGCTATGACGCGGTGCTGCTCAGCCCGGGCGGGCTGGGCGATCTGAGCGAGGCTGACCATCTGGCCCGCGCCCGCGCCGCGGCAAAAATCCTCCCAGTGATCGGCTTCTACCTTCAAACGGCGGTGGGCGGTCGGCCCTTCAGCTACGAATACTGGCGGCAGCTGTGCGAAATCGACAACGTGATCGGCGTCAAGTGCGCCTCCTTCGACCGCTATTCTACGGTCGGCGTCGTGCGTGCTGCGGCATTTTCATCCCGGAGCATCGCGCTCTATACCGGCAACGACGACAATATCGTGACCGACCTGCTCACGCCCTATCGCTTCACCGTGGATGGCCAAACGGTCGAGAAGCGCTTCGTGGGCGGCCTGCTGGGCCACTGGGCTGTGCACACACGTACTGCTGTCGGCATATTCAATCGGTTGAAACAGGCCGCGCTTGAGCCGCAAATCCCATCTGAACTGCTGCGCTTGGCCGCCGAGGTCACCGACTTCAATTCCGCCGTGTTCGACGTCCGCAACGGCTTCGGGGGCTGTATCCCCGGCGTGCACGAGGTGCTGCGCAGGCAGGGGCTGCTGGAGGGCGTCCAGTGCCTGGATCCGGAGGAGGCCCTCTCGCCCGGCCAGGCCGCCGAAATAGACCGGGTGATGGCGATGTACCCCCATCTGTGTGATTGAGGTAATACAATGAAGCAGCGCAAATATTTCGACATCCACGGCGTGGTGGGCAGGCACAGCAAGCCGCCCGCGCGCCTGCCCTGGCTCCCGCAGAGCCTGTGCGAGGACATGCGCTCGGTTCGCGTGCACGCCGCCGCCGTGAGCCACGCCGAGAGCGTAGATTATTCCTTCGTCGCGGGCGACGCCAAGCTGCTGGAGGTCGCGCGGGCCGAGCCCCGGCTCTGCGGCGTCGCCACGCTGCCCCCCACGGCGGCCTTCGAGACCGGCGACCCGGATTACTTAACAAAGCTCCTGGACGCGGGCTTCCGGGGCGTGAAAATCATGCCGTCGAAGTTCTCCTGCGGCCACGACCCTCGCGACATGAAAGCGATAGCGGAATTGCTTATCGAGCGCGGCCTGCCGCTGTTCTACCCGCGCGGCGAGGGCTTCGAGGGCCTCACAGCCCTGCTTGACGCCTACCAATCGCTCAATGTGATCTTACTGGGTGCCTCCTGGGGCGACAACCGGCAGCTGTTCCCCCTGCTGGAGCGCCATCCCAACCTGTATTTCGACTACAGCAAAAACCAGGCCAACGATATTCTGGAATTGACCAAACAGCACTTCGGCATCGGGCGCGTGCTGTATGGCACGGGCTGGCCCTGGGCCTCCATGGGCGCGCTGAAGTCCCTGACGGAATACGCTGTTTTGTCTGAAAATGACAAAGACATGGTCGCCCATTTGAATGCCTGCCGCCTGCTGAAGATCGATCCAAACGAGCTCACGCTCTACGGCGATACAGACTGCGCTTTCGACTGTATCGCGCTGGCCGCCGACCAGGGGCTGCCCATGCCCGTGCCGGTGATCGATGCCCACACCCACATGGCCCCCGGGGAACACAAGACCGTCAGCGGCCTGATGATGCTCCATTCCTCCTGTGAGCACATCACCCCGAAGCTGGACAGCCTGGGCGTGGAGGCCATCCTCACCGCGCCCTGGGAGGGCATCGCGACCGACGGCATGGCGGGCAACGCGCACACCGTCCACGCCGCGCGAAAATTCCCGGGGCGGTACTACGGCTACAATACCTGCAACATCAACTATGACGACGACCTGGCGGGGTGGCGGCGCTGGTTCGAGCAATACCCGGACGTGTTCGTGGGCATCAAGCCCTACTGGCCCTACCAGCAGTTCAGCCTCCTCGACGAGCGCCTGGCCCCCTGGCTGGCATATGCCGATGCGCGCCGCCTGCTGTGCTTGGTGCACACCACCTCCGACAAGGCCCTCTGCGAGTCCGAAACCCTTTGCCCGCGCTACCCTGGCGTCACGTTTATCTTGGCCCACGCGGGCAGCGACTATCACAACGCGGAGGGCTGCGTGCGCGTCGCCAAAGCATGCCGCAACGCCGTACTGGAGATCACCTACACCTCGCTGACCCGTGGCCTCGTAGAATATCTCGTCAGCGAAATCGGTGCGGACCGGGTGCTCTACGGCTCCGACCTGCCCATGCGCGATCCCGCGCCCCAGCTGGGCTGGGTTGCCTACGCGGAAATTTCCGAAGAAGATAAAAAGAAGATATTGTATGGAAATATAAATAAGTTGATGGCTTTGCGGCTTGGCTCCCCCTTGGGGGAGCTGTCGCGAAGCGACTGAGGGGGAAAAATGCCTGACCACCTCACCGTCCCCACCTGGTACTACACCCATTTCGGCGCCGACTACACCCTCGATGTCCCCGCAGAGGGCTTCGGCGGTTGGAGCAAAGCGGACCTGCCGCTGTCCTGCGGCTCCGAAGGAGACGCTGCGCACACGGCGCTATGTGTCATGCACGCCTGGGATTGCCCGGACCGGGCCGAAGTGCCGGGCATCTACAGCGCGGTGGAATACCTGCCCCGGGCGGCGGAGATTTTGCGCACCCGCCTACCCGATTTACTTCAGGCTTTTCGTCAGGCCGGCATGCAGGTCATTCACATCGAGAGCGGCGATTACGTCCACAAATATGACAATTACAAGCGCACGATGAAGCTGATCAAGGGCAAGCTGCCAAAAGAGAAAACCCTTCCCCGGCCCGCCCAGGACGCGACAACCAAAGCACTCGCGGCCTTTCGCACAGCCCACGTGCACCCCGGCACAGAGAACCAGGCGGACATCGCGGCGGCCTGCAAAATCCGCGACATCCACCCCGCCGCAAGGCCGCTGCCGGGGGAATACATGGTCACGCAATCGGACGAGCTGCACGCGGTGTGCGCCCGGCACGGCATCAACCACCTGATCTACGCCGGGTTCGCGGTCAACTACTGCCTGCTGATGTCCCCCGGGGGCATGCTGGACATGAGCCGCCGGGGCTTCCTGTGCTCGTTGGTGAAGGAGGCCACCACGGCGGTGGAGTGCGATTTTTCCGCCCGCGATGAACTGGCCAAGCAGCTGGCCCTGTGGAATGTGGCGCTGTCCTTCGGTTTTGTCTATGAACAGGATGATTTGATAAGGAGGCTAGCCCTATGAAAAAATTGCAGCCCCTCGCGGCCCTGGCCCTCGGCGCGGGCCTGACCGCCGCCCTGGCCTGGTATTACGACGTCTACGTACACTGGCAGCCCAACCTGTACCCCCTCGCGGTGGTCGCCGTCCTGCTCGGCAATGCCCTGCTGACCCTTCTCGTGCTGCATGCGCGCGGCGAGCGTAAGCCCCTGCCCATCCTGTGGAAAACCCTGCTCTCCACAGCGGTATTCGCGGTGTTTGTCGGCGGCGTCACCTTCCTGATCAACAACGTGATCGGCCATGAGAGCATGGCAAGGCAGGCGGCGGCCGTGGCCCTGCCCCTCTGCTGCGCGCAGATTCTCGTCTTGTTCGCCCTGCTGCTGCGTGCCATGGGAAAAGAGAAAGGCTTGAAGACCGGCCTTGCCCTCTTGGGCGTGCTCCTCGCGTCTCTCGCGACGGTGTGGTTCGCCAGCAGGCCCGCGCCGCCCCTGGCGCTGGACACGACAACACCCCTGCCTGACGACTACGCCCTGTGGGAGGCCCGCACCCGCGAAGAGCTTGCGGTTGACCTCTCCGAATCCCTCGTCAGCGCGGACTCCGGCAACCTCGCCTGGGGCACGTCCTATGCCATCAACGCGTATGTCCGGGCCTACCAGGCCACCGGGGAGTCGATCTATCTCGAGAAACCCGCCGGTTACTTGTATGAAATCTTCCGGCTGGCGGCAGACAACGACGGCGACGGCTACAGAAACTGGGGCACTGGCCACTACAGCGGCGACGCCTACGAGGAATTCTGCGTGCACACGGGCGCGCTGCTCTCCTCGGCGGGGGAGTGGATCAACCTGCTCCGCTCCGTGCCGGATACGCTGGAGATGACCGAGCCCCTCTCCGGCATGACCTACGCCGCCCTCTGCGAATACCTGATTGACGAGGCCACGAGCCAGATGATCCCCGCCTTCGACAGCGATTGGGACGAGGCCGCGGGCGTCTACATGAGCCCGCCGGGCAATATCTACTTCGATGGCGAGCGGGTATCACTGCCAAACAACCAGTTTCTAGCCATGGCGGCGGCGCTGATCCAGTTCGCCAAGCTCTCGCCCGCGCACGAAGAACTGTATCTCCATCGGGCTGAAGCTATGCTGACCGCCTTCGGCTCCAAGCTGAAGTACAATAGTGACGGAAACATCACCGGCTGGAACTACCGGGATTCCTACTTCAAGGGCGACCGCACCGGCGGGCCGGAGGACTTCTCTCACGGCATGTGGGGGGCGCGCGCCGCGATTCTGGGCCGCGCCAACGGCATGGTGTTCTCCCAAGAGGACATCAGGGCCTTCGCCCGAAAATACAAGTCCTTGCTGCGCGGCACGCAGGAGGAGCCGCTGCTGGCCTACAACACGGACGGCACCGGCACGGCGGACAACGCGCTGTATCTGTTCATCTACGACCTGAGCCCCTTCGGGGACGCCGTCTGGCGCGCGGGCTACAAAACAGCCGTGTTGCGCGGTGCGGCGGCCAACATCGGCGACACCGCGCGTATCCTCGCCTATCATGAGCACGCGCCCGCGCCTCTGGCCTTCGCGCTGCTTGCCCCGGAACCAAGGCCGTCAGGGAGGACCCTCTTCCGCTGGGAGCCCTCCCCCCACGCCTGCAAATACACCCTTCAAATCAGCGATACTGAAGATTTTACATCCCTGCTCATCGACCGGCCGAACATCCTCGACACCAGCGCCTTTGTTGACAGCCTTCCCGCTGGCGAACCGCTCTATTGGCGCGTGATCGCGTCCAATCAAGGCGGCGGGGAATACATGAGCGACACATGGGAGGTCTTGCCATGAAAAACGCAAAGCGCCCCACCCTATTGCAGATTTCCCTCGCCCTGGGCCTCGGGGCCGGCCTCGCCGCCGCGTTCCCCTGGTACAGCGACGTTCTACATCAACTGGCGGCCCGATCTCTTCCCCTTTGCCGTGACGGCCTTGGGTCTTGGCGTCGCCGCGCTGACGCTGCTCACCCTCTGGGCGCGCGGCGAGCGCAAGGCTCTGCACTATATAATCAAACCACTTGATTTTCGTCCATAAATATGATATAATAAACCCATGAGTTATGATGTAAAGTTCCGCAAGAGCGCGTTGGCATATTGGGCCGACGGACACACAAAAGAGCAAACAGCAACCGTGTTTGGGGTAGGCACATCTACGTTGCAGACGTGGAAATCTCAGCTGAACCAAACGGGCAATTTGGCGCCCAAAGTGCGTGAAACGCCGTGGCGAAAAATCGACCCGGAAAAGCTGCGCGCGTACGTGGCCGAGCACCCGGACGCATATCAAAGCGAGATGGCGCAGGCGTTTGGGGTGCGGCTTTTCGCGATGCAAAAAGCGCTGAAGCGTTTGGGGATAACCCGTAAAAAAAACCACGGTATTTCGAGAGAAGAACATACGTTTGAAGAGTGAGTTTGTAGAAAAAGTCAGCGCAATATTGCCGGAAAGCCTTATATATGTGGACGAATGCGGCATTGACGAGTTTTTGTACCGCGAATATGCCTACGCGCCGAGGGGCGAAAAAGTGGCGGCGGAAATCAGCGGGAAGAAGTTCATACGCACGAATTTTGCGCCGGGATTTGCCAAAACCGCTGGGTTGCTCCCATCGAATACACCGGCACGACCGACAGCAGATTCTTCGAATGGTGGTTCGAACATTGTCTGCTCAAAGCGGCCAAACCTGGCAGCGTGATCGTGCTCGACAACGCAACTTTCCATCGAAAATCCAAGATTCCCGCTCTCGCCCGCCAGAAAAAATGCACCGTTCTTTTCCTCCCGGCCTATTCGCCTGATCTCAATCCAATCGAGAAAAAGTGGGCCTGGCTCAAGAAAACGCTGCGCAAAGTGCCGCAATCCACCGGCACCTACGCCGGGCCGGACGTCCCCTTTGGGCAGGACCCCGGCTCGCTGCAGAGCTATGAAAGCCTGCGCTACCCCTCGGGCTACACCTGGATGGACCACGTGCGCCGCGCGAAAAACCCCGGCAATGCTTTCGCGGTGGACTTCGCCGTCAAGGACTTCTGGAACATCCTCGATGACAACGAAAACCTCCACCTGCGCATGACCCAGCTCAACGATTTTGGGCTGGACGAGGTCGCCATCGCCCGGGGCTACCCGCCCAAGCTCGCGGGCAATCCGGAATCCCTGGAGTACGTCCTCGCCCGCCGCATCGGCAGGAACCTAGATTCGCTGTTTGTCACAGTTCTTGAGCCATACAAGCATGAGCGCTATATAAGCAATATCGAAGCTGTGCCAAATGGCGTCAAACTAACCTATGTGAATGGCCGCGTTGACGTGATCGAATACATGCCCGAAGACGCATTCATCAGCGCAGCAATCTATGCCCCGGACGGCGAACTCGACTATCGCTACACCAACGACGCTGTTGCCTATACCGGCAAAGTCGTGTCATTCACTAAAGAGCTCGCCCTCGAAAATGCGATTCAGGTCGAGATGGATGGCCCCGTGGACATAGATACCCTGGCCGGAAAGTACATCTATGTGGATAACGACGGCAAGCAGAGCGGTGCCTACCGGATCGAAGGCGCGAGCGCGATGGGCGGCGGCGCCGTGACGCTGGACATCGGACGCGTCTCGCCGGTGCGGGGCCTGAAAGCGAAGAACAACCTGGACAGCTATATCTACAATATCAAGGCCGGGCAGACCTTCCGTATCCCGATGCCCGCAATTGAGGAGGACCAGCCATGAAATCATTCCCGAACCCCGGCGCGTCCATGCTGTGCCGCGAGGAGGCCGAAGCCGCCGCGGAGGTTCTGTACGCGCAGTCGCCGTTTCGCTACTACGGCCCCAATCTGCTGGGCCGCGTGAAGCAGTTCGAGCAGGAATTCGCCGCGAAAATCGGCGCGGCGCACGCCCTGGGCGTCACCTCGGGCACCGCCGCGCTCGTGTGCGCCCTGAAGGCCTGCGGCATCGGCCCGGGCGACAAGGTGATCGTGCCCGCCTGTACCTTTATCGCCACCCCAGGAGCCGCTATCTGCGCGGGTACTGTGCCCGTGTTCTGCGACATCGACGAGAGCCTCAACATGGATCCCGCCGCCATCGAGAAGGCCGCCGACAAATACACCAGGGCCGTCATCCCGGTGCCCATCCTGGGCGCGCCCTGCCGCATGGACGAGATCATGGCCGTGGCCAAACGCTTAGGCCTCATGGTGATCGAGGACGTGGCGCAGTCCATGGGCAGCACCTACCAGGGGCAAGCCTGCGGCACCTTCGGGGACCTGGGCACGTTCAGCATACAGCTGCACAAGATGATCACCGCGGGCGAGGGCGGCCTGGTGGTCTCCAACGACGCCGCGCTCTACGAGCGGGCGGTGCGCTACCACGACCAAGGCCTGTTGCGCGAATCCGAGGGCCTGCCGGTTGGCGAGGCCTTCGTGGGGCAGAACTACCGCATGAACGAGATCACCGGGGCGGTGGCGCTGGCGCAGCTGCAAAAGCTGGACGGCATCGTTGCCTCCCTGCGGAAGGTCAAAAAGCTTATCAAGGACGAGCTGCGGGGCATCGTGCCCCTGCGTCGGGTGGACGACGAGGCGGGCGACGCCGCCAACACCTTCATGATGCTGTTCCCGGACGTCCCAACCCGGGAGAAATTCGAGGCGGCGCTGAAGGCGCGGGGTATCCCCTGCGGGTGCCTCTACGGCGGCCGGCCGGTCTACCTGCAGCCGCAAATCCTACATCAGAGGACGGCCGAGCGCGGCAATTTCCCCTTCAACCAGTTCGATGAACCCGTGATCTACACCGAGGACATGTGCCCCCGGACCATTGAGATCATGCCCCGCAACCTGATCATCCAGCTCTCGCCCCTGATGACGGAAGCGGACGCGGCGGAGATCGTCGGGGCCTGTAAAAAGGCCGCGCGGGAGGTGCTGTAATGGACATCGGTCTCATCGGCGCGGAAAATTCCCATACGCGGCATTTCTGTAACGCGAATAAAGTGCGCTATATCTATGGCGCGGACGACCCGGTCGAGTGCGCCCGCCTGTGCGGGGAATTCGGCCTGGAGGCCTGCGCCAGCGAGGCGGAGCTCATCGCCAAAAGCGACGCCGTGGCGGTTACGTATCGCAAGGGCAGCGAGCACTATGCCCCGGTGATGGCCGCCATCCGGGCGGGCAAGCCTGTGTTCAATGACAAGCCCTTCGCCACGGACCTGCAACAGGCGGAGGACATCGCAGCCCTGGCCCGGGAGCTGGGCGTCCCCCTCACCGGCGGCACCAGCCTCAAGGGCCTGCCCGCGCTTCCTGCCATCCAAGAAAGCATAGGCCCCGGCTCCGTTGTGACAATCTCCTTCGCCGCCGACCCCGCCAGCCCCTACGACGGCTACTGGTTCTACGGCATGCACGCCGCCGAGCTGTGCGTGCTGCTGTGCGGGCAGAACTTTACGCAGGTGCGGGCATTCGAGAACCATGGCGTTGTCGTGTCCCACGTGAATTACCCCGACCGCCAATGTATTCTCGTCACCGCGCCGCAGTCGGGCGATCTGAAGATTTCCGTGACGAACGACGGCCAAACCACTTGCCACGACATCCCGATGAACTATCAGGACGTCGGCCCGAACGAGTTCCTCGCCATGGCGCAGACAGGCAAGCCGCCCCGGGACTATGCGCACTACGTCAAGGCGGTGGAGCTGGTGGGCAGGATCATCGAGACGGCGAAGCTGGGAGGTGCCCTATGAACCAACTGGCCATCCACGGCGCCCCCCCGGTGAAAACCACCCCCTTCGGCACGGGCCGCCGCTTCGGCGACGAAGAGCTCGCCCAGCTCAGGGAGGCCCTGGAGCAGCAGACCCTGTTCTACTGGCACGGAAAGAAGGTCAAGGGCTTCTGCGAAAAGCTTGCGGGCATCTATGGCATGCCGCACTGCGCGGCGGCCTCCTCGGGCACGGCGGCGATTCACACGGCCCTGGGCGCGCTGGACGTCGGCGCGGGCGACGAGGTCGTCACCACGCCCATCACCGACATGGGAACCGTGATCGGCATCCTCTACCAGGGCGCGGTCCCGGTCTTCGCGGACTTGGACCCGCATACGTATAACCCGGACCCCAAATCAATCGAGGCCTGCATCACCGGCAAAACCAAAGCGATTGTCGTTGTCCACCTGGCCGGCAACCCGGCGGACATGGACGCCATCATGGATGTCGCCCAGAGGCACAATCTCAGGGTGGTGGAGGACTGCGCCCAGAGCTGGCTGAGCTATTACAGGGGCAGGCTGGCGGGCACCATCGGCGACATCGGTTGCTTCTCCACCAACGAGTTCAAGCACATCTCCACAGGGGACGGCGGCGCGGTGATGATGCGCGACGAGCTGCTGTATCGCAAAGCCCTCATGTTCGCCGACAAGAACTACGACCGCATCGGCGGCCTTGCCATCCGCAATTGCGAATCCCTCGCGCCCAATTATCGAATGACCGAGCTGCAGGGGGCTGTGGGCATCGCCCAGCTGGATAAGCTCGAAGCCATCTGCGCCCGGCGCAGCGCGATCGGGGAGCGCATCACAAAGGAACTCAACGAGTGCCTTGGAGAGATCGCCGGGCTGCCGGGCATTCACCCGCCCAAAGTGCTTGAGGGCTGCAAATCGTCCTACTGGTTCTACATGCTGCGCATCGACTCCTCCCGGGCCGGCGTGGACGCCCAGGGTTTTACGCGGGCCCTCCAGGCCGAAGGAATTCCCGCGAGCCATGGATATATTCCCACCTGCATCTATGAATATCCATTGTTTAGGGGCGCTTTCCCCAAAGGCCTGTGCCCGGTTGCCGAGGATATCCTCGGCACTAGCGTGAAATTCTCCGTCAGCGAGTTTTGGACCGACCAGGACGTGAGCGAGATCATCGAGGCGGTCCGGAAGGTGGCCGGGTATTACGGAGGCCGCCCATGATCATCGACATCCACAACCACGCGGACTACCATGGCTATAATTGTGACGCCCTCCTGCGCAACATGGACGAAAACGGCATAGACGTCACCTGCCTGCTCTCCTGGGAGTGCCCCGTTCATGAATATGATCCCAGGACGAAGCACGCGTTTTCGCCCTTTTCAGACCTGCCGGTGCCCTTCGGGCGTTGCGTGGCGTATCAAGAAAAAGCGCCCGAGCGCTTCCTGCTGGGCTTTTGCCCCGACCCCCGCAGGCCCGACGCCCTCGGGCGCATGCGGGCGGCCATCAACCTGTATGACCTGAGCCTGTGCGGCGAGCTGAAACTGCGCATGATGCTCGACAACCCCGATGCCGTCCGGCTCTATCGCTTTTGCGGTGAGAACGGCCTGCCCGTACTCGTGCATCTGGACTACGAAATCTCGAACTGGTGGTACGGGGGCGGCATCGACGCCCTGGCGCGCGCCCTTACGCTCTGCCCGGCGACCAACTTCATCGGCCACGCGCCGGGCTTCTGGGCGCACATCTCCGATGACGAGCACTGCAAAATCGAGGCCTACCCCAAGGGCCCGGTCATCCCCGGGGGCAAAATCGAGCAGCTGCTCGAGCAATACCCCAACCTCTACTGCGACATCTCGGTCGGCTCCGGCCATAACGCTCTCAATCGAGACCACGATTTCTCCCGTGCCTTTCTGCAAGCCTGGCAGGACAGGGTGCTCTATGGCCGGGACTACTACGACAACATCCACAGAACCCTGCTGGACGCCCTGGACCTGCCCGCCGAGGTGCTATATAAAATATACGAGGGCAACGCGCGGCGTGTTTTGCGGATCAAAAACTTGACTTCCCCCGGACAGGCGTGATATAATACTGGTATAAAAATACTATCAACACAAAAGGAGACCTCACCCATGGGAAAATTCGTCGGTTACGCAGTCGTCGGCCTGGGCGTCGGCAAGGCGCACGTGAAAGGCGCCATCGCCGCAGAGGGCTGCAAGCTCGTCGCTTTGTGCGACATCAGGCCCGAGCAGCTCGCCAACGCGCAGGCGACCATCCCCGGCGCGGAGGACGCCAGGACCTACACGGACTTCGCCGAAATGCTGAAGGACCCGGAGATCGACGTCGTGTCGGTCTGCACCCCCAGCGGTCTGCACGCCGACATGGCGGTGCAAGCCCTGCGCGCGGGCAAAAATGTCCTGGTTGAAAAGCCCATGGACATCGCCGTGGACAAGATTCTCATGATCGAGAAGGCCCGGCAGGAGACCGGCCTCAAGGTCGGCGGCATCTTCCAGAACCGCCGCAACGCCATCATGGAGCCCTTCAAGGCCGCCGTGGACAGCGGCCGCCTGGGCGAAATTTACGCCGCGTTCTTCCGCGTCAACTGGCACCGCGACGACAACTACTTCCTCGCCAACGGCGGCTGGCGCGGCACCTGGGCGATGGACGGCGGCGGCTCGCTGATGAACCAGGGCGTGCACACGGTGGACCT